>Ga0153946_1000841_pt1 | contig 13530 bp, 13 predicted proteins | sample TSNJ030MetaG_FD_104751 | JGI IMG/M metagenome (GOLD analysis project Ga0153946, IMG submission 104751) | Attine ant fungus gardens microbial communities from New Jersey, USA - TSNJ030 MetaG | ecosystem: Host-associated > Fungi > Mycelium > Unclassified | place: USA: New Jersey, Wharton State... | reverse complement strand
GTTTCGGTTGTTAATGCGATAAGACTGACCAGTCTGTTCCCGCGCCTTGCATACTCTGCTAGAAAAATCGCTGCGCCTATGCCCAGCGGTATGGCAATCAAAAGGGATAAAAAAGTCATACTGATTGTGTTGATAAGTGCCGGCATCAACGACACATTTTCAGATGAATAAGTAAAAGAAAACAATTCCGGCGTGATGTTGGGAATCCCTTTCACCAGGATATATATCACCAAAAACAGCAGCGCCGCAAAAGTAATGACCGCGGAACCAACTACCAGCACCAGCATTAAAAATGAAGCAGGCCGGTTTTTATAAGGCCTAAGCTTTTGTTTTAAATTCATCTTTCATCTCTCCTTTTCAATAAGGCTACCACCGCATTTAGTAATAATATGAGCACAAACAATACTACTGCCGTCGCTATCAGCGCTTCTCTGTGAAGATCTGTGGCGTACCCCATTTCCATTACTATATTTGTCGTCAGTGTACGGATTCCTTTAAATATACCATTCGGCATCCTCGCCTGATTTCCCGCAACCATGATCACAGCCATTGTTTCCCCAATCGCACGGCCTATTCCCAGTACCACTCCTGTAATGACCCCCGACTTCGCCGCCGGCAGTACCACCAAAAATATACTGCGTTCCCGTGTTGCTCCCACGGCAAGCGCCCCTTCGTAATACTGTTCAGGTACTGCACGCAGAGCCGACTCTGTAACTCCGATGATCGTCGGCAGAATCATCATGCCGAGCAGCAATGACGCTGTCAATATACTGCTTCCGCTTCCTCCGTATCCCAGGCTCCTGCCCAATTCCCGAATCCACGGTACCAGCACCATCAATCCAAAAAAACCGTATACTACCGATGGGATACCAGCCAGCAGATCGACCGCCCTTTTAAGCGGCCCATATATTTTTTTAGGACAATATCTTGCCATAAAGACCGCTGTAAATATGCCTATCGGTATTCCGAACACCATCGCCCCGCCCGTAATGCAAAGGCTTCCGATTATCATTGGAAATATACCATATTTATCGTTGCCGGGCCTCCACACCTTTCCGGTCAGGAAATCTAAGATACCGATTTCTTTGATTGCAGGAATTCCGTTCGCAAACAAAAACACGCAGATCAGAACCACCGCTGCTATTGATGTACAAGCCGCTATTGCAAATAACCACTTTGCCCCTTCCTCTCTATACTTCATCATTCTTCCACCTCATCCCATGTCAATATTTCGCCGCTGTATATTCCCTTCACCTGTTCACTGCTTAAACCATCCCGGGGATTTTCTCTATTTACGATCACTGCAATTCCGTCCATTGCAATCGTCTGCGGCTCAAGTCCGCCTGAAAGTTCCGCATCCTTTAGTTCTCTGGAAGCCATCCCGATATCATAGTTGCCGCTGATTGTTTCTGACATACCAGTGGTGGAATCAGTAACCTGCAGCTCTATCTGCACCTTCGTATTGACTGCTTTATAAGCTTCTGCCAGTTTTTCTATCACCGGTGCCACCGAAGATGACCCGCCGATCACTATCCTTCCGGAAATTTCTTTTTTTTCATATGAAGCCGTAGTATCACTCCCAACGTATCCACTTTCTTCTACAACTTTCTGACCGTCCTCACTTAACATAAAAGCGATAAAGTCTACGGCTGCTTTATTATCTGAGCCTTCTTTTACAGCAATCTGAAACGGCCTCGCTATCCTGTAAGAACCGTTTTTCACATTTTCTCCGGTTGGTTCAGCTTCGTCTATTTTAAGCGCCTTCACATTGTCAGACAGCGCGCCCAGCGAAATGTAGCCGATTGCATATTCATCTTCCGCCGCCGTATTGATCACGACCGCTGTGCTGTTTGTAATCTGAGCTTCTACCGTGGTCATATCAACTTTTTCTCCCTCCACTTCTTCTTCCATATTAAATAATTCCACAAAAGCGGTTCTGGTTCCCGATCCATCTTCCCGGGATATAACAGTAATGTCTTTTTTATGTGCGCCTGTTTCGGTTCCGCATCCGCCAATTATGCCGGCTGTCAGCCCAAACATGAACAGTATAATGATTCGTTTTTTCACATTCACGATCGCATCCTCCTTTTTGTTATCCTTCCCACTTGTTAATAAGCATATGTGAAGAATGTAAATCAAAAAACAGTAATGTGTAAAATTCATGTAAAAAAAAATAATAGAATAATGTGGGTTGTGAGGCAGGAACGGAAGCAGTAGGGGCAATTATGGGAGAGAAAGTACTTTAGAACGGGTTCCGTTCCGCTAACCATTACGATGAGCCTCTTAAGGCGAACTCTGTGTCGGGAGAGCCCTCCACAGAGTTTAAGTCTCATCTGCATAGCTCCAAAGTCACCCGTTCTAAAGTACTTTCTCTCCCATAATTGCCCCTACTGCTTCCGTTCCTGCCCTTTACTTTATTGGCTAATCTTTTTGCTTAAAGACGTTGGGTTGTACACCGAAGACAGCCTGTATACGGATGCAAAGGATAGAATAGACAACTACTAAGAATCGAGCAGTAATGTTGTAAAATTTAGCCAGTAAAGTAGAATGGCGGGAAAGGAAACAACAGAAATAAAAAAGGAGATGCAGCATGTTAGAACGGGTGACTTTTTCAGCGGCCTCCTGTGGAGATGAGACTTAAACTCTGTGGAGGGCTTTCCCGACACAGAGTTCGCTTTAAGAGGCTCATCGGAATGGTTAGCGGAACGGAACCCGTTCTAACATGCTGCATCTCCCTTTTTTGTTTCTGTTGTTTCCTTTCCTGCCTCACAACCTCTTTATAAGCTTCAAATTGCTGATTGAATAGTTGGCAAACACGTGGTATACTAAAGTAAATACGAACTGATTACAAAGGGTTATACCTGAGTAAAAAGGCGCAAATAACGGACCATGAATGCTGGGGATTATGACCCTTTTTTTGGACTTGTGCTTTTGCGCAGGTTCTTTTTATTTGCCGGAGTGTGTTTGAAAAATGCTCTAATAAGATTGAAGGAGGTGGATTATGGAAACAAGAATTGCACTTATTGGAATCGTGGTAAATACACATGACTCAATTGAACAGTTAAATGCTCTGCTCAGCGAATATGGAGATTTCATTATCGGACGTATGGGCATCCCATACCGTGAGAAGAAAATTTCTATTATAAGCGTAGCGCTTGATGCGCCCAATGATATTATCAGCGCTCTGTCCGGAAAGGTTGGAATGCTGCCCGGACTCAGCAGTAAGACTATTTATGCCAAAACAGAATAAACCGCTTATGGAGGTATTATGAAACAGCTAATCGACAAGCTCATGGCTGAGCGATCTCTCACAAGAGATGAATGGATACGGCTCATTGATAACCGTTTGCCGGAGAATGCCGACTATTTGTTTACTTGCGCCAGAGAAATCCGCCATTGTTATTATGGTTCTGATATCTATATACGCGGATTGATCGAGTTTACAAATTATTGCCGGAATGATTGTCTATATTGCGGTATCCGGAGAAGCAACCGCAAGGTACACCGCTACCGTCTCACAAAGGCACAGATTCTTGAATGCTGTGAAGCGGGATATGAATTAGGTTTTCGCACCTTTGTACTTCAGGGCGGGGAGGATGCTTATTTCACGGACGAGCGGATGGCGGATATCGTTTCTTCTGTTAAAAGAAATTATTCCGATTGTGCGGTCACTCTTTCTTTCGGAGAAAAATCATATGACAGCTATAAGCTTCTGTTTGATGCCGGCGCCGACCGTTATTTACTGAGGCATGAAACCTATGATGCCGAGCATTACGCCCGACTGCATCCCTCAGAGCTTAATGCAGTATCCAGACAGCAATGTCTGTGGGATTTGAAAAGAATCGGTTATCAGGTTGGTACAGGATTTATGGTAGGCTCACCGTATCAAAAAATTGAGCATCTGGCAGATGATATGCTTTTTTTAGAAAAGCTGCAGCCACATATGGTTGGAATCGGTCCTTTTATTTCCCACCGTGACACACCATTTTCCGGTCTGCCATCAGGGAGTGCAGAACTCACCCTCTATATGCTGGGACTGATTCGCCTCATGCTGCCAAAGGCACTCCTGCCATCGACAACAGCGCTCGGTTCTATTGCTTCCGACGGAAGAATCCGGGGTATCCTGGCCGGTGCCAATGTCGTCATGCCTAACCTTTCACCGGCAGACGTCCGGGCGGATTACACGCTGTATGACAACAAAGCATATTCGGGCAGTGAAGCAGCTGAATCACTTCATATACTAAAGAGCCAGATGGAATCTATCGGTTACCATATCGTCTCCGCAAAAGGCGATTCATTAATGCAAAGAGAAGAATAACGTAGGAGGAATATAACAATGTATAATCCCGCATCAAAAAAAGCAGCTGAATTTATCAATCATGAAGAAATATTAGATACTCTGGCTTATGCCGATGCCAACAAAGATAATGCCTGTCTTATCGACAGTATTATAGAAAAGGCAAAAGCGCGCAAAGGACTGACCTATCGTGAAGCCTCTGTGCTGCTGTCCTGTGTAATAGAAGAAAAGAATCAGGAAATCTATGCTCTGGCGGAGCAGATTAAAAAAGATTTTTACGGCAACCGCATCGTAATGTTTGCACCGCTGTATCTTTCTAATTACTGTATCAATGGCTGTACTTACTGCCCATATCATTTAAAGAATAAGACCATTACACGCAAGAAACTAACCCAGGAAGAAATCCGCCGGGAAGTCATCGCACTGCAGGATCAGGGACATAAGCGACTGGCTCTGGAGGCAGGGGAAGATCCGGTCAATAATCCGATCGAATATATTCTGGAATGTATTGATACGATTTATAGCATCAAGCATAAGAACGGTGCTATCCGCCGCGTAAACGTCAACATTGCAGCTACTACCGTAGAAAATTATAAAAAGCTTAAAGATGCCGGAATCGGAACTTATATCCTGTTTCAGGAAACTTATCATAAAGAAAGTTATTTACAGCTTCATCCGACCGGTCCAAAGCATGATTACGATTATCATACCGAAGCGATGGATCGTGCCATGGAAGGCGGTATTGACGATGTGGGATTAGGGGTTTTATTTGGATTGGATAAATACCGCTATGAATTTGCCGGTCTCTTAATGCATGCAGAACATCTGGAGGCTGTATTCGGGGTTGGTCCGCATACGATCAGCGTACCCCGTCTGCGCAATGCGGATGACATTGATGCAGATGCATTTACGAATGGAATCGATGATGATACGTTTGCAAAACTGGTAGCCTGTATCCGGATCGCAGTTCCCTATACAGGCATGATCATCTCCACGCGTGAAAGCCAGTCCTGCCGTGAACGGGTACTTCATTTGGGCATTTCTCAAGTCAGCGGCGGCTCCAGAACCAGTGTGGGCGGTTATGCTGAGCCGGAACCGGAAGATGAAAAGTCAGAGCAATTTGATGTAAGCGATACCCGTACACTCGACGAGATTGTAAAATGGCTGATGGATCTGGGATATATTCCAAGTTTCTGCACCGCCTGCTATCGTGAAGGGCGAACCGGCGACCGCTTCATGGCTCTCTGTAAGAGCGGGCAGATTCAGAACTGCTGCCATCCGAATGCCTTAATGACCTTAAAAGAATATCTAATGGACTATGCTTCCCCGGATACCAAAGCAATAGGGGATGCACTGATTGATAAAGAAGTATTGAACGTACCAAATGAAAAAGCACGGGCGGTTGTTTTAGATAATCTGAAACAGATCGCTGAAAATAACCGGAGAGATTTCCGGTTTTAAGAAAGGAGATTATGATTATGAGCTTAAACAACACCCCTTCTTCTGACCGCATTCACATTGGCATATTCGGAAAACGCAATGCCGGAAAATCCAGTGTGATCAATGCTGTCACCGGCCAGAATCTGGCTATCGTTTCCGATATCAAAGGAACCACTACCGACCCGGTCTTAAAAGCAATGGAACTGCTGCCGCTCGGTCCGGTCGTTATGATCGATACCCCGGGGCTGGATGATGAAGGCGCTCTGGGAACCTTACGGATTCACAAGGCCTATCAGATGCTTAATAAAACTGACATCGCTTTGCTGGTTGTAGACGGAACCAAAGGAATGACCGATGAAGATCAGTCCATCCTTAAGAAAATTAAAGACAAGCAGATTCCTCATATCATTGTCATGAATAAATCTGACCTGACTGCGGTCTGTCCTGACTCCCAGAATGGTAATACCATCTGGGTCAGCACCGCAACCGGCGAGAACATCCAGCAGCTCAAAGAATTAATCGGTAAGCAGCTCCCTCGTCAGGAAACCTCCCGCCAGATTGTCGGAGATCTGGTTCAGCCGCTTGATATTGTAGTTCTGGTGGTTCCGATTGACGCCGCTGCACCAAAGGGACGGCTGATTCTGCCGCAACAGCAGGTCATCCGCGATCTTCTCGAAACAAGTGCAATCTCGGTTATCGTTAAAGAAACCGAACTGACCGATGCCCTGGCTAAACTGAACCGCAAACCGGCATTGGTCATCACCGACAGTCAAGTATTCGCGAAAGTATCAGCAGACACCCCCGACGATATACCTCTGACTTCCTTTTCGATCCTGTTCGCCCGTTACCGGGGAGGGCTGGATATCATGGCAGAAAGTGTATACACACTGGATCATTTAGAAGACGGGGATACCATATTGATTTCCGAAGGCTGTACCCACCACCGCCAGTGCGATGATATCGGTACTGTTAAGCTGCCTCGGATGATTTCGCAGCACAGCAAAAAAGAGCTGATTTACGAATTCACCAGCGGAACCGAATTCCCGGATGACTTAACCCCTTACCGTCTGGTCATTCACTGCGGCGGCTGTATGCTCAACCCACGGGAAGTACAGTTCCGTCTGGCCTGTGCCGAAGAGCAGGGGACTCCGATTACCAATTACGGAATTGCCATCGCGCACATGCAGGGTATTCTGGAGCGTAGTCTCCAGCCGATCCGATCGGCTGATGATAATATCTACAATACTTAAATATGAGCCTGCCAGAAAGGCAGGCTTATTAATGATGTATCCAGATGCTTGATCTTCTGTATGTCATTCATATATCCAAACCACTTACATTACAGGCACGTGCCAGACTATTGAGTCCATCCCGAACTTCTTCTTTCGAGTAGTCGTGAGCATCCAGAAATTCTGTCTCCATTTCCCCCAGATGCTGATAAAACGAAAGAGCCATCTCAAGATATTCCAATTCTCTTCCATCAATATACTCCAGAAGCTCATTTTCCGCCTCATTGATCTGCCCTTTTTCTGCCCTGTGGATAATACGGACAAACAGATGATCGGTATCATTATAATGCTCTTCCTTAGGCAGCTCATAGCGCGGCTGGTCTTTGCCCAGCAAAAGCTGCCCGATTAAACGGACGCCGTCTTCGATCATCCGCATCAAATAGTCCTGCTTTGCTCCCATATTAACTAATACTCCTTATCCACATTGCTGAATCGAGAATTTTCTGAATCAGATCCTGCTGCGAAAATACCGTATACACAAATAAACCAATTCCAATAACTACACATGCAACCGTTATTCCAATCAACAAGAATAATATTTTTCTTTTTTCTTTTGGGAACAAGCCATTTTGATAGCCCGGGCCCCCCAGATGCAGCAAATGATTCCCAATATATAGAAGGAATGCCGCAACTCCGCCAAAAATGAGGTATATCCCCACTGTACCGATCGGGTATGAAATAGTCTCCGTACTGACCGTACCCGCTTCATTGACCAGCTCATCCAGATTAACCGCACTGTAAAGGGCCTCAAGGGCAAATATCATAATGATCGGGATGGCATTATTTACTGCATGAAACAGCATATTATAAAACATATTTCCCGTTTCATATAAAATATATGACATTGCGATTCCTAAAATCGTCGTCGGAAAGAAGCGCCATATACTTCCGTGAAATGCTCCAAATACCACTGAAGTAACGATAATGACCGCCCACTTGTTCATACTGCCATGGAAGCTGTTCAAGATCACCCCGCGGAAGATCAGCTCTTCGCAGATCGCCGGAGTGATTGAGACCAGCAGCATTGAAGCAAAAAAAGATACACTGCTGAAATACGAACTCAGTCCCTGACTGGTCGAAGTCATCTCTTCCGGGAAAAGCACCAGCATGAACACTGAAATAATCATTGTCACTCCATAACAGCCTGCCCAGAAGAACAGGGTTCCGAATATTCGTGAGGGCTTTGGCCTCTGGAACGGAAATACTTTCTTTAAGTCACCTTGGAATATCAATACAATTCCCACACATGCCAAAACCATCAGTCCTTCATAGACCGGGGTGGAATACAATCCTATATATGCCGTTATATACGGTGAAATCCAAAACAGAATAACGGCCGACACAATAATCGCCAGAATCCCATGCCATAGTTTTAATTTTTTCTTTTCTTTCATTTGCATATTTCATCTCCTACTCTTACAAACATCTGAATATATTCTAACACAAATCATTCTTTCTTACACCCCTTCCTCGTAAAACTAAAATGTGTTATAGTAAAAAATATATGTTATAACCAAACGGAAAGATGAGGTTCCTAATGAATTTTTTAAGCATTTTTGATGTTATCGGACCCAATATGATCGGTCCTTCCAGTTCACATACCGCAGGTGCAGTTTCGATCGCATTGTTAGCCCGTAAAATGTGCCCGTCGACAATAAAAAAAGTAACCTTTACACTCTACGGTTCCTTCTCGAAAACTTACCGCGGCCACGGCACCGACCGTGCACTGCTCGGCGGGATCCTGGGCTTTGCCACGGAAGACGCCCGGATCCGCGAATCTTTTGAATGGGCGGAAAAGTATAATGTCGAATATCATTTTATCATCGCGGATGACATTCCGGTCAATCACCCCAACACTGCTGATATCAATATCGAATGTGCCGACGGATACACCTTATGGGTTCGCGGAGAGTCGATCGGCGGCGGCAAAGTTAAAATCGTCAGTATTAACCATATCGATGTCGAGTTCACCGGTGAATACAGTACGATGATCGTCCGTCAGACCGATCAGCCGGGTGTGGTCGCTCATATTGCCCAGTGTCTGGCTCATCAGGATGTTAATATCGCTTTCATGCGGCTGTTCCGGGAAGATAAAGGCGCAACCGCCTTTACCGTCGTTGAATCGGATGAACCAATTCCGGACAGTATTCTGAAAGAAATGAAAACCAATAAGCATATTCGTGAAATCATGCTCATTCAGATATAGGAGGAATTTATTATGGACTTTATTACCGGACAGGCTCTGCTGGCTATGTGCAGCCAGCACAATCTTCCTATTTCTGCTGTCATGAAGCAGCGCGAAATTACTCAGGGTATCCTTACCGATGCAGAGATTGATGACAAATTGAATACCGCACTTACCATCATGAAGAATTCGGCTCATGATCCGCTTCACACGCCCCAGAAATCGATGGGCGGATTAATCGGCGGCGAAGCCCAAAAGGTCAGCCGGCATATGCAAGCCGATCAGAATATTACCGGAACGATCCTGTCGAAAGCAATCACCTACAGTATGGCGGTTCTCGAAGTGAATGCTTCAATGGGACTGATCGTCGCCGCTCCGACAGCCGGCTCATCCGGAGTTGTACCGGGTGTAATTCTGGCCTTACAGGAGGAAAAATCACTAGCTGATGACATTATGTACGCCGGCCTCTTGAATGCCAGTGCGTTGGGCTACCTGCTGATGCGTAATGCCTCTGTCTCCGGTGCCGAAGCCGGATGTCAGGCCGAAGTCGGCGCCGCCTCTGCAATGGCCGCCAGCGCCGCTGTCGAAATGATGGGCGGTTCCCCGGAAATGTGCCTGCATGCTGCCAGTATCGCCCTTTCCAATCTGCTCGGTCTGGTCTGCGATCCAATCGCGGGATTGGTGGAAGCCCCATGTCAGAGCCGCAACGCAATCGGAGTGGCAAATGCCATAACCTGCGCGGAACTGGCACTATCCGGTATCGTTAATCCAATTCCGTACGACGAAATGGTCGATGCCATGTACCGGGTCGGCACCAGCTTGCCGATGGAACTGCGCGAAACCGCTATGGGCGGCGCTGCTGCTACACCAACCGGATGTAAACTGGGATGTAATAATTGCAGTTAAAAACAATCAATCAAATGAAAACGGCAAAAAGCAGCTGAGGTGGCAAATATACCATTTCAGCTGCTTCTATAAATTACGATACCATTAGCCGTCCGACAGAATTCTCGGTTTACTGACCCGCCAGAGCCCAATCAAATTTATCGCGCAGAAGCGGATCATTAAAAATTACATGCAAGGGACGGAAGAAGGTCAGATTATCCAAAACATATATATTTTCTATACTATGCTTGTCCATCAAATATTCCTTTACTCCTTTATCAAACACTCCTACATCAACCTCGCCCATACTGATTCCCTGCAAAAGAGCTACGGTTCCTAAGTAAAATTTTTTATTGTCCGGCGGCAGACTGTCTATTTCCTCATCGTTAACATAGCCTTTGAGCAAACCGATGCTCAAGTGCTGATCCGGGATATCCGAAAAACCATTCAGGAATAGCTGGTTGTTTGCGCTGACAACCTGCGTTTCAGCCTGACGGAATAACTCAGAAAAAGCATATTTGGCGATCCGTTCCGGAGTCTTTTGCACTTGGAAAGCCGCATCCAAAAGCCCTTCATCCATCATTGCCTGTATCTTGCTCCATTCCCGGATGGTCACTGATATCTCATACCCCATTGCCTCAAACAGCTTCCTTACCTGCCGATAATCACTACCCTCGGGGCTGCCGTCCGCCTCGTAATATTGATATGGCGGAAAGGGATCAGCGCCAACTTTTATCTCTCTGTTAGTCATTGCTATACCTCCTGATTTATTTGCCTAATTTGCCCGCCAGATCCTTCAGAACAGGATCAACGAAAACGCCATTATCCAATATCTTAACGTCATCCAAATATACAGTGGAATTCAGGCAAATTCCATCAATGTGGCTAGAAGCATGACGCGTCTGTCCGCCCCACCCATAGCACGCACCCTGATGACCGAAGCCCCATTCAGTAGATCCCCATACCCGCTCGTCTTCGGTAGTGCAGCCCTCTAGCTTAGCATTGGGGTTCACGCCATAACAAACATGAGCTGCCAGATACATGTTAGGATCATCCAGCTTCTGGTAATAGGCGCGCAGAATATCGGCCTGCCTGCCACCCTTGATCTCTTTTATGCGTCCTTGCTCCACTGCGTAGGAAACCGGCTCCTCTAAACGGCCTAATTCCGCCTCGCCACCGCCGGAAATAGTGCCATCAAAGGCAATAACGCCGTTAATGGTACTCTCGTTAGGACACCAACCAATCTGTCCAATCAGAAAGTGGGCACCTGGAGTATCGTAAAGCATTTCATTACAGACCGCTCGCGATGCATCCATTTCAAAAGAAATATCAGTGCCGGCAGCATTGGTAATACGCCCCTTTGCTGCCTTCTGCGTCATCGCGGTCAGGGTTTCCTGAAATTCCTTTTGATTATCCAAATCCACTTCACCGATACAGCGCACGATACGCTCTATCCCCAAGCCGCCCAGCATCACCTGACGGGTACGGCCATTAGAAACGGCTGCATCCCAAATCGGCGAATAAAGCAGCCATTGGTCGTTCATCTCAATCCATACATCGGTCTTATCGGCACAGGCTATCAAAGGCTCGGGCAAATACGGCATGGTAAGCTTGCCATAACCAACCGGTGTGCTGTGCCAGGCCAGCATCACCTTGGCGCCCAGCGCCTCGGAAACTTTGGCGATTTCCTCGGAAACCCTGAAATCGGAGATTGAATCCAGGGTAATCAATACACTTTCTCCCTTTTTAACCTTAACCAGATCATGCATAAGCTTGTATGCCGCTTTTGTCAATTCTAAATCCATATAACTTGGCATTGAAAACTCCTCCTTTACATAATGATATATTAATCTTGAAATGGCTGTTCGATTACCTTGCCGAACAGTCCCACACCCTTCTTGCCACAGAGTTTCATCATCGCCAGATAGAGCGTGAAAGCAACCACGATAGAGTTAATTGGCTGTATTCCCCATTTTAAACTGTAACCGACCAGACAGCCCGTGACCCAGCTGATAAAAGCCCAGATATTCCAATTGTTATAACAGGTACCGGGACCGTAATTGTAATGCCGTTTTTTCAGAATGAAATAATCGGCGATAATAATTCCTGCCACCGGGGGCACACCTATACCCAACAAGTTCAGCCAACTGACAAAGTATTCAGAGATACCGGCCATACCTATCAAAATTGCCAGAATACCGCTGACCAATGTAATTTTCTTTTTTGGTGCATTGATGATATTCGCCAGACCTAAACTGGATGTGTAAAGGTTGTTGTCATTGGTAGTCCACTGGGCCAGTATCAACACCAGCAAAGCCGGAAATCCCAAACCAAGAGAAAGCATTGTCAAAGGTAAATCCCCAATGCCGGTTGCTTTGGTAGTGAGGAAGCCGGCCATAATAATAAACATATTGGCGATCAAATAGCCGGCGGCACTGGACCATAAGGCTATGGACGGTGTTTTGGCGTAACGCGTGATATCTGCCTGAGCTGTGGCCCCCCCTGCAAAGGAACCTACCACCAAGACAACACAGGCTCCAATACCAATCGGCTCTGCCGTTTGCTTAGCCAGCATTGCATCCCAACCGCCCACGCTGCTAATGGAGACTACAATACCGATGGTCGAAATAATGATAATAAGGGGAACCGCAAAATAGCTCAAAATATTCAGGCCCTTATAGCCGAAATAAGCCGTTAACAGCATCAACATCCCGCCCCAGCAGGTGGCGATTACTTTACTGGAGATAAAACCGGCATCGGGAAACATGGCGTGAATGGTATCTCCGAAAAAACCAACCTGAACAGAAAACCACCCCAGCATTACAATGGCCAACAATGCCCCGATAACTTTAGAGCCTTCACGGCCAAAACCGTGCCGTGCAAGCATAGTGCTGGCCACACCTTCCCTGGCTCCCGCATAACCCAACAAACCGCCATAAATGGTTAAAATAGTATTACCGATAATTCCCGCGATGATCGCTGTAGGAAGCGACGCTCCTGCCGCCATAGATGCCCCGGTATACAAACCGGACATACAAATGCAAAAACCCGCAGTAACCATACTCACACTAAAAAAGCCTTTCCTCTCCTCAGCAGATACGCGACTTACCGCATAGTCGCTGTCTTTCACCTGTACAACCCTCTTTTCCTTGTTGCTCATTTGTATCTGTCACTCCTTTCCTTTCCAACGCAATTTTATGCTGCCACTGTCCAAATAGTATCATTATCCGGATTGTTTTGTCATCGGTTGAGCACACAGATATTATGTTTCGACCTTGTGCATGTGCACAAAGCCTATTTTTCTAAAATATTCATAACCAAAAGAAAATTCAATAGATACGGCATTTCAAAAGGCGTGTATCCGTAAATTTCGATGATTTTATTTTTGCGATGTAGTAAGGTATTACGGTGCAAATACATGAGTTTAGCCACCT
>Ga0153946_1000839_pt1 | contig 13535 bp, 14 predicted proteins | sample TSNJ030MetaG_FD_104751 | JGI IMG/M metagenome (GOLD analysis project Ga0153946, IMG submission 104751) | Attine ant fungus gardens microbial communities from New Jersey, USA - TSNJ030 MetaG | ecosystem: Host-associated > Fungi > Mycelium > Unclassified | place: USA: New Jersey, Wharton State... | reverse complement strand
GGGCCCCTTTTGGAAATTCATGTGGCACAAAACACCAAGGAGAGATGACATATCTCAATGTTGCTGTGAAAGCATCTGCTCTATGATCTCTTTCTCAAATCTGATTTGTGTTCCCTGCATTTTTGACCCATGGTCTTTGTCATCATGGTCTTTGGTCGCTTAGACTGTTCGCCAGTGATCCAATGACCTCCATGATTCCTCGCAATAAAGCAATCAATCTTGGCCTTATATCTCTTCAACACAGTGCAAGCCCTTTTCTGTTTCATTGACTCTTTTGGGACTTCGCGTTGATATCTCTCTATCCCTGGGACAATTGCCTTCTTTTTCTTCTTTGCGGGTAATCCAACAACATTTAAACCTATCTTTTCGTTCGTCTTTCATCTTGACTGGCTTTTCTTCCTGCATGATACGCTTCAACTCGCCTCTTTCCAATTGGTTTAGCATAGAATATACCTCCTCGACTGTGTGCCAATAATTGGTCCCACATGCTAGAATTATGGTAATCTTATAGATGTCATTTATCAGAATACGTTGCTCTATCATCGTCGTTATCGTTGCTATGAGTTTGTCCTCAAATCTATGTATATATCATTAGAGGTCTACTGAATACCGTTGAGACTGTGTCAGTACTCATTGAACAATAACTGCGGTGGTGGCTAGCAAAGAATGAGATATTGATTTTTGTGATGCATTTGATATATGCGTTCTCACTATGCACTGGAAGTATTTGGCACCGAAAGCGTGGATTTTGGGTTCTGTCCTGATCTCCTTTCCGTAACTATGTCGTTTGGTTCTGCTCAAATTTCCCTTCCACATAATACTGTGTAATTTGAAGCTTGCGTATATGCTAGTCACACATCTACAATTTCGCCGAAGTATTTACGGTAAAAATGATTCATTACAGTTAATTCCGTCTTCTAGGAATGATGGTAATGTCACGGTACTTGTAACTTGACTTATGGAAGTGATCTAATTCTGATCGAAAGGTCGAGACGTAAGCATCAATTATCTGCTAGCAAACCACCCATACATCGGCGGTTCATAATCCACTATACCTAAGAAAAGAAGGTTGCAATCAGGAGATCTTTGTGATGATAGCCTTGAATCCCATTCGGCCTGTAATACGAAACATTCAATACATCTTCTAGGATACCACTGGGGAGGACTGGGTACTTCTCCGGCCCCTTTCGACTCAGAAGAATTTCGACTGGGTACCAATTACAGCATACCGGGACGCACATGACTCATTAGCTAGCAAGCAAAGTTGCTTACTGCAGATACCTCCCACTTGTCAGGATCGCACAGGATAGCTTGTGCATACATTTCATGAGTTTGTCTGATGGATATTCAGCTCGAGCACTGCTGCAGCAAGCGGTAGTGACACGTGCCAAATCGGGTGGATCAGTTTGGAGGTCGATGAGATAGCGGATCGACAATGAAAAACGAAAACAAAGGCGAATTGCCGTCCAATTGACACCTACTGGAATGATGAATTGGAGATCCGTCGGAGGAGGAGCCGCGACAAGATTCGAGGTAGATCACGTAGTGAATGTTAGATGAACAGTGCTGCATCGAAGTTGCCTCGTATAGATACTATAATCGAGTTAGAATCGTGCATTGTATAATAACTGAGCTAGAATCGTACACGTCTGAATGTCGGTGTATTCTATCAACTGAGTTACGTCGCAACAGCACGGGACATGAGTCACAGACATCGAGCAAGGTCCTGAATCTTTCGGTTGTTGAATTGACTATTAATCTGAACTCAGATCATTAAGCTAGTTCTTGTTTGAACATCTGTTTGCAATGACTACCTGTGACAGCAGTCTACAATTCTCTATTTGTCCAGTCAGCAGATAGTTTTCACCATTCTGAGGCTGGGGTGAAATTGCTCTATCTAGTATTTTTGACACTTTCTTACTGATTTCACTCTTTGACAGATATCCCTGTTAACTGCTTTATTAAGAGATCTAGTCTATGTCCCTCCTGAAGAGCTTCTAATCTTGTTATTATCATTCTGACAAAGGTATTTTTGCCTGTTCAAAGGAAATGTAGTTGACAAGTAGTATTTAGAAGAAAGCAATTGGGATGCAAAAGCAAATTTTGCATTCCACTTGTTTACTATCTGTCAGCTGCCATACTCAGAAATAACCAACTCACCTCAGTGTACAAATGCATCAAACAAGCCATTTTGAAACACCAACATTTGCAACTAACTCGGAACAACTCCGGTTGACCTCCCCTGAAGTTTGGGTGTAGTCAATAGTGTACTGCTATGCATCTTAGCACCTGCTTGTTTGTTGCAGTATACAAATACAGAATTCTCTCTCCCCCATGTTGAAACATTCATGATGGTGGGATTGTTTGGCCTCAGTCAAGAAGGCAAACAGATAAGTATTTTTACCTTCTACTAACTCAATAAATCTAAAGCATTAATCTGAGACATGCTGAACACAGGTTCCAACATGTCAGATTGCCAGCAATAACTCTCCCCGGTTCCAAAGATGCGTCCATGGTATGATATGGTTGGGATATAGTTGTTAGATGCATGGTAAACCTCGTTACAAAAACCGAGCATTTGAAGATTGTTCCGGAAGATTGAAATGTATTGGAGGGACCGGGGAGGTTAATATCTCTGTGAATCTAGAGTCGCTGATAGGGTTTGGTGGAAATGGACCATTCATAGGCGTTCCAAATTGATTCATGATATGAGGGACTGAGTGCGGGGGCGCTGGGGCATTCCTAAATGGAGCAGAAAATCCATGGGGTATCGACCTATCACGATATGCACCAGGTACACTGGTGGCAGCATCCAATGAGGTAGAACTAGTAGTGGGCAGAACCAGAGCTGAAGAGGGAGCGTTCGCAAGCTGCTCTCCTGAGCGATTATAGTTGTGCTCGCGGTCCTTATGATTCTGTTCCCGGTTCCTATCTCTATCGCGGTCACGGTTCCTCTTCTTATCTCTATTTTTGAGTCCGTCATCTCTGTTTTTTCCCTTGACGTGATCGCGGTCTCTTGGTTTATCTTTATCTTGATTTCGATCCTTGTCGCGCCGTGCTCCAGACTCCTGATAGTCCTTGTCTCGTTCTCCATCCAGATTTTTGATCCTCATGGCCCCATCCTTGTCTTTATCCTTTTCCCTCCCACGTTCCTTCTCCCGATCTTGCCCTTGGTCTCGAAACCGTTCTTTGTCTTTATCCCTATCCCTCGCCTTCTCTCGGCCTCGCTCTTTGTCCCTTTGCCTATCTCGATTCCGTTCCCTACTCTTCTCTGTTTCTCTATCCATTCTATCCCGATCTCTATCATGGCCATCTCGATTCCGGTCTTTCTCTCTAGGTCTTTCCTGCTTCTGAAATATGTCTTCATCTTTGCCCCTTGTCCTCGGCGGATCTTTAGGCGTCCTCGGCCGCGAGCTTTCCTGATACTCCTTGCCATTAAGCTCATGGCCCGACGACTTTGACCTTCTACGCCGTCTGTGTCCTACATTTGTGGGGCTACTGGGTCCCGGAACCTCGGCAGGGGGGGATAATGGCGAAGCAACAAACCCAGCGACCCGAGGATCTGTCCGTATACTAGGTCCTGCTAGAGATAAGCTGGGACTGAAACTTCCATAGGCTGTGCTTTCATCGGGATAGTTAACGATAGTTGGTGCGCGCGGCATGCTAATTCCAACAAGATTTCTTTCATCAGGTATTCTGATTGATGAGCTCCCGCCGCGGACTTCGACGTCTTCTGCAAGGGTATAGATTGCAGGAGACAAGGAATCGGGAGAAGCCCGTCGGTTGTATGGACTTTGGGTGTATATAGCTGGGTCAGAAAGTTGTCGTCCATGGGAAGGTTCGGGACGTAGAATATTTCCAATCAAGGGAATGTCGTCGCGGTGATGATTGGATCTGTCTCTTCGACCTCGCTCCGGTTCTCTATTGGGACTGGTGCCCCTGTCTCTGTCTCTGTATATTCTTTCTGGGGCATTGTCTCGTCCGATTTGTTTCACCTTTCCTTTGCCTTTGACTCTTTCTCCCTCTTTTTGAACAGGGCGATCTTCCTTCTCTTCAGCAGATTTTTTTTGCACCAAACTAGAAGAATTTACTTCTACAGTCGAGATTTTTGTGCCCTAGGCGGACGCCAATAGGTCAGAGTCAATCTACAGTAAAGGTACGCGTACTTGGTCCACCTTGCTAAGTCCGTTCTTGGAGCTGGGATTAGCAAATTCGGGAATGGAGTTTGGCACAGTGGCATTTCGAGATCGGGAGTGACCATGCCAGGTGCCCGTTGGGTCGATAGATTCGTGCTTCTTCACTTTGTCAAAATTCACCTATTACACAGGAAAAGATAAGATGGATAGATTAAACACGAAGACATAACTCACAGGTTTAATGGTCGAGGAGTCGAACCAAGGTTCAGGCGTGAGGGTACGCAAAGGTTGGACATTCTCCTAAGCAAGTAAGTCAAGTTGAGTAGATGAAAGTATGAGCTTGACACACTTTTAAATTCGCGGTGGACATCGAACTATCATCGACCAACATCTCCTGATCCATGGCCTCGAGCGCTGCCTATACTAACAATCAGTTGTAGAACGCAAGGAGCGAATGCTGCGAGAATTACCTGTATATCTTCAACGATCGATCTAGCTACGCTTTGAGCACCATGTACAGGCGTATGTGGCTTGACGAGTTTACCTCCCGCAGGTCTGCCATTGGCAAACAAACTGAGATTCAAGAAAACATCTGTGATCCTAAATAAAGCAGAGGTAAAAAGCTTTACCCACTTTTTGAACCTCTCATTGAACTCTTCCCATGGCTTCATGTTTCCATAGAATCGCACTTTGCTCTCTTCCAGAAGTTTCTCTGCCGTAGTAATGTAGTTCACTTTGGTTTCAGATTTTTCCCGACCCGGGAGACCAGCACCAGTAGGTTCAGTGGGAGAATTGGGTTCAGACAATAATGAAGGAGCTCCAGCAACACCGGCACGCTTAGACGATACATTCTTGGAACCAGCCCTATTTTGATTATTTTTCTTGAACAGCCAAAATCCTTTGATACTTGGCCCGTCGTTTTCCCAGAGTTCCACCGGAGTCAAATTCAGCGGAGGAGCTTGTTTGGGGAGGTTCTCGGGATAGGCAGAAGGGGGGATTTCCGGCTGCAAAATGCGGCTACTAGAGTTATGAGACATTTTGTGAAAGAGCCAGACGTAGATCAAGACTTAGGCATTGAAAAGAGCGAGGAATGTCAAGTAGATTGTGGCGCGTGTACCTACATGATAAAAGCTCAAGCCGAAAGCATCAGTTGCCGCAGACAATATTTGTCAACAGCTTCTGATACAAGCTTTTGATACTGACAGTCACAACCACTTCTGTTTGAACTTTCGAAATCATCAGTGGTCACTAAACCTTTCCAGTAATTGCTATTTCTTAAGAATGTTCTCTCACTTAAGGAGTAATGGTATTCCCACCAATTCATGCATTCAATTACTCGTGACTGCATCCCATTTAACCACCTGAGCAATCCTTGACATATGATTGGCAAACTCTCGGCCTCTATACGTATTTAAGCACTGAAAAGTGCCTCCTGTCTTGACCTCCTACAAGTGGGCAACGTGACTTGGCCTGACCATGTCCGCTAATTCTGCCGCCAACTCTGTTCCTCATCCAACCCTAATCAAGGTACGCCCTCGTTTTGCATTATGGACAGTTCTGCTGACAGATGCCCTAGGTTGACCCATTCATGTGAGAATGAGGGCGCTTGTTTTCCTGGCTATCTGACTTGATTCAGTCCCGCAGACCAACAAAAAGTAGGGCATCACTCTGCATTCTGAATATAGACTTAGTCATTTCCTTACTTATATTCATATTAGGGCTTACACAATCGTTGGCAGTAAGTATCTGCTTCCTCGTGGATAAATGTTCATTGAATAATGGATTTCTAGTCCTGATATTCCACCCGTAGTCACAGTCAAACCAGGACAAGTGAGCCTCCTCAGTTGAACGTTGCAGAAATCCAGCTCAAAACTTTATCAGACATTCAAAGTGGAATGTGTCGGTAAGAGTTATTCGCAATCATGAAGGATCTTACGATCATGGGAATCAGACTGGACTGGTGGCCAAATTGGCAACAACGATTGTGTGTTTTTTTAATCCTTTGATGACTTCTGAAATTCATGACTGATGCGCTGTTCGTCAGGCAGCGATGACATCAAAAGTGTGGATCTTACCAAGGTACATAACCTTTCTGGACCTATAGCTGTCGAAGGAGCAGAGCCGGGTGATTGCTTGGTCGTTGACATACTGGATGGTACATTCAATCCATTGTTCAAGCCCTCTTCTCAAAGATTTTGTCTTCCAGTCGTTCCTTTCGAGAATATGCCATGGGGTTTTACAGTATTTTTTTTTACTTTCTTGTTCCAGAATCATCGTTTATGCGTTCTGATTGCAGGGTATATTCGAGCTCGAGAACGGTGGAGGTCTCTTCTCCAGGGAATTCAACAGTAGGGCTTGTAAAGCCATTTGGGACCTTCATGGTAAGTCAACTTTTCTCAGAACTAGTTCAGATCAATCTAATTCTTATCGAGGTGTCTATGCTTCCTCTCGACATATTCCTGGCGTTCGTTTTGCTGGTGTCTCTCATCCAGGTCTTATAGGGACTGCGCCTTCACCAGAGCTCCTTTTAGCATGGAACAAACGCGAGAACGAGCTCATTCAAGTTTATGCAGAATCCGTTCCTCCGGTGGCATTTCCACCTGAACCGCAAGGAGCTTACGTTGGCCAAGGTCTCCCAGAAGACGTCTTCGAGAAAATTGCAAAGGAAGGTGCAAGAACGATTCCTGGGCGCGAACATGGGGGAAATTGTGACGTGCGATAAGTTGTATGAATATCTGTCTGTATTGTGTTGACGGTTTTTGTACAGATCAAGAACCTCTCCAGGTATGTTGTTCTCAACGAGGTATAACCCTATTTTTGGACTCACGTTCATGGGAAGAGGCTCTCGGTGCTATTTCCCTGTCTTCATTCAGGGAGCAAATTTGTCGGTCGGGGATTTACATTTCTCTCAAGGCGATGTGAGCCTTCCATTTTGACAATTATATCTGATGCTGATATCGCTTCACAGGGTGAAGTGAGTATTGTGCTATAAGGAAGGAAAAGAGATGGTTGACTTCTTAGCCTCCAGATGTCGTTCTGTGGTGCGATCGAGATGGTACGTATCTTAGCATAGACTTGATTGTTACTCAGATTGTCATTAGGCTGGTGTTGTCACCTTATCAACAAGCATTATCAAGGATGGCGTAGAGAAATTTGGACTGAAGCAACCTATTTTCCTGGTACCCCTTCCCCGTCATCTCACGTCTCGTGAGTCTGACTAACGATCCTAATAGCCGTCTCCAGTTGACCCTTTATATTCCCAAAAGGTGGTTTTTTTCCTGTTGTCTGATTCTGATCGTGCTTATTCACCTTCGTTAGCTCGTATTTGAAGGAATCAGTGTCGATATCCGTAAGCTTGCATTATATGGGAGCTAAAGGTCACGAATAATCCTCATGGCCAGATGGTGATGGGAAACAATACAACATGGATGCGTAAGTCAACACTCGACACTGTGCTAAATTCTTTTAACAAGATATCTAGCTCTGTCGCATATAAGCAAGCCGCTTTAAATGCCATCGCGTATCTGCAAAAGGTGTTGTACGCTCATCACTTTTTTTCGACCATTACTGACCCGTCGTCAAGCTCGGATACTGTAAGCCAAACATGTTGTCCAGAGCAAAATCTACTCACCCTGTTTAACCATCAGCTCGTGAACAAGCATGTATGTGCCAATGGTTCTGTAACCCTTCATCCTTTTCACAATCATCGGTTATGAACAGACCTCTTGCTCTCTGCTGCCCCGGTCGAATCTCATGTCGGTAGTATTGTTGTGAGTATCTCATTTGTTCGCCAAGAAGATTGATCTATGTTGATTCTGGTTAGGACTCTCCCAACGCTTGCGTGACGCTGGGTATTCCTACTGGAATCTTTGAATATGTGCGTCTGATCGATATAAGATCCAGCTGATCACTCAGCTTCTTTTGATCAGGACATCCTGCCTAAGCCTGAAGGACTTATGAAGAGAGACTTTGGTCAATGTGCTATTAGGAGTGATGGAGTGCTCTAGTGATTTCTTGAAACCGACTCTAATTAATAGTGGAAATTTGGCTGATTGACTGGTGAATACATATGTCTAGTTCAGGCTTGAGAAGAAGCTCCTTCCTTGCTTTAATGGCATCACAATGCCCTTGATAAGTCATTTTTTAGATTTGTAGCCAGGCATGTTCCCCCATCCATTGCAAGAATGGACATGTTGTTACTTCTCGTCGTCATGAATTGGAATTTGAAGCGTCTCATTCGATCAAAGATGTTGGTAGCATTTACTCCTTCACTCTTTCCGAATTTCCGCTGCTCGTATTATTACAAACACAATGGTGCATCAATACAAAGTAGCTCGCTTTCCTGTACAAGCATGCTCAGTTTAATGACAGTCAGTCCTCAGGTCAGTGACCGCGCCAAGTATCACACTATTGGTGGCATTACCTCCACCATGGATACTCCCACCAGTATCGAGGAGATCGTCGACCTTGAAACTCAAACTTGGAGTGGCCGGTGATTCAGGAAACGTCGCACAGGTTATAGCTTTGTTTTCTTACATGGCCCATCCGCGACGTCCCCAACGTCGACATGTGTAGGCCTCTGAGGTGAGACTTGGCTACGTTATCAAGAATGATAACACTCAGAAAACCTCTATGAGCCTGGGAATATATTTGGATTGGTGGATTGATAGACTAGTTTTGATGAACGCTGAGTCGTGGTCTTGAGCACTGAAGCCCCCCCCTCCAACTGATTGAAAGTATTTGAGAAGACTCCGTGAACGAGCACAGGTTTTGGTCATGGCTCCTGATTACTATCATAATGACCTGTTTGAGGATTGCGCTACTGGATAGATTCTGAGAGAATTAATGGGTGTGACAATGTACCTCTTTTTATCAGAGTCAAAAGTTTTTTTGAGAAAAACCAATGAGCTGCTTACAATGAAGACTTAAATTCGCATAAACGTATCCCTTTTACTCCGAACAATCTTGTACCCTCTCACTGCCTTCCTTTCTTGTCTCTGCTGCCACTTATTCCTGACCTCGTTCGCAGATACGTTCTGCACCTCGACCAACTCTTTGACTTTGAGGATTTTACCGGCGATGTCGGAAGAGTGTTTGTGGAAGACGATCTGGTTGCGTTTATGGAAGCCGAGAGCTTCGAGAGTGCGGGTTACGGAGTCTCCAAGCGCGATGCCGGAACGACGAAGCGTTATTTTGTAGTGAGTGGGTGGTGCGTTGGAGGTGCTTGTAGCTGTGGAGAGGGCGCGTGTAAAGTGGTGAGAGAGGAACAAACGTGGTGAGGCCATTCTGGGAGAAAATAAGCAAGTCTCGACGATCTTTTTCATTGTCACACGTGACTACTCGCACTTAGGTTTGGCTGACGCTGTTACCGCCATTGATATCACGACGACGCAACTGGCAGCATGGCATCACAGCTGGAAACGACACCAAGCGTGCAGTCTTCCCAAGCTGAGGTATGGTATCTCAAGAATATCTTTTTTGGACCACCAGGAGAGGAAAAGAAAGAATATAAGATTATAACCCAGAATTTCAACGGGTATGTCTCTTACATCTGCGCATCCCCGTTTGCCTTGACTCCATATCTGTCTGTAGACCTTGCTCGTTTATTGCTATATGTAAGCCTCATACGTATTGAGTGGATTTCTCGAAAGAAACCAATGAAAATGTGTACATAGGTAATATCTTGATTTTGCGGGACAACATTACGATTCTTCCGCCTGAAAGAAGAACAGTTTCTTACGAATTCCTTTCTCAGTTAGTTGCTGAATACCTGCTGAGGAGTAGTCCCGATGTTGACATATCCTCTGCACTGGAAATTATGCCATATACTCAGAGTGAGTGTGCCTTCCGTGTCTTTACAGTTTTTGTTGACTTGGGGGATCTCCAGAGGGAATGGATCTGAATCCCTTATTTACATCATCGACGTCTTTTCGACCATCAGCTCACGCTGCAGGAGGAGGCCTTGATCTCTTTACAAAAGCGAAGATTAACTTGGTGCATGGCTGGTTAGTCGAGCCTGATTCAGAGGAGGGGAGAGTGGTGACGAAGGTTGGAGATTATGATAGGGCAGTGGAGTTAATTGCGGAAGTGGATCATTTAACGGGTGGCAAGTTGGTCTTGGACGAGGAGAACTTGGTGAGAAGTGATAATGTGAGTGGTAGCGGTCGTCTGGAAGATGGATCAACCCATTATTCAGACGAACAAGAAAGGAAAATTGAGGATGGTGAGGATGTTGGTTCGTCTTACCTTGGTGGCTCATTCATTTGCAGTAATTATTAGCGATTATTGTCAGACGATTCCTTGGATCCACATCTTCACAACTAACATATCATGGTCTCTTCCATCTCGTTCAGTCACTTCGCCCGTACACGCTTTACGCACTTTTCCGCAACTCCCACCTCTCAGTAATCTATAAGACTGTTCACAAGCCCAATTACAACTCCAACAGCCGCGCAGATCTCGCTGACACCGAAGATGGTGAAGAAGCAACATTATACAGCCTCGCTACAGACCAGATATTCGAACACGAATCTTCTATAGTGTGGGAACGTCTAGAAGACGTGGATGGAAGTTCATCAGTCTGGGTCGATAGTGATTTCCGCCATGCTATCCCTGTGGGGGGTGATTTTGCTGGTCAAACAGCTGAGGAAGCTATGGCTGCTGCGGAAATCGCTGCTGGGATCGTTGAGCCCTCTGAGTGAGTGTGATTGAATGTTGAGTTCCAGGTCAACACTGATGTTTGATAGTCATGAACTTGCTAGACAGTTACAGGCAGAAGAAGAGCAATTTGCACGATACGAACAAGAAAGGTATATCCAACTACAACGAGAGCAGGCGGCTTATGAACAGGCGCGGAGGCAGGCGATGGAAAAGGATAGAGTGGTGAAGAAGAAACATAAGGACTGTGTTCTTATGTGATTTTGCTTAATTTATGAGGACTTGAATGGTAGTCGGATGGTTTTGATGATTGAGAGTTGAATTTGGACTGTTTATCTATTCTTGGATGCATTCGAACTTGCTGATGATCTGTTGAAATCGAGGCAGCTTTTTTGTTTCGAGCTGGGAATCTTTTGTTCTTTTGAGTTCTGGGTGACGTAAGTATGGGACGACAGGACAGCAACTCAGCTGGAGCAATGACTATGGAGCATCGTCTGAATGTGTTCGTCAGTTGGATTGTGAAGCTCAAAGATAACATTGAAAACTCTTAAATCAAGACGCTCTTGCATCTTTGCCCTGGACTTTGTGAAATCTTCATCACAGTCGACTTTCTCAAATTTTGTGGACGGGAAAGTCGATCCAACACTCGGCCTTTTGTTTCAAATTGCCCAGCTTTCAGGAGGGCCGCGTTTGATCTGAGCCTTAGGTGAGTGACTACACTGCATCATGTCTGCTCACTCTTTCATAAGATGTGTTGCGCGATGTCATGTGCAGACAGTGAGTCGTCGAATGCGTGGAGTGCTTTTTGCTCACATAACTACTCTCAGGGCCAATTTTTCAGCTAGTCAAATCATTCTCAAGAGTAGATAGGTGATGCCGATGATCCGATATCTCATCGGAGATTGAAGGCAGTCTTCACTGCTGATCTTATCTTATCTCCTACTCTCGCTGCTATTCGCCTGCTCGTTATGCCACCGTACCCAAAACAGCCCGTTGCTGACTCTCTCAACCCTTGTTATTGCCCTTCTGTCCCTGCACGCGCATATATTCATAATCTACACCAAGACTTGATATCCAGCAAGGCTCCGGCTTTATCTCAGAAATCGGTCAATAATCCATTTGCAAGACTTTTGGCACAGTGCCTTAGTACCCCCAGTGCTGAACAACATGATAAAGGCGTTGCGGACTCGGATTCTAACACGTCTCTTACGTCGACTTCGTCTAGCACAAACATTACCGTGTCAAATAACTCTTCGTCTCTGTCTTCAAGCTCTAGTTTTGCATCTAGGAGCGGAGAGGAACAATTCCATTCTGTATCCGGCCACCATCGCGCCTCGAATACTGGAAATAACAATATTGATTATCTGTCTGATGCTGCTACTCTGGGGACAAACGCTGTCGCATCCAATAGTACCACAAAAGGCATCGAGGCTACCGTCACTCTTGATTCTAGTCATGTGGATAAGTTATTACTCGGGAGATTCAATGGACTTCGTGACTCACGTCTTCTTGCTCGTTCACCACGCAAGCGCAAAGAACTCCATGATAATACTGCTGCTGATGACGATGACTCCGATCCTGACAGCGATTTGCAAGGACCGCCTAAAAAGATGAAATCGGTCCAAGGGAGTCCGCAGAGGAGTTTTGAGGTTTTATTGAAGCGAGAAACCTTAAAATTTGACGAGTTTCCTTCGTCTCGAGACGAGGGCCGACTATCTTTCGGACCGACTCAGGATCAAAGATTGGCACAAAGAGAAGCTGTTGCACATTCTTCGGATTCGTTTTCCTGGTTTCTTTCACCTAGGCCACATATTGTATTTCCTACTGTTGATACCTCGGTACCCCGGGCAGTTCTACGTACGAAGGAACAGCTTATGGAGAGAATTAAACAAGTAGCTCCGATGATTCGTATACCTAATAGCACTAAGGATCCGCAAGCTCTTGCGCGATACTTGGGGAGAAATGGTATGTCTTCGTTTATTCACAATTCCTACTCAGTCAGCTAATAATACTCAGGCCTACTGACCACAGCTTTAATGCGTGTCCTTGCCGTATCCAACATTCAAGAACTTTTGTTAGGCCCTTCACTTCAGGACTATAATGGATTGAACATCGGACCACCTGATCTATTCCGAGGTGTGTATATCTGAATGTATGGCAATTTTTTCCATGCTTACTTTTTTCTTATTGACAGAGTTGCATCTACACGGGGCTTTCAAGAATTTGGTCAGGCTATCTTGTGATAACGTATCACTGAAGGACGACAGTATGGTCTACCTTCATTGTCTTCCGCTCCAAGATTTGAGTCTCAGTGGCACCAATCTCGCGAACGCAGCGTAAGGTATCTCTAACATCTTTTGAATGACAACTTATCGTGTCCATCTCGACATAGGATTTTCCTTCTGATCCCACTGAAGCGTACACTGGTCCACTTTTCAATTGGCAAGAACCCGGCAATCAACGACGACGCTATACCTGCCTTGATCATGCTTAAGAATCTGAAGCTTCTCATACTTGAGGGTACTCATGTTGACATGGGTGGATTACGCCGGTTTGCAGGCAGTATACATTCCGAGAATAGAAAGTTGAGAATCGAGATCCCTCTACATTGCCAACACTACTTAAGCCGTAAGCTCGTCTTATCTCGTCCGATTAAACTACTCACGGAACACCACATGGTCACAGACATGCACCATCACTACCTCCTTCACCCTGTTCCTCCTCTTCTCAGCAGATATGATC
>Ga0153946_1000838_pt1 | contig 13546 bp, 11 predicted proteins | sample TSNJ030MetaG_FD_104751 | JGI IMG/M metagenome (GOLD analysis project Ga0153946, IMG submission 104751) | Attine ant fungus gardens microbial communities from New Jersey, USA - TSNJ030 MetaG | ecosystem: Host-associated > Fungi > Mycelium > Unclassified | place: USA: New Jersey, Wharton State... | reverse complement strand
CGAACACCTTGCGCAGCGATCAGAATGTCGAAATACGCTCCTCATAAGCGATCCACAAATCAACCGCGTGCAACTTCTTCAACCACTTGTCAAAAGTGCTTGCAAAAAGGTCACTTGGGTTTCCCTACAAAGAGTAATCAACCTTGATGCAAATAATGTAGGACACTTCATCTACGAGTGCAAGTATGAGCGGCCTTACATTTCGCGTCCTTCACGCACACAACAGTTAGAGAATCCCCGACTTCTTGCCAAATTGAAGGCTGAAGGCAAGCCGAGCGTTGAAGTTCCCGAGGAGTTCAAGACAAAGTACGCTCGTGCAAAAGGGTCAGGGACAATACTGATTTATCATACAGAACGGGAGTAGCTGATAAAATACTTGAGGCGAAGGAGGAGGAGCGTTTAAAGGACCTCGAAGAGAAGGAAACTGCTTCATCGCGCAAGCGTGCTAGGTGCGTCACTATGTATTACCCCTACACCTGCTACCTCACGCTTTTCATCCAGGTCGACCTCCACGTCATCTAGGTCCGACTATGAGTCGGAGTCTAGCTCGGATTCAGATTCCAATTCTGACAATTCTGATTCCGACTCAGGTTCCCATTCATCAGCCTCCCGTTCCCCAAGGTCCCGTTCACGCGATCGAAAGCGGCGGCGTAGCTATGATTCATCGAGTGATTCTGATAGTTCTCAACAAAAGCGTTGATACTCCCTCTTGTGTTCGTCCATTTCTTCATTTACTTGTTTGTGTATTTTGATCGTGTTAATTCTGGACTATCGGTCTCTCATGGATGTAGTGGATTGAGTGTTTGAGACTTGCAGAGCGACGGCATATGGAGTCCCGCCCGTAATAAAGGAGGAACGAAGCATATCCCAACAAAGATATGAACAAGGGACATGCGATAAGTAGGCTGATAGAATTGTTTACTATATGATGAAGTGAAGGAGAGTCGGCTTTGAGAAGATATCATGATGAGCCATCACTCGACATGGGCTTGACCTACTCGGAAAGCAACGCCGTCCCGAAAGTAGCGTCAATGAATATTGAAGCTTCCTCAAGGATGGACGAGGAGAATGTCCGACAAGATAAACGTCCGCGTGAGGACGAATTCACCAGATTTGTCGGCTTCTTCAACAAGATTCAACTTTCAAGGAGCCGATTACATTCCTCTATCATGTGGGTTCTGAGAGTCAAAGACCTGTTCTTCGCTTCTTATTTGCACCTGTACACACTGGTAATGTTGATGTACCATCTATGTCTTAGGGATCTGTCGAGCATGATATCATGATATTACTCAAAGTTCCACCAAGCTGCCCTAACAGAGTCTGGTTTGGAATTGTGAAGAGATATTGTTGGGTCGCGTCCTCCATCTTGAGAATCCTCTTCTGGTTTCTTCAGTGTGAATTTGATTCACCAGAAGATGACTGAAAGAGTTCATGCACACATCTTTATGCACTGTATCATATTCACCAGACTTGTGAATGAGCATCAATTCATCTGTCTGATAAATAAAGCTATTTTTCTCTCAGAGCAGAGTTCAGGGACTTCTAAGATCTAAAATAATGAAGAGAAAAGACAACTGCCAACCCCTTTCACCGTTCAGTTGGATGAGTCTTGGTTCTAGTTGATGCTACTGACTTCTGTCTGTGTAATTCCGAATGGCACTGTTTAACGACGTTCAGGACATTCAAGTTTTGTTGGGAAAAATGGTGATATTAGCAAAAGTGCACGACAAGCAAGTGTTCATTGATATGGTTGATCAGCATGGCATATCAATAGTGGCCGTGTTCATAATTAGAGCGACAATAAGCCTTGGCACAGATTAGTATGAGAGAACCTGTCAAGGAGGAAACTCACCCGTAGAGACCCAGCACCTCCGCAAAGATGAGGATAAGAACCATGGAGACAAAGACTCTTGATTCGTTTAGAAAAGCTCGCACGCACTGAAGGCATAGAAGTGTGAGTGTCACGACTTGAACAAACTTGGGGTTTGACGTACCGAATCACCTACATAACCAATGGCGTATCCAGCAGACAAACCAGTTAACCCACACGCAAGCCCTGCCCCGAGATGTGTAAAGCCTGCAGCAAGCGCATAGCCATCGGGTGTCACTATCCAGACCACAATTAAAGTCATCAAAATAAAGATATCGAGAGGCTACTTACGAGACCCAGCGATGAGGACTGACACTACAAGGCCGTAGACTGCAATGATACCGGACATGACAACAGGAATTAGAGACTAGGATAAAGTGAGGTCGTATCCAAGAACAAAGGAATCCGGGTGAGCACACCTTCATGATGAGCTCCGGTTTGAATGCGCCCAATCCTGCAATACCAATACCAGCTTTTGAGGTGCCGACTGCAGCGCCAATAGCTGAAGTAAGTATGCCATGAGATCCTATCCAGTTCTGTATAGTCTGTGGTGAACGTACTACTAAATATCATCTACCAAGCATAGGATCGTCAAAACTGCCAACACTTCAGACCGGCTGTTAAGCTCACCGCCGCAGAAACGCCTGCAAATCCAAAGAATGGGGCATAAGGAGGACATAGATCCGACATGATGCAAGGCAAGATGAAAAGAGCGACTGTTGACGTTGAATAGACTGTTGTGAGCCGACGTCGGTTTGAGTCACGTGCAACCAGCGATTGGATATTTATACATTTATACATTACCAGGGAGGCGGCAATGTGGGACTAAATGAAATGTGCGTGGATATATACAAGGTTACAAGGTATGGTTTGCAGCCAGGTACGATATTTGTCACAGATAGTCAAATGGAAAGATCATCAGGGTATGATAGCAAGATAACAGGCTTCAACATCCAGATTCTCCACTAAGTCCATGATAGAAACCGAGTTGCTATGCTATGAAATTGGAACAGGGCTTTGCATCTGACGTGGGAAAACTTGGATCACGGTACGTTCGACATACCCATTCCAGTTGTCGTTGGGTTTCGCCATTACTTTTTTGACTTTGAAGGTTTTTGGTATACACAATGCCTGTGCTGTTCCTTATTATGGCAGGTGCCTTGGGCGTCTCATCCTTTGTGTGTGGTTTGATTCCGTTGTCTGCATCAATCTCCAGTACGTTAAGACCTGTGCCACGTATGAGATGTTGAAAATCTCACAGGAAAAAGCCTGAATATCCTGAATGCATTAGCCACTGGCTTGCTTCTCGGCGCCGCATTGGGCATAATCATTCCAGAGTATGTTATAGCTTTTTACACATACTCAACTAACTGTGTATTGGGGTTTTTGAGTGCAGAGGGGTTGAAGTACTAGCAGGTACTTACAAAGACCGTCTTGAATCCTTGGGGTTTAATATTGCAAATGACCTCATAATTGGTTTCCTTCTCATGATGGTGGTCGAACATTTTGTGGCCGGGAGCCATAACCATGGTCCTGATCCCACCTCCGGTGGAGGAACCCAACTGGAGTTCGACGCAGAGCTCGAGGCTGGTCAAAGTGGACGGTCTGAAAGACGCGCCTCTGAAAACATGTACGGGCCAGCGGCCACTCAGGTTATTGCACCTGCAAAGCAGAAGGCGATACCATTTACTATTGGTCTTATCATTCATGGGATTGCTGACGGATGTGCACTTGGTGTGTCAGCACTCAAGGAAACATCATCACAGAATTCAAATGGACTATCCCTGATCGTCTTTCTGGCCTTGCTCCTCCACAAAGGTGAGACGCTTCCTCAACATTTAACCACACCACAATGCAGCCACTTGGAACTTGTGTACTTATTGCACATTTCTCAGTACCTACCTCTATGGCATTTGCAATCTCCCTTCTGAATACGAACCTCCCTCGGGCAGACTGCAAGAAATATCTTGCAATATTCGCATCTTCGACTCCTTTAGGAGCATTATCCACCTTCTTTCTTCTCTTTTTCTTTGGTTTCGCCGACAACGCAGGCTTGGCCGGCTCAGCCCTTCTCATATCTGTAAGCTTAGGTCTCAGACCACTCTGCCGATCTATAACCTGTTTTGTTTCCCTTTCACCTGTGTTGCCTTACTAACTTTGCTCTTTTACTTCTATGACTAGGGTGGCACGTTCCTTTATGTTGCGACGGTTCTTCAACCCGTGTCTCAGCATCAGCCAGAGATACAAGAACTTAAGCCTAATATGAGGCTTCTGTTAGTTGTGATTGGAACCGTCATGCCGTCATTTTTGAGCAACTTGATTGGACATGCACACTGAAAGCCTTTGGATTCATCTGTAGTCTAGCATATAGTCTAGAAATGCTGATGACCACTGTCGCGAAAGTCAAAGGATAATTTAAAGATGTTTTATTACTCATAGTTACAACCTAAGTCAGCAAATATGAGGGATTCAGAAAGTGAAAGCCCGGCGCTGTTGTCAAAGGTTGCATAGATTGTTTATATTGGGATAGTGTCGAGGGAAACGACTCTTGCTGGATCTATCTGGAGGAGTTGGATAAAACCTCTTTCAAGTTTATCTTGACAAATGTGCATCACTACTGCCTGCCAATGTACAGACTGACCTCACAACTAGCCGTATGATGTCAGAGGGCTCTGCTTTGCTGCCCTCAGGCGTTGCAGCTTATGTTCTGGGGTCTTTGAGGTCCTTCGCTTGGCAGATGGAGGATCATGTACGATTCGGAGCGATGCTAATAGTCTTATGTCATGATCCTGGGATCCAGATGGGTAGATATGATCTCACATGGTACCCATTGACAAGCCTACCAACATTGACGAAGAGTCATTTCATGTCACTGACCTATAGTTGAAGCCTGTTATTGAGTACTGGCAAACTACAGAGGAATTGAAGTGTAAAGATTATGGCTCGACCGCTAATCTGAAATGAGGATAGATTGATCCAACCGAAGACTCAGAAACAGTGATAGAGATAATAAGGACACTGAGAGTCAAATGGGATATCTACCAGACTGTGATAAATATCAATAAATGGTACATAATCAGGTTTTTGTTAATTAGCTCCACATATAAATCGGTATCACTGATTTTGAGCTGTCAGGAGCGTGATAAGTAGGTATTATGAAATACGAAATAGGATGACCTTACTTGCAAACCTTGTTCCTTCATCTCTGAAGGTTTCCAAGCTTTTCCAAGCTTTTCCAGAAAAAATGCTTTCACGTGCAAGTTCGGTTCCTTCCTTGTAATCTTCAGCAATTCCAGCAACCACCAGAAGTGCAGAGGCGTTCATCAGTATAAACTCCAACACCGGAATGAGATCTTCTGGGACATTGCCCCCTGAATGGAATATACGTTTGAACGTTTCCGCGTTTTCTTCCGGACTTCCGCCCATGACTCTGTTCAAGCTATGCCGACTCAATCCAAAGTCTTCAGGTGCGACTGTACCTTCTGTTATTTGACCATGATTAAGCTCCCAAGTCCATGTAGGACCAGCACAGCTAATCTCATCTATCTTCTCATAACCACAGACGACAAGAGCACGTTCCACGCCACCCTCATGAAGCGATTGTGCAAAAGTATAGCCGAGCTCTTTTTCAGCGACTCCAAGGACCATTCCACGAGGGCTTGCGGGATTAATGAGAGGACCCAAGACGTTAAACATAGTGCGGCATGGTAGTGCTTTTCGGTATGGTGCGATCGCTGCCAATGAGCGGTGGTAATGAGGTGCAAGAATGAAGGTGAAGGGAATACGCCTGATCGGGAGAGCCGTTCCAGGTGATGGGGGAGTAAAAAGGCAATCGAGCGACTCAAGAAGATCAGCTGAACCCGAAGACGACGATGAAGCCCGACTCCCATGCTATGTTTGATATCAGCACATGGAGTTGAAATGGTTGCATGACAACAGACCTTGATCACACGAGCTCCAGCACCAGCAGCAGCGATCCCAGCGGCAGTACTGACGTTGAAGAGATTGAATCCATCTCCTCCAGTTCCAACAACGTCAACAGTAAAATCCTTGTCAAGATCTTCAATAGCGGGTTTGAGGGCACGTTCACGAAGAACTGCAGCCGCAGCCGACAAAGATTCGGGTCGACGCTCCACCCTGTGAATATGTAAGGCAACGAGAAATGCACCAATTTGTGTCGGGTCCAGAAGATCTGGAGTAAAAAGGTGGTTCAAAGCCTCTTTAAGGTCATTAGCAGAGAAGTATTCAGGTGTCTGGACCAGTCGAGCGAGGAGGGGACGGAAGGTTTGCATAGATAATTCCTTTGGAGCCATAGCCGAGCCTGAGTATTTAAACATGCTGGCGTGTAAAGATCATGCCGGATAATGACAATCCAGTGAAATGCTTTATCCATCAGATATGATTGGTCCACTGAGCTAAAGTTAAATCCGACGGAGTCAGGTGATGAGATATCGTGGCATCAACTTCCTTGAAAAGTTATGCGTAAGCTGACACCATCATGGCTAACTACTCATGTCGAAAACCAGCCAGTGTTCTCAAACGGTCGGGGAAAAATTCTGAACGGATTCAAGTCGAGTTTCGTATCGGTGGATATTATATAAATTGTTGAAATATTGAGCGCTACCCTAAAAATAATATTGAAACGCTAATTCTTTAACTTGTCATCATTACGTCACGCCCAATTCTTGGTTTCCACTGTCATTCCATTCAATCCTCGTCATATCACTATAGCTACTCCTGAGACTACATTCAATTCCACTCATATTCAACTGTAGCTTAGCTCTCACTAGGACCCTGTCTTCGACACTCGGTCCTTGAGTGTAACATCATTATCCCCATGTTGCTCTGCTATAAAATTAGCTAGGTCCCATCCCCTGATGATCAATTGCTTCATCTTATGATGGTAGATAGACACAAAGTAGAAGCAGTTGAGATGAGATTCGTCGTGCATTTGCAAGTTTTCGCTCCTCTATCTCAACTCAACACAAGCACTGTTGATGGGAGTCTGCAAAAACTAAAATGGGTGCGAGTTCAGCTGGGGCGCGCGGCACTTGATTTAGCCTAAGAACAATGATGGAACCAACTGTCATGGGTAGAGAAACCGCAATGGGATCCTGTAAGAACTCAACTTTTAACGAGATCAAACAACTTCTAATTGAAGTTTCAGCTACTGCAATCCAAGTGGAGATGTGGCATTATACAGTAACTGGTAGATACAGTGTTCTCTAGATGACATTCTCTTGGTCCACATACACTCTTGTTTAATCTGTTTCCAGCCATGCCTCCGGCACATCCATACACCTCTGGTAATTCCGAGGGCCTATCGTTGTGTCGCAGCAACAAGCAAAGACATAGCCCAAACTGTGATTCTGTAAGCCCGAATCCCGCACAAAGAACAGAGAATTCAATACAAAAATACAAAGAGCTCCACATGTCAGTACTCTTACAAGAAGAGAAACAAGCAGTGGTAATCGTGACAGATCAAAAACGCAAGCTACATGATCAAGAATTTCCTTGTCAGGTGCGTTTTATCAAGGTAGAGGTTTACTTGAACCTCCTACGGGGATGTGAAGATAATGAATGAAACATTCGAGGCGATCCTGGTTCCGACTCTAAACTAAAACCTGCACGATGAATTCAGGTCATTGCAAAAAGAAACGTTAACTTGGATGGTTGAGGGTTTGAGGAAAAGAGGACTAAAACGGGGAACAGATGATTGAGTGGAGGCAATGAAAGGCTGTTTGATACGGTTGACCGACGGGAAAGAGCCGTGACTGAAAGTAGTGATTCAAGACCAACGTAAGATGAGATCTTTTAGAGGCCTGGTGCTAAACAATTTTCTGTCGAACTTTATTTTCTGTCCACATCTTCAAACCGTCCGCCTGAGCCTGAAACCCCATGTTCAACTTGCTTCCAACAAACCACTTGACAAGATAAGCTGCCATGCCTCCAAAAGTCTCTATACTGTCGTATCTTGTAGTCAATCTCTTTCCCTTGCCATCTCCGAGGTCGACATCGATTTCTGTGAGCCACTGCCAACGCTCACTCCAGAGAATCCAGTTCGGAATGCCGAATGTAGACCAGGCAACCCTGAAATTTTCGTGGTCCAATGCCGTGACAACACAGAATGCAGAGCTCTTGTTGAACATCCCGACAGAAGCGTCGTCCAGCATAGGTGGGAGGTGAACCGGATATATGTATACGTGACCACCAACATGAAGGGTCTGGTCAGGAAGCGGAATCTTGCGCGAATTGGTCACAATTTGATTACGGCTGTGTACAAAAACGTGTTTGGTTTGAGCATCTGCTACGGACTATCTGAACATGATCTTACACAAATGGGTTCCTAGTTCCAGACTCAAGTTGGATAGTTTAGTGAGCCATTGAACAAGTATGCTGACCAATGTTTATATGATTGGAATTCCAAGAGTGTACTCCATACAGATTTCGCCGGAGCATCTATAAGAGAGGTTCCTGATACCGCAAATACATATCCTTCCCGCAATGGTGGGGATGAAGTGATCATTGGAAGTGAACAGGTAGTAAGTTACGTCGCACGCATACAACATGACGTTACGTTTGTGACACACATTTAATCTCAGGTGTGAAGGACATGTTATCCAGTCCCATCGCCTGCAAATCTGAACATCGAGTTCTATTGAAAGCATATTTGTTTGGAAAGAGCATAATGTGATGTGTAAAACGATTGGTTAGTGAATCTATCAAGGCAGAGCAATTTGCATCTGAGTCCAATTTCAGTACGTCGTCTGGTAGCCATTTTCTACTAACTACCACTTCTCTTTCTACCATTCGAGGGTGGTGAGAAGAAATGTCAGGGATAGCACTCAATGTAGCGATATTGGAGTTTGTACTTTGAAAGGTTATCATCGATGCCATCAGGGCAAAAACTTGCTGCTTGTTATCCTCCTCTCGTGTTACAGACAGTGCACTTTTGAAGACATTCTTTCGTGTGGCTGCTACTGCACTACCCCCTCGCGTGTTTTTTTTTCTGTTGGAACCTGGCGAAAACCACCCCTCTTGTCCACTGCCTGTCCAATAACATGTTCATATATCATGCCCGCGTCTTTGCTGCAGTTTCATCAAGGTCTAGTCCAGGGCCATCGTCATTTTTGGTGCTGTACAGATAATCCTCGCGTCCATGCATCTCGTATTGACCTCTAAAGGAAGGAGTGGGATAGTTCCACCGAGTTCGCAAAGGTGTTTCGGGCCCGGTTAAAGCCTTGGTAATTTTTCCTTCGAGGTATCCAATTCTACCTTGTACCTGTGCTACAATGAAACTCAGTCTGCGCCACGGAATCGAAGTTGGAGTATGGAGGTTCTTGTACAGGGTTCCGGCACCATTCATGGACGACCCAGTTGGTTCTGGACATTGAATCGCGCCTATATGCGCTATCTAGTATGATAGACGACTACAAATCATCAGTAGGTCTACTCTGATATAGGTCGTCATACCTCACTTGATATTCTGGACGTGACTAAGATTGTTACCCTTTATGAAGTCCGAGCAGCGACAAAGAGGGACAAAGCCCAAACCTTTGATATGTGAGTAGTGGTGTTGTGAGCAAAGAATTGAATTTTCTGCTTATCACCCAGGGCATTGGTGAGCTCATTGGTCAAATCATAAACTACACCTAACTCGACACTCACTGCATGTCAAATTGAGTTTTCTTGTTGTGGAATATAAATCTAAATTTCCCTGATCATTGTTATTTAACCACTGGGAGCGACGCTGAAAGCATTTCTCAATTGTCTAATCTCAAGTATGCACACAAGGACACAGATCGTAGATAAATCGTTAAGAGGAGTGTATAGACAATTAGAATATAGGTATGAAGTCTTGTATCCTGTCCTTGGCGTCTTGTGCAATACACTCCGCAATCCAAGTCAAGTTTCTGATCTCCTGCTCCTTCAACTTCATGTAAGCGTAGAAAACACCGTACTGAAACTGTTGTAGGAAGGCCTCCTTGTTAAGCTGCACTTCAGTCTGGAAAAACCTGTCCTCTAGTTGAGATGCGATGCTCAAGTCGTCACCATGGTCCCCGATATTAGGACCACCGAAGAAGGCGCGGTAGTCGCCAACTGTCTCGCATGCTTGACGCACTTGGTCTATTTCATCTGCGCGGGCCAGGGCATTATTGCCGGCGGGCCAAAGGCGGCCAATGGAAGGAAAGAGTCGGGCACGTTGCTCTTTTGTGAGTTCGGTGTTAAAAGAGTTGATGGTGATGTTGATGGTACGTCTATCAGCTTCAAAAGCTAGAATTTTCTGCATGACATCTGCAGTAGGAGAGTTCAGAGTACCACAGTAATGGAAGAAATCTTCAAGGTAGGCCTTGTAAACTGTGTTACGTATAATTTCGATATTGAGATCGTCCAAGTCAGCAGCGGAAAGACAGTCACGGAAGTAAGGAGCTTCGAGTAGAGGCAATGAGCATGGGGATAGATAGAAACTGAATGGACTGGACTTACCAAGCGGTGTCTCGACGATAACAGTATGGTACAGCTCCTCGACATTGGTTGCAACACACAAGGCAGGCATCGAGTCGAAGATACCGAGAGGATGACAGCGTTCCAGAAGCTCATGAGTATCACGTTCATGAAGTGTTCCGGTGATGAGTAGAATGATATTATCGATCATGTAGGAATACCTGGTTGGCGAGTAAGCCTCAGGCTCACGCCAAGATAGTCAAAGGACATACGTGATGTATTCAAGAAATTTGCTAAGTGGCTCGACAGCATTCGATCGAATGTAGTTGAACTGGTCAACAAGGACTTGGGTAGCTTTATCAGAGATGGTAGACGTCGAGATGGGTACAGGCTCATTAGCGAGAAAGTTGCCATAGTCAGTAGCAGAGAGCTGTGTCCTGAAATCTATTGCATGTTTTCATAAATTCGGGCAAGCGTGCTTTTTTCCACGAAGATGCACACCTTCAAGGGTCTCGCATTGTGTCAAGCTGGCATATTGGTTTTGAGTGAGGACCCCTGACTTGTACCCCCTAATTATACCTTCAAGAAATCCAGCATCAACCTAGTAACCACAACCCCGAGCTATGCGTTAATCGATATACATATAACCCAGGAAGTGAGCGTAACATACGTTGAAAAATAGTGCCTCCATAAGCGCATCCGTAACACCAGGGCAATGGTAATGATACTCCCACGTGGTCACGAGCTGTAAATTATTAGTTTGTTCCTGTATTTACCGCAATCTGGTGCTAAGACGCGGTGAGCATGGTACATGCATCTTTGGATAGACTACCTATGCCGATGGACTTTAAGACTGTGGCGAGACTCGACGCGCTGCCGTGCAAAGGATTATGTGTACCTTAGAAGATTTCAGTGTATGCTCAGGACATGGCGGCCACAGGATCATATATGTTGAAGAACGTGAGGGCTATACTTATCGTCTGCCTTGAGACGGTTTGACTCTGGACACCATCGGGGTCGGACCTGTGTCCCAATAGAGCGACAATCCCAATGAATTCCTCAAAGTTACTCTACCTTCCCCCATATCTGAAATCAGCAAATGCATTGCTCAGATGCGCATTCCAGTGGATTGCATTAGCCAAGATAGTAACTATCTCAGGCATTACCGGTCCGGGTGAACGACTGAGGGAATCAATGATAATCTATGTGTTATTGTCTGACTGGTCCTTGACCGAGAGCTAGGTAGAAATGAAGAAAGCCGTCATATGGGTGTCTCGTATTTGTAGTGAGACATCATTGACGTGGTGCATGGTCCGAAGAGGTGAGACAGTGATGAGCACTATCGTTGCTATTGACCTCCTGAATTTGGGTCTGTAGACATCCATTGGGCTGTGCCTGGGGATATGTCTATCTACCTACATGCATTGCCACGCCTTGAGTTTGCCTATTGCGGTTAATATTTGCTGATAACAACCCCCAGATCGGTTCTAGTTTGCGCCACATCACAATTCGATGGCGCCATATAAGCAGCATCTTGCGCCAAAAAAAGCCATAGAAATGGCTTCTGCTACAAAGAAGCGTCATCATATCAGGAAGATAAAAATCGGGCAGCCATGGACCTATTTTCCCCTACACCGGTACTTTGGACTACCTCGAAACCATGGTAGAAAAGTCCACTTCAATCAACTCGGTCTCACACTCCGACGAGCAAGATTATCTTACACCACAAGACCGCCGGTTGTTGCGTAAAGTAGACCTGAGGTTCCTTTTTCTCTACGAGAGCCGTATAGACACTAATTTCAAGACTTTTTTTGCATAGATTACTCCCAATATTGACCACATTGTATCTCTTTAGCTTTTTAGACAGGTACGGATTTCTGCCCTTCCATGTTATCACATAGGCTTACCCACGACAGGACCAATATCGGAAATGCCAAGCAAGTCCTTTGTCGTTCTTTCTGAGCAGAGGTTTCAATTGATATTCCTCTATAGGATTCTAGGTCTGACAACGGTGAGTGCTAGATGATTTCTTATCCTCGCATGCTCAGAATATAATCAAGGACCTACAAGTAACAAATTCCGAATACAACACCTCTCTTGCACTCTATTTCATCGCTTATGTCTTGTTCGAAGTGCCCGCTAATGTGAGTTATCGTTGAAAACTTGTCCGCCATTCTGTGCACGAGCTCACTGCCTGATATAGATCATGTACGCGTTTTTTTGCATAGCACGAAAATGACAAGTCCTAAGGCACTCTTGACCAGCCTGAAACGTTTTAATCCACAAGTCTGGTTGCCAACTTTGACGCTTGTTTGGGGTATAGTCAGTACATGTCAAGGACTAGTCAAAAACAAAGCTGGTCTTTTCGGAATTCGATTCCGTGAGTTCGCTGTCTACAACTCGGTATCGAGTACGTTCAATGATACATGATCAAAATCGCTCAAGTCCTCGGAGCTACCGAAGCTGGCCTTTTTCCTGGTACGGTCTACGTGTTTTCCGTATACTATCGGAGGTACGCGTTAATCACTCTCGGGAATAACAGTCGATCGATGTGGGAAAATACAGACATGAACGTAGCTGGCGCGTTGCTATTTTCTTTGGAGGAGCTGCCCTCGCAGGTGCTTTTGGCGGTGTTCTCGCTTATATTATTGGTAAAATGGACGGTATAGGCGGTCGAAAAGGATGGCAATGGTACAAAATGTCATTGGCTGTTCGTCATGAAAGCATTGAAAACAACTCCTTAGGATTTTTATCATCGAAGGAGTTATAACTGTTGTTGTTGCAGTCCTCGCATACTTTGTCGTCCCGACGTGGTCACATAAGGCCAAATTCGTACGTTTACTCATTTTGTTGCTTTTTCTTGAAGTCAATTAACCCTGGTTTTTGTCTAGTTAACAGGACCAGAACGCGAACGACTTTTAGAACGCCTGAACGCGGACTCAGATGCAGGGCTGATCGAGAAATTTGAATGGTTCTATGTCAAGCAAGCATTGACTGATCATCTAGTATGGGCATATGCATTCCTATTTCATGGATTTGCCTTTGCCTTGTTTTCGCTCAGTTTGTTCCTGGTAAGCGTCAGTCATGACTACTAATAGATTGGTCGTGTTGACAATGACCAGCCTTCTATCATCCAAGATTTAGGATTTGCCAGCTGGCAAGCACAACTGTAAACAATAATCCGATCCGCTTTCCACCAAAACTGTGTTCAATATTATGTAGGTTGACCGT
>Ga0153946_1000837_pt1 | contig 13557 bp, 18 predicted proteins | sample TSNJ030MetaG_FD_104751 | JGI IMG/M metagenome (GOLD analysis project Ga0153946, IMG submission 104751) | Attine ant fungus gardens microbial communities from New Jersey, USA - TSNJ030 MetaG | ecosystem: Host-associated > Fungi > Mycelium > Unclassified | place: USA: New Jersey, Wharton State... | reverse complement strand
GTCATATCCTTACATTGTGGCCGCTATATTTGTATTGGACTTGCCTGATGTATAAGCGTATGCATCCTCCAGGTGTTGTGCATTGGGTAGTGTTGTGCATTTGGTATTGGTGAGCATCGTCCAATCAGAAGAGACATGAATATTCCAGCAGGTCAGCTGTACTGAATCTGAGCAGCCAGGTGTTTTCAGCGTTTTCAGCGTTTGTGATCGCTTATCTTTTATGTAAGCATCATCCATGATTCGACCTCGCATCAAGAAATACACTATGTTATGAAACCCAGGATACGGGAAATATACACTAGATGATGGACATAAGATGGGCAACAAGAATTGAAGTATTGTCATAGTCACAGAATATCAGCGGCTCAAAAGTGTTCTGACCGATCAACTGTTTTTCTAGGGGCAACGGATGAGGGTGTCCAAGAGTGATGTTCCAGATGTGAAAGTCACAGTATCGAATGGGCCACTTCAGCATAGTCAGTTCGCCCCGCATTAATTATCTCAAAACCAGGCTCACTCAAATCTACACCTGAGGAACCATATCTGGGCTTCTAGCAGAGCTGTCAAAGTGACAGAACACACAAGGAAAGGACCGTTGAATGAAATCAGCTATGCTTGTGATTAATATCGTAGATCGTGGAGGTGCAGTTGATTTCTGGGACGTGAGAGACGCAAGGAAACAAGGGGGGCCAAACAAGAGGGAGGATCAAGTGATCAAGGGAAGCCTGCCTTCTTATATAGAACCAGAGGGAATTCCTCTGGATCAGTTGACTAATCGGTACTGGACCAAAAATACTTATATGAAAACTATTTTTGAACTACTCAAGGAAAATGGGATTCACCAGAAGAGCCAATGTATGACACTCTCTGTTGTTAAGCTTGAAGTAGTCTCTCAAATATCCTAGAGGATTTTCCTGATTTGAGATATTTTATTTTGAGCCAGAGGTAGCACTAACCAGGACTATGGATTCACCGACAGTGCATATTTTCTTCATCTTGTGATTGCTTGCTGCCCTGGAGAACTAAAACCATTAAGACATTCAAGGGATGAGTTTGAGCTTGGTGCTGATCATAAAGATAGGATCAACTATGAAACTGGCAATGTAGAAAATGACTTGACTGGGCGCCACCCGGCACATGCGTCAACCCGAAAAACTGACGTTCTAAAGCCACGTCGAAGAATTTCCAGCGATAAAATTATCACAAATAAAATTATACACATTTGCACTATCAACATACAGTAGTTTTCGTTCAAGATGTCGAAGCGTTCAGTATAAGGTAACAATGCAGAAAATCAGAGAGCAGATATCGTGCAAAAGAGTGTTCGTATGGAGTGATGGGACAAGATGTGGATAAAATGCAAAATAAAACTGATTTCCAGTGAGTAATCTCAAAACGATCGGTTTTGCCGTGATTCTGGCTCTATTTCTGAGAACGTGCCTGAGAGACAAGGCTTGAGACAAAATTTACATATGCTAGAGGGCCAGTATTGTAGAAGTGAGGTAATGAGATGTTCAGTCCATTCATCATGCCGTATGTGGATGGAGATGCTCCTCTCGATTGCCCATTTTCCAGGCCGTCGTTCTTCAGACAATTGGTAGAAAATAGCAACCGGTTCCAAGGAGAACACATACACTTGCAACACTGTCAGTAATGGGTTTGTAAGATAGGTGCAAACGACGAGAGCTGATCGGCGATGTTGTAGACAACTTGCCACCACAAAAGTCTTGATCTTTATGTTTTGAGTCGATCTTTGTTGTTCATTTGCATCGTTATGGACAAATCTTGGGAGAAGACAATGTTTCCAGCAGCTCGGTTTCCATTATTTCCTTGTGAGGTGCTTGAGCATCAAGCAGTGCGTGTGTGGGCTGATGAGAATGTCCAGTACATCTGAAAATAGTGACTCCTTGACGTACAAGAAGTGCTTTCAGGTCTGCCCACCTTTGCTCTGACCTTTGTCCCCGGAGCTCAAAGTGACCCAAATTTTCCAAGGAACATAACAACGTGCATGGCCGTTGTCGATGATGCGTCTTGATCAGAACTGCACAGTATGACGACTCACGACTGGAAACAAGGCGTCCCTTTCTGCAGGGAGTCTGTAAGCACGTGTTCGAGATTTTTGAAGGGTATTTTGTGTGGGATTCGAGGCGTTAAGTGCAGTGGTATCGCTCCACAAAGCGGCTTTGGAGTAGACCCGATCTCTCTCAACCGCATGTGCTATTGATACAACCTTGAAAAGCAGATAGTGGGGCTTTTTGACGCTTAAAAGCGGTGGCGAAAAGAACGACAGTGTTCTCTAGGTTCAGATTATGGCAGAGATATCAGAATCAACTATTGGGGTTCTTAAGGGAGCGTCGTTATGGAGTCGTGATTGGTTGAGAAAGGGCTAGTGCACGTGGCGAAGAAAACAAACCTCTGGAATCATTGCGACTAAAGAGTACTTTTTTTGTTGAAAGCGTGCTGTCGAGGGGAAGAGTGACAATTCTTGAAAATAAAATTTTATCTTTCTGCCAATTTGTTGAGGTGTGAGAATAGACTAGAGGAATGAGGGCCCCCGCTAAAGCTTCGAGTCGGGATGCCAGATTGATACAAACATGAAAAGGACGATATTGCCTGCTAAGACTGTCCGTCCAGGTGTCCAACCCCTTCTCGCCTCATCTCCTGTATCCGTTGATCCCCATCCTCACCTTCACTATCCTCTCCAATATCAAACAATTCCTCTCTCTCATCCTCTGGCGTTGCAAATCTCACATTGCCTTTCGATTTCTTTTGACGTCCCAACGCGTTAGGTCCCTGAACTTCAGACAGCATCACCCCTGACCGAGAAGCTGCTGATGATCCGCTATTCCCACGTGAATAGTGAGTGGGAAGTAGTTGCGTATCGAGGTCTTCCTCAAAATCAGACAGAGAGTCACTCTCAAGTGGACGGTAGAGGCGAGAAATTTCGCGGCGATAACGATAGTACTTTTCAAAGTGGAAGGAGCATAGTAGGCCAGATGATGAGCCGAGGAGATTTGCCTAGGGTGTATTTGTGTGTGGTCAAATGGAGGAGTGAAAGTGAAGGTGATTCATTTGATGAGAGACTTACTGCGACGTCACCGAGTTGGAATTCTTTGTACTGTTTTTTTTATTCAAGGAGAAGAGTTTCAGTGTTTCGGGAAATGTATAATCAACGTACCGGGAGTAGTGATTGCACAACCTCACTCAAAATCCCACCACAGAAGCAGCAAATGATAAACGTGAAGATGAGGTTAAAATATCTCCAGAACCATATTCTCCTCGCATTCCTAGCAATAGGTACACATCGAGCGAGCGAGTGAGAGAGACCATTGTTAGTAAGGCACCTTTGTATTGACACACGTAATAATACATACTCTTCGATATCAACAATGAAATAAAACACCCCAGTCGCGATCATGAAACACAAAAAGTGTAATAGTTTATCATTAAGTGGCAACGCTCGTTGTTCACGGAACCCAAGAAAGGCAAGCACGACCATCACGGCACACGTCAATGCCAAAAACCACTAAATGATACCAAAGATATGAGCCCATAGCACACTAACCCACAGAAAAGACAATCAGAATAACAACGCAACTGGTCGTAATCTGAACGGAAAGTCGTTGAACTTGTTGGGTACATGAAATCGGTATGATTTCATGATAGCATGTCCAACCCTTGACGTGAGTTTCTGTGGCATTTTCATTTTTTGGTATCGTTTGAATAGCTTCCTAGGAAATGAGTGGCCCAATTTCAAATAAGACCTAATGGATGAGTTAGGGAAGCATATGTGAACGTTAGTGAGTACCGTGTCAGATGATAAATATATGTCAATAGTCTCTTACTTCCTCCTTCTTCCTCCGTGGCGCATTTCTGCAGAATGGCATACACGACGACCGCGACGACGACCTATCCCTTGCTCAAATACTCAAGATCTTACCCCATCGGTGGCGGGAATACCACGACGACGACTCATGACTGGCAACACTTTACAAATCCATCGCTTCGGCTCGTCCTCGACGTGACTAAAACTGAAAAATCAGAACTACGTAGCGTCCGTATCAAAGTCATTTGGACAATTCAGAATGGGGGTGTCATTGTCACGATGAATGGCAATTCTGATGAAATCGTTCTTGCAAGTCTTTCATCCCCATTCCCACATTCCTCCTCCCTTTCTGCTTTCCTCTTGTCCGCTGAAAAAAAGGCCTTTTCGATTTAGGAAGATGTGGACTTGTTGGCTTTCTCGACTATACAGCAAAGAATGGGTGCTTCTATGACGGTTCCCTTGAAAGCGGTATATAGGGACACGACGGTCGGAATTCGATACCTCCACCCCCTCGATGACACAAACACGACCGTATGTATATATCTCACACTGCTTTTTTCACCCTTCATCAACCCAACGCTAACCCTCTCTGGTGGCTTTTTCTTTTTCATCCATGCTATATAGATCTTTCGACGCTTTCAGATTTCTTTCGCTTCAGAGTCGGACACAAACACCTTTATCATTTCAATCCAAGGTGTTTGTCCATGTAAAACGAGTCTTGCACCATCCGCGCCAACGGTAATGAGCCAACAACAGCAAGCCGTGAGCGGTCTTAATATCGGGACGTCCTCCTCGGGAATGGCCTCGACGGTTCGAAATCATCTGCGTGCTCCGTTGCAAGAACTTCAGGATCATCAGCTCGGTCCCGCTACTAGCCAGCTTCAGACGTCTGTCGTAACTCAAGACGCTCTTCTGAACTATATCCAACAAAACGCAAACGATAGCAGTAGGAAGTCTACGACGAGCACGCCTCAGCTTTCATCAATGCTCCCACCACCTCTTCCCTTGCAATCCTTATTAAATAAAACGTCCGCTTCATCCGATCTCATTAATGTTAATGCTTCCGAAAGTGCCAGTCAAAACCTAACCCCATCAGCGTCCGCCCCGCAACTTACACAACCATCGCATATATCCAGTCAGACATACACAGCTCCGAGTTCTTCTCAAGCTTCTTCTGGGCGCCAGGATAATGTGGATGCACAAAAAGCGGCTAGTCCGGCCCCAGAGCAGGAAACAACGATATACCCTGTTCTCAAAGAACCAACGTCTCTTTATGATTTGCCTTTGGATGTCTTGGAGCGCGCGATAGGCGATATCATTCGTGAGGATGGCTTTATTCCTTTGGTGAGCTTGCATGCGTATCTTTTATATGAGCAGAGAGCAAGTTTTTTTGACAACAGCATAACGTTAGGTTGAGAAATTGGACCAGATGTGGAAGATTAAAAGTCTCGTTGTAAAGCATTGATCCATTAATCAAGGAAAAAACACAAAGATTTGCTGATACATGTTTCATAAAGTATTTATTAATCCGAGTCTGAAGAGGATAAGCCCGCCTGACTCAAGAAAACGTCCTCGTCCCACCCATACCGGACCTTGAGACGTTTGGAAATACATCTCAAATGCCATGGTGTAAGATAGGCTTTTGGATGTGCTGCGGATGTTAAGACAGATGAATAAGCTACCATCAACGGCGGGCAAGGGAAAAACCTACGCTTGTGAATTGAGATGGGCTGTCGACTTAATCAGTATGACTTCGCCTATAGAAGGAGGTGCAAGCATACATGGTCATCCCTGCCTGGAGGTATGAATCGTACACTCGAACCTGCTGTGCTCGGGTCACATTCAAAACCCATTTCCGCCATGAGCTTCGGGTGATGATAAAGAGTAAATTTTTTTGTCCTCTCGGCAGTTAAAAAGTAAAGAAAAAACTTATGCGCACCTTAACAAAGTCGTCCCATTTCATCCCACCCTTCCCTTGCCTCACATCATCCGGAGTCTTCAAGAGATGGTGCATGTTAGCAACCGCCCTGGTCGACAACTTTGAGAACCAACTCTTCTGTGCGACCTTTTGTTCTTCCGGCTCTAATATGGGTTTCTTTTTGTCCAAACCTAGCCTAGACATGATGCTACGGCCAATGCCACCATTCGTGGGCTCCTCATCCTTTGAAAAAATAGAAGCTTGGTCATTTCTCGTCTTCGATTTAGCTTTTTGCGGTTCAAGAGACGATAGATACGCTCGCGCAGATTCTCCTCTTGTCGTCGCAGTCTCAAAGACTGGCAATGTAGTCGTAGAAGAAATCGCTTGTTTGGTACTTGAAGCTAGAAAAGAAGCTGGGGTCTTTTTATCAGCTTTTCCTGTTGTAAGAGAGACCAGGGGTGATATAACCTCAGGCGAAGCCGGAGGAATAGGTGCAGATGCAGGTGGTAAGGGAATTTGATCTGCAGATGTGATACTGGCTAGCCTTTTCTTCTTGGATTTTTTCTTTTTCTTCTTTGAGGGTGTAGTTGGTTTTTCTTCGTCCGTCGTTTCCTCTGCCGTTGCTTCTTCGGTGGGTGGAGAAGCTAAAAGAGGGAAGAATCAGGGATGGGGAAGGCGACATCAATCAAATTCGATTAGCACCTTTCTTCGGCCTTGCCTGCGTTGGGAGTTTCGATGGCGCATGCAATTTGGGGTCTCTCTTAAAAAGACGCCCTAGTGCAAAAAGGTAATAACTCAAAGCTAAAGAAACTGGCACGAGATAGACGAACCCCGTAGAGAAGCCAACATGTTGAGGAATGGATTGTTCTGTCGTTCTTCATTGGTAGGTCTTGGAGGAGGTCTTCCTCCATTTGATAAGTCTCTTTCAATCACATAATCAATTGCCTCTTTGACCAAACGTTTAATCGTCCCCTCTTCTTCCGTATCGAAACCATCATCTTCCTCTGTTTCACTGTCAACATAGCTGGCTTCAGAACAGACTTCATCTTTAGAGCTATAATCATCAGACGAATTTGAGACCGTTTGGAGTCCTGGCATGTCCTCATAATCGGGACCGTTGGCGGGCCAATCCGCAATGGCAAGCGGCTCTTTGGCTTTCTTCCTGCCTTGATGGCCATGTTCGTCGTCAGACCCTGACAAGCTCTTGGGTATGTGCATGTAGAAGCTTGTCCACTGCGGTTCAAAGTCTCGCTCTCCGTTAAGCATCCACAGCTCATCAATGCCTTTACCGGTCAACCTGAAATAATTCTGAATGCGTGGGTCAGAATGCATGTAGTTGTAGAGTGACAGCTTCCAACCTGGTCAATCCTTATCCACAGATTATCCAAAACTGCTCTTCTGAAGGTCTTGGCAAGGGGGAAGACTACATCTTGAATGTTTTTAATCTTTTCTGACGCCTTGAGCGACATCATTTGGGCATCTCTCCACGTATCGAATTCTTGAGGCATTTGCCACAATTCTTCTTTCCAGTCATCTGCCTCGGGTACGAGCAAAGGCACTTCGAGAAGCTGGTGCATCTCAACACATTCCTTCACTAATGTCAGATCTTTCTTGATTCAGCAAGGCTACACTTACGGACAAATCACCGACAGCATCCCACATCAGCTGCGAAAACCGTTTTGTTTCCTTTGGAGATTCTTCGGCTGCATCGTGAAGAATCTGGTAAAGCACAAATTTGGGATACGGGGATTGAGGGAAACAAAGCTCAATAATAATGGAGTCGATGAATGATAAACCGGCCTCTCGAAGCTCGCTATGATCAAATATGATGACAGGTTCATCTTTCGGATCGTCTTTTGGTTGCTGTTGCTTGAAGTATCTCGCATAATGCGCTACAATCTTTTATCAACGCGAATTGATCATCTCTTTCCCCTCTCGTACCTGAGTTCAATGCCAGCCCAGAAAACCTCTGCTGGTTTATATCGACCATGACTTCAACCATACAGAATAGCACAAAATAGAGACCCCGCATCCTGTTGTCATTTTTCAACAGTGCCTTGACGTTCTTATTCGACATTCCTCGATCAATCAATTCACGTAAAATATTCCCGACTATCTTCCAAGCAGAAGCCATCATATGTTGGTTGTGAATTCTGGTTGATGGTTAGCTATCTGAAAATGAAGAAGCCAACTCTGGCGAGACATACTTTGTCCCGACCATCCTAGCAACATAACTCGGGTTCTTCAGAGGGTCCAACTTCTGAGGATCATACCTCGTTTGCGCATTGATCTCAGCCTCAATGATGTCAGAGAACATTTGAGGATCACGTAGATAAGCGATTTCTCCCAGAGAGGCTAAAAACTGGGATTCAGAGGCACGAAAAGGATCTATTGGCATTTTGCACACCATCATATTGCGACTGAGCTATACGGAGGCATTTGAGAATGTCAAAAGGGGCAGCAACAGCTTTTGTAGTCTGTTCAACGATGTCCTCTACATAGGTGATGCTGTGAAATAGGCTCTACTGAGATAAGGGGTTAGCCCACCGGCAAGTAGATCAAGTTTTTCTCTTCCACTCATTCTCTGCTTGAAGGTAGGATCTACATTCCCTTGTAATGCCAGCTTGGCATTGCGCAAGATAAGGGCACGCGATGTAGTAGGCTTATCCTCTCGCAATTTCCGAGCTTTCTCAGAATCGATAAAGACGGTGCGCCGCACGGCCTTGACAAGATCTTTGCTCTGAGACTTTGAATCAGCTTTCAACTTTGGTTTTGATGCCATAGCAAAGAGCGGGTGGCAAAAGGCCAAACAAGAGAACGTACTCACTGCTGAATCTAATCCTCATGACCTTAGTAAGAATCTGTCCATCACTCCTAAATATATCATGTCACAAAGTGTCTGGACATAGCCATGGCCGCAGTCCGGACCGGATGTTTATGAGAGACAAAAATGTATTTCTTTTCATTCCATCCATGAGAAAGCTAGTGCTTCTATGGTTTGATGCTGTAATCTACAGTCAATTGGGGCCACACTAAACTCCTATATTTGTACAATGTAAACTGCCTTATCATGAATCTCATGAAACCCTCATATACAAACCCTCGGCACTGTCAGAATTCTATTTAGAATGGGATATCGGTAAATCATTCACCACGGCAAAATGGTATCAAACAAATGTAGAAAAAACTGATAAAGTCTCTCACAGCATAGTGGCAGTCGCACACTCACAGTACCTTTCCTTAGGGTAGACAATGTCAGAGTAAAGTGAGAATAGACTAAAATAGAGGATATGGAATTGGTTTCCAACGTACAAACAGGCCATCTTTATACAAATGAAATCTCTCTAGTATGAGTCAAGGCATTATATCTAACTACTGAAATATATATCCTTCCCTCAATGCTTTCCTGACTCTTTGATTCTACCCAAATGTATCTAATTTTTTATGACTCACCTGGATTCCAAGAGCAAATTCTTTCTATATGGTTTGATTGGGGAGCAAATCAACAACCTGTGCTATGGAGTTCTATGGAGTTCAAAACAGCCTAAAATATTGCAGTTTGTGCAATCAGCATGTCTCGAAGGTGTAAATGACTGAGAAAAGTTGATTTGTGTGGAAGGCAAGATGATACCTCAGTGTTGACGATGAAACCTAAGCTGTTGATGACGCCTGTCAGGACATCACACAAATGATGGAATGTCCAATAGCTGGTGATTGGCAATTGCCATTCCATCAGTCCTACCTTCGGGCTACCGCTGACAGTAGTCATTTCTTTCTCTCTTTCTTTCTCGAGAGCTGGTTGCTCACAACAGCTTGAAGCTGTAAACCTTCGTTCATTCGCTTTTCATTATTTTTTTTTGTATTTTGAATTGAATTCGTGGTCCGTGATGTCGCTACGGTCTATCTTAGGTGAGTTTACTGGAGCATTCTTCCTCGATTGTGCTCAAGTATGAACCTATCTTCAGTGGAAGATTGTTCTCCTTTGATTCTATACGCACCAGACGGTGCATGGAGCGATGCAGAGCTTAATGATACACTTGCAATGGTGTGTCTTTGATGCTCGTCATGCTGCTTGGTCAGCTCAACATATCTGTAGTCGTACTCAGGAGGTTCATATCATGCGACTTCAGTGCAGGGAGCAACGGCCACATTGCAGTTTCGTGGTATAACTTCATCAGACTGTTATACACCGCTCGTTGTTCTCAAAGTGACCTTTTAGGTACTGGTTTCGTGATTACGGGTGGGCGCCGACCTGGATATGGACCTTTTTCTGTGATGTTAGACGGGCAACAGCTTTTCAGTGGCAATCTTACTCCCGAATCCTCTCCTATCAACAATACCCTCGCTTCCTCTACTGGTCTGTCCAACAAACAGCATACCGTGGTACTTACGAACACGGGAGGAGAGCCGATCGACATCGACACTATCACATTTGAGCCGCAAATAGGTTCGACAGGGTACGTTCGACTCTTCGCAGTCAATATTGCTTAACACAGACATAGCAGGAATTTTAACGTGACGACAATTGATGACACCGACCCACGTATTCAATACCTTCCACAAAGCGCTTGGAGCGTAAACTCCCGCCCAGAGTTTCATGATAGTACTCTACAGTAAGTTCTTTACCCGGAATCTAATGTCATATTGACGTCGTGAAGTTTCTCTGAGGAACCAGACGCCAGTGCTTCACTACGGTTTACGGGAGATGCCATTGCATACTATGGCACCGTTGCACCCGACCATGCTGATATATCCATCAGCATTGACAATGAGACTATCACAATGCCGAGCGGTTCTTCGAGTCATGTGAGCAGTGTTCAAACACAAGTAAGTGGATCTGTGACAATGAGTCGACAGTGAGCTTCTTATGTGATCGTTGATTCCGCCTGCAGGTACTTATGGTGCGTTGACCTGACTGCTTTCACAAGAAAACAATTGACTATCTCGTAGTGGTGGGCAGATGGACTTGGAGACGGGGAGCATACCATGACCATCGTTAAGGCACCAGGTTCTGCCTCAAGGCCTTTTGTGGATCTCGACTCTTTTGTAGTCTTCTCAGAAACTCAATTGCCTGTGGTCAAAAATAGCACGTCAAACCGTCCTGTATCGTCAGGGTGAGTTTGTCAATCGGATTGGAGTGATTTCTGATCAACGAGAACGTTATTAGCATCATTGCCGGTGTGGCTATCGCGAGCGTAGCATTTGTGCTGCTGATAATTACGGGTCTGTTCTTGTTTTTGAGGCAGCGCCGCCGGAAAAAACATGCCACGGAAACCAGTGTCTCATCTCTTACTCCGATTCTACCAATGCAAGGTATCGAGGAGTTGGAACCGGTCCGTCCCTCCACTTTAGATCTCAAAGAAGAGGGTGCAACTTTTCCGTTCTCTCCACCGGCACTACCGTCACCCACATGGAAGGCACGGACTAATTTCAAGCGGACTTCGGGCCTCTCAATCGCGCCAAGCTACTATGGCAATTCTAATTTTCCTGATGAGATGCGAAGTCAGACTGCTTCACAGGCCTTGGATCCTCCGATACCTCCGGTTCCCCGCCTAAAGATACCTCGTAATCCTGCGTCATCTCGTTCAACTCCCGACACTGTTGCGGCGGTGAGCCCACATTCAAATGGGTACTCGATTGTCAATACTTATCTATCATGATTGCACAGGATAATGTATCGTTGTCATCTCGACCACCTCGACCATCACGTCCAAAGCGACCTCCGACACTCAAGATTTAGTATCGATTTAGTATTGACTCATTGTAGCTATCTTCGTTCTTCATTCTTTCCACGAAAGGCACTATGTACATGACTTGATCTGTCATGAGTTGTTGGTTCTACCTGACCAGTTTCAGCACGCTGTATACTTGAGCTACTCAAAGTAGAAACACAATTGGGTGTCGAGCCTTTTTGTGATTTCTCAAACAAGCTGGACCCTGAATTAACACATGATTATATCCAGTGTTCTGTTGTACCTATCAATGTCACTCCGAACACGGCGTGTTCCTGAGTCGGTGCATTATTTTATAATTTAATATCCCTGTCGTTGAGTAAGCGCACTCTAAATAGCAGAGACGTCCCAGCGGATGCCTATGGATCCCTAGAGACGTGATCGTAACAAAGGACAATTACTACGACTTACGTAAGGGTTCAAAAATCTGTCAATGAACACGATGATTTTCCTTGTTTCGTACAGGTTCCCTACAGAGCTCTTTCCCTTTCACCACTCTTTCTTTCGGCCAGCTTGACGCTGTTTTTTTTTCTCATTTCTTTCTTTTTCTCTGCTATACATCCTCACAGCGTGCATCCTCCTGCGTCTGCTCAAAGCGAGTCCCTGCCCGGTGTAGCCATCTTAGCTCCTTTCTTGTCGAGCCGTGCTCTCTCTCTCTTCTTCTACTGCGTGCGAGAAATATATTTCCTGCAGAAATAACACAATGGGCAATTTGATCTGGCATGAATACGCTCGTTTTGTCTCCATTACGGCAACCGTTTGTGAGTGCTACGCCTGACGGATTCGGCTATATCTAATGAACCCATTACTTTTTCCTAAATATTAGATGGCATCTGGGCTGGATTCTGGGGCCTCATCTACCGCAAATTCTTCTGGGACTTCATTGGCGGCACCTTGCGTGACCCAGGGGGTATACAGTGCGTTGCTTCCTTGATTCCTGGCTCCAAATATCAAAGAACCGACCAATACACAGACCTTCAGCTGCTGCTGCACCTTTTGTTGAGGTTATTGTCAAGGCCCCGCTTCTCCAAATCATTGCTATGATATTGGGTTTCTTCATTTTGGCGTTGGAATGGCCCCTTCCTTTGATGAAAAAACTGCCAATATACCGAAATCTGGTTGTCAGGATTGTGATCTTATTTTTTCAGGTGTTCATCAATGTTCTATACTATCAGGTTAGTGGTCGTAATGACTTGCTCAGTTCGAAGCTGATCGTTTCTAGGGGACAAACTGTGCTCTCTGGTCAATAATAGCACTGGGATGTTATGTGCGCGCAGTAGCTCTGGGCGAAGTGATAGTAGACATGAAAGTGAAGAGGGGGAAGGCAGGGCAGGCATGAACGAGATGGTTCCTGCATTTTTCTTCTCGATGAGGATATCTTAGGTACACTGAGTTCCGACGCAGGAGGAGGGGAATAGCGTATTTTTTCGTCTTCATGTTCACACTTTGGTTCAATTTTCGTAGTGATCTTATGCACGCAGTCGCTGTGTAAAGAGCCCCAAATGCGTGATTTTAGAACATATGGTAACATGTGGTATCAGTATTCCGACAAAAAGGTATATTCCATGTTCTCAGACTGAACAAGATGGCAAGAGTTCATGTAGTTGCCAGTGCTCAGCCGAGGATATTGTCCTGTCCAAGCAGCTCGAAGGCAAAGGGCGAAATGTTCCCATGTGGTGGCTATGGCCCCGACTCCAGCAGCACAGTTCCTCAATGCCAACCTCTACCCCACCGCTATCGCCTGGGCACCTTCGTTGTCATCGTTGTCGTCGGTCATGTTGCCCGGCCTCTGCGTCTCTCCCCCATCATCATCATGTTCCTTGTTCCTCTCTGCACTTTCTTCTTCTTCTTCTCTCGTTTCCAGGCTCCGGCTATTCATTTCTTGGTTGTATGACTTTTCATCGCAATGCTGGAGAGCCCGTCTGGTAGAAAAGGTGCTGTCTCAAAGGATGGGCAGAGATAGACATCGGAAGGTGAGTACCAACGATATTAGTGTAAGGTATTTGGTAGAGTAGAGGCCTCCTATGGCTATCGCAGCCTGAAGGGGGAATATGGTGGTTAAGGACAAGAAGGACAAGAAT
>Ga0153946_1000835_pt1 | contig 13572 bp, 11 predicted proteins | sample TSNJ030MetaG_FD_104751 | JGI IMG/M metagenome (GOLD analysis project Ga0153946, IMG submission 104751) | Attine ant fungus gardens microbial communities from New Jersey, USA - TSNJ030 MetaG | ecosystem: Host-associated > Fungi > Mycelium > Unclassified | place: USA: New Jersey, Wharton State... | reverse complement strand
TTAAGAGAATTCTGGTTATTAATCATTTTCGTCACCACCATAATTTACTGATCTTATTATACCAGAATTCTCTCTCTATTCCTATTTGATTTAGGGGACTTTTTCAGTGGCCTACTATGGAGGTGAGACTCAGGCTCTGTGGAGGGCATTCCCGACACAGAGTTCGCTTTAAGAGGCTCATCGGAATGGTCAGCGGAACGGAACCCGTTTAAGGCCCTTTTCTCTTTCCTAAATTGCCCCTGCTGCTTCCGTTCCTGCCTCACAACCCACTTTTTCATTAAATATACTAAGCTTAAACCTATAAAGGTTTACCAATCACATCATCCGAGTCCTGATAATTCTCAGTATTTTCGATTAATTCATCAATCGTAAAGGTTTGAGCGTAAATTTCTTCTTTGGCATAATGCTGTCTGTCTATCACTGTCAGTGTAATTTCATTCTCACCATCCGCAAGCTTCCAGCCAATAAATACCGGTATGGTGCTTCCTGAAGCAATGTCATTATAGTTATAGTCACCGCTTCCTGAAAGATACGCTGTCGGAAGTGTATATCCATCCTGCGTTGCCGTAGCCTCAAGAGCCCAGGAAAATGAAATAGATTCATCGGAGTTATTTGTAAAAGTACCAACCAGTACAACAATCGGCTCTTCATCATAGCTTAGCCCTACAAGAGCCTCTTCCACTGAAAAAGAAAACTTACTCGAGGTATCAACAGAACCGGCAACGATAACATCATCATCCTCTTTTTCCTGCTCTTTTTCTTCTTCCTTTTTCTTCGCTTCCTCCTTGGTCTCCTCCTCCTTAACCTCTTCCTTTACTTCTCGCTTTTGTCTCGGAATACATCCACTAACCCCAACTACTCCTAATAGAAGCAGGCAGATGCATAATATACTAATTATCTTTTTATTTACCACCTTAACCTCCTATTCTGTTATTGAATCTGGATCTCTTTTTCAAGAAGAGAATCCGTATCATAACTCATCGCCTCTGTGGCTTTTACTTCTATCGGTGCATTTGCATCATTCAGGGTGTAAACCTTGCGCAGCTGAGTACTAATCCCACTCTTAATATCGAGATAGGTATTTCCCTCCAGCTCTTCATCATAGGACGGATGATTATATGGAATATATCCTCCTTTTAACGCTGTGCCATTCTGGAAAATCTCTAAGTCGATAGCGTAACCAAAAGATGTAGCCTCATCAGAATTATTGGTAAAGGTCATGTCTATAATAATGATATCATTTCCTTCTCCATCATCGCTTTTTAATACATTGTCAATGGTAAGCTCATAACTGCTCTCTGTGACTTTTCTTTCCACCTCAGAAAAATCTATCGTTTCATTCAGAAATTCAACCTGCTTATCGCTATTTTCAGCATAAGTAACACCAACTAAAGTTATTTCACCTTCTGCCTCACCACTCACTTCAAAGGCTGCCTGCGCTTTTGCAGTTTCGCCGGCAGCAATTTTTACATCACTGTTGATATAGTTCGCACTGTCGGTTGAAAGATAACTCACGTTCATTGAAGCACCGTCAAGCTTTGCGGTAATACTATAGACAACCATGCCTGCATCAATATAGTCCTTGGATGTATTAGTTATGTCTAAATTTACTACCAGTACCTCACCGCTATATGTATTACATGTAAAAACCTCATCAATACTAACTTCATAAGGTGCCTTAGGATCTGCCCCTTTACATCCAACCAGTGCAAACGCACATAAACATAAAATTACTGCCAAAATAACTGATACTCTTCTTTTCATTACTTTTCCTCTCTTTCATTTCTATTATTCGGACAGATATATGACACCCATCCAATAATAACCCTCTCTTAAATCTTTTCCTGTTTCTTCTGTAACCGACGCGGCAATCTCTGCAAAAACAGCATCGGTTAATTCATACTTTGTCCGAAGCACCGCTTTTCCTTCTGCCTTTAACTCTTTTGCCAGTTCATCCGTAATACTGCTGACATCAAAGAATTTATCTTTGATATGATAATACTCAAATTCATCACTTTGGGAAGAATACTCACTGATCTTTTCATCCATGACAAAATCCATATCCTCCACAAGGACCGCGGCCGAAGCCCCATCGGGGAGATTCATCAGCACATTCGGCAGTTCTTCCATACTGTTATTCGTCGAGTCTACGGCCATCCACTGATCATCTATGTTCACCTTATTCCATGCATGGGCAAGACTTCCTTCCAGGTATCCGGTCACTACAATGCTTTCCAGTCCGGCGGCATCCGCAAGCAATTTGAAAGCTCCTGCGTAACTTGCACATACACCCGATTTATTAATCAGCACGCCATAAGGTGTAAATGAATCGTAAAATTCTTCATCTACCTTCAAATAATCATACCCGGCCGCATTTTCCAGAGCCTCCATGTCATACTCGGCATTGTCACATAAATACTGGTTAATTGCAAGTTCCTTTTCCAGATCACTCATATCCCCGGTTATAATATCAGCTGTGACTGCATCTACTTCTTCCTGTATCTCTGCCTGCTTTCCGGCTCTTTCTTCTACTGAATTTTCATATGATATGTATAGATACCTTCCGTCTGCCGATAATCCGACATCTGCAATTCCCAATATCAAGGGATTCTGATACCTCGCCTCCTGAAATGCATCCAGCAGATACTCGGTATCTGAACTTTCTTTAAACTCATTCAGGTCTACGATCTGCGCACCCGCCAGCATATTAACAGCCAAATATTCACTCAATGCACTGTTTGCAGTAATGGAAAGTTCTTTACTTTTATCTGTTTCCGGAATGGTCGTAATCTCATTATGTGCAAACTTTTTCTGAATACCTGTTCCAATAGTACCGGTCCTGGTTCGGAAACTGTCCTGCCTTTCCTTTAATGCCTTTAGGTCCTCCTCAAGCGCATCTTTATCGTAATCTTCTATTATCATTGTACCCGACAGAGGCGTTCCTTCTACGGTGTATGGAATTTCCACGACTTCCACATCCACCAGTTCTAAATCAGACATATCCTCTTTTTCATAGACCCCGTACTGTCTGACCGTCTCCTCCGCCGAAGATACATCATAGTTAACTACTTTCTGCACTGCTCTGCCGTCACACATGGTCACCCAGCGGTGGGTCTGAACAGCCATTACACCTTTGGCATAATCTGAAGTGCCTTCTTCTCCTGTACGATATGCCTCCATATATACCAGCAATGATGCAAGCTCATCCTCCGAATACATATTGCTGACCATGGATGCACCATCCTTCGTCACAGCAAACAGACCATAATATGTAATATAATCAGTATCTTTCCTGACTGCTTTTCCCTGATTTTCCTCTCCGTACTCTTCCAGGAAATATGCTGTCAGCTCTTCATTTTCATCATTCCACTCATCTTCTGAAACAGAAAATGTAGTAAAATCCGAATTAAATAATATATCGCCATTTAAGGCTTCCGCCTCCCAATGGGTATCTTCCGTGATGTCAATCGGACGGGCTGTACTGTAATTAAAGCCATACTCCTGTGAGTAATCGATTTCTGCCAATATGTATTTTTCTGCCCCTTCGACCGGTTCCCATGTAAAGGCAGCAATCCCGTCTTCGGTTTCCTTAAAACGAAGCACCGGCGCATCGGTTTCCCCTTTTACGGTCACGACCGTTACAAGCGGTTTCTCCAATGGTTCTCCGGTCTTCATATCAAGCTTCTGAACCATATACATCTTGCCGAGATTCCCCCAGTCTTCATACTGGTCTCTCGCGAATAAAGTCGTGCTGTTTCCATCTACACCATATTCACTTTTTGACAGCCCCATGCTTGATATTGACATATTGGGGGTCTTCCACGGCTGGATCTTCAGTTCACCGCTCTCTTTATCAAACTCATAGTTTGAAGATGCTTCCATCTTAAAATCCGCATCCTGATAGAGTACCGCGACCTGATCCCAGTTTTCTAACTCCTCATGCTCTTCCGGATTGAAATCAACCTGAATGGTCAGCGGCTCATCCCGTGCTATATCATAAATGGGATCCGTGTATTCGTATTTTTCATTGGCTGAATATTTCTTCCGAATATCCGCCGCCAGCTCTTCACTTCCCGCAAGAGCCTCTTCCTGAGAGACTTTTGTCTGCTTTGTATCCGTTCCCGCACATCCTGATACAATAAAGCTAATTAGACATATCACTGCGATAATTTTCTTCATTCCAATACTCCCTTAATTTTATTGATAAGTTCTGCAAATTCTTCTTTATCAATCTTTTCACTTTTTTCGGCTTCTATCAGATAACGGGTGCCGGAAATCTCACTGTATGCATAATAACTGGTTTGGTCTTCTGAAAAGTATATATCCGCTCCTTTAAAGGTCACCGCTTCCCCCTGCTGATATTGCTCTGTATCAAACTTTGGATTCTCATATACATTGAGCGTTACGATATCTCCTTTGGATGTTTCCACCGATTCTATTTTCCGTTTGAGATCTTTCGCCCCAAACCTTAATCCGCTGTCAGTACCGGTTTCTTCAATCTGTGCAAATTGAATCTCCGTACTTCCTTTTGATAACCGATCCTGAATCAGAAATCCCGCTGCTGCCACAATCAGAATCCCAGCTGCCGCTGCAACCCATTTTACAAAAAAAATCCGTTTCTTACGCATCCTTTTCAGCGTATCCTGAATTAGCTGTTCCGGGGCATGCTGTCCCTCTACTTCTTTTTTATATTCTTCCATCATCATGACCGCCTCCCTTCATAAGCATGTTCATTCCAAAGGATCTTTCAATATAAGAGACAAGCGCTCCCTGCCTCTTGCCAGCTGACTCTTTACAGTTCCTTCACTGCGCTTGAGAATACTGCTTATTTCCTTTATGCTTAATTCCTCAAAGTAAAACAGATGAATAATATCCCTGTACTTTGGGGGAAGACTTTTTACCGCTTCATATACCGAATCAAACACGTCATTTCTATGCACTCCGACACCTTTATCTGAATAGCTTTCCAATACTTCTTTTTCCGTAACCACCACCCTTTTATTCCACGCGCTCGTAAAATGACTCTTACAACCATTTATCGTAACACGCAGCAGCCAGGCTTTAATGTGTTCTTCGCTTTTTAAAGTGTCTATATGCTTTATCAGCTTTAAAAACGTTTCCTGAAAAACATCCTCTGCATCTTTTTCCTGACTGGTATTTAATTTAGCGACTCTGTACACCATGTCCGCATGCCTGCGGATGATTTCTTCTAAATCGTACCCCGAATCTCTGGATGACATATCTGCCTCCTATCATTAATACTTTTGTCTATAGTATTAAGTTGCATTTTTATTATTATTTATTACTATTCTATAATAAATAACTAACTTTTACAAATCAAAGAGCCTTCCATTGCCTTTTTGACCTCATTGGCGGCCACGGCAAACGCCCCGCCTGAATTTTCTCAGATGGGGCGTTGCACTATCCCTGTTTAGCACTTGACTTATTCAACAGCAAAATAAATATCAATTTCTGCCGAAAGGTCTTCGGTTCTTTCTTCGTAGTGGAGGGTGTAGTCGGTATTGTCTTTAATCATCGGGTATACAACCTTACCCTTAACAGTATCGCCGTTTTCGGGATATCCGGTTTCTTCAGACGGAGTGTCGATAGTGGACACAGATCCCATCCAATAATAGTTGCTGCCGTCTGATGCAATCCAAAAATCCTGATTGTTTTCGCGTGAGAATACAAGACCATAGAAAGTTATATAATCAGAATCCGAAAAATCATCAGGGAAATACACTTCATATTCCACAACTACATAGTCAAGAAATTCAGCATGTTCTTCTAGTGCAGGAATCTCATCACTGGAATTATTATTGTTGTATTCATCAATTAATATTTGTACCTCTGTCTGGTCAGTGATAACGCTTGATATACGGGCATACGCAGACTTAGGCCAACCGCCCTCACTAACCGTTACAGATGCCCATGTACCCAAGGGTACTGGTTCTTCTTTTGTGGTTAATGCACCGTCGACAATATCACCATCGGGAGCAGACTTTACCGGTTCTGAATCATCTGATGCATCAGTATTCTGCGAATCGGAATCGGCAGGCTCCTCAATGGGTGTAACTGTTTGCGGCTGATCCGAAGTTGCCTCACTGCTGCAGCCGGAAAGCAGCATACCAGCTATTAATAAAACTAACAATAATACTAAAATCTTTTTCATACATAATCCTCACTTACTTAATCTATAGTTTTTCAGGCCTTAATTCAGAAAATATATTATTTCATAGTTTTTGGAATTTGTCAAAAAAATCAACTTCTTGACCATAAATAAACCCTCACAAGTACCGACTTTTCGGTATTCTGAGGGTTTTATATATTTATTCACTCTGAAATAAGAGACTCCAATATTATATTAGCTCACTTTAAACTGGAATTTCTGAATTTCCTTTTCACTTGCTACCCGTTCAATTACTGCACCAAGACTTCTGAGCTTTTCTTCAAATGCTTCGTAGCCTCTCTGGATATAGATGATATCATCTACAATCGTGATGCCATCGGTTGCCAGTCCCGCGATCACCAGTGCTGCTCCTGCTCTCAGATCCGGTGCGCTTACCCGTGCGCCGGAGAACTCTTCCACACCTTCAATCGTCGCTGAGTTTCCTTCGATCTTCACATTCGCACCCATTCGCGCGAGTTCGTCCAAATATTTGAAACGGTTTTCAAAGATACTCTCCGTAATAGTACTTGTTCCCTGACATAGTGCCAGCGTCACCCCGATCTGCGGCTGCATATCGGTTGGGAAGCCCGGATATGGCAGCGTCTTCACATGAGTATTCTTCAAATCACCTTTCGATACCACACGTACCGCATCGTCAAATTCTTCCACTTCGCAGCCGATCTCTTCCAGCTTAGAGATGGTCGCTTCTAAATGCTTCGGAATGACATTCAATACGGTCACATCACCTTTTGTAGCTGCTGCTGCAAACATAAATGTACCCGCTTCAATCTGATCCGGAATAATAGAATATTCGGCTTTATGCAGGCTGCTTACACCCTTTATCTTGATCACATCCGTACCGGCACCGCGAATGGCCGCACCCATACTGTTCAGAAAATTTGCAACGTCAACTACATGCGGCTCTTTCGCCACATTCTCCAAAATCGTTGTTCCCTCAGCCATCGCTGCTGCCATCATCACATTGATGGTCGCTCCGACACTGACTACGTCAAAGTATATAGGTTTACCGATTAATCGGTCTGCTTCTGCGATAATCTTACCGTGTTCAATATCAACATCTGCGCCAAGCGCCCGAAATCCTTTTAAATGCTGATCAATTGGTCTGCTTCCGATATTACATCCGCCCGGAAGTGCTACTTCCGCTCTCTTATACTTTCCGAGTAATGCACCCAGCAAATAATATGATGCACGAATCTTCTTAATATAATCATAGTTAATGTTAAAATCCGAGACACCGCTGCCGTTGACTTTAACCATGTGTTCATCCACCCGTTGGACGGATGCGCCGATCCCCTTCATTGCTTCCAGTAACACATTGGTATCATTCACATCAGGCATGTTGTCTATGGTCACCGTTTCATCTGTCATAATTGATGCCGCGAGAATAGCTAGAGCTGCATTCTTTGCTCCCCCGATCTCCACTTCTCCCACTAGTGGATTCCCGCCTTTAATAATGTATTGCTCCATTTTGCACCTCAAATTATTTTTTTTTAATTTTAATATATTTCGAACTTCTTGACAATTTTTACATAAATATAAACATACATTAGAAGTATTATACCACAAATTTAATATTTGTAAAATGCTTTTTAATTTCAGCCTAATACTTCCAAGATCGCCTCGACGCTTTGCTCCAGTTCCAGCCCATCCTGATTGATGACAATATCTGCATATTTCTCAAAAAGTACCACTCTGTCATCATATAAGTCTTTCAGGGTCTGCCCTTCTTTTAAAACTACACCGCGGCCTTTTGCATTGTCCAGTCTATTAGTTATAGTTTCAAAAGATGCCTGCAAATATACCACCGTACCGATCTTTTTATAATGTTCCATCGCATTTTTACAGTATACTATGCTTCCGCCGGGAGATATTACTGCTTTTTCGGAACTTACACCGCAATTTACCTGATCCTCTATCTTCAGAAAGCCATCCGAACCTTCCTGGGCTATTATATCTTTTAATAACCGGTTTTCCTGCTTCTGAATTAATAAATCTGTATCAATAAACTCATATCCGAGCCTCTTTGCCACAACAACACCAACCGTACTCTTACCAACAGCCGGCATTCCAATCAATATCACATTTTTCATTAGTATCCTCCTTCACGCAAAGTCAGCATTTTTGCTGCTTCACGCGTTATTTTATCCGATGGCTAACCAGCTCTAATACCCCCGCCTCTAATGGCGGCGGAATAAGAGCTGCTAAGTCCCTGAATTCGTTCAACTAAAGTTCAGCGGGAGATAAAAAGCTCCCTCTGAACTAAGTTTTACTTTATCACAAAGTCAAAAGACTGGTCAACCACCATATCGGTCAGTTAATAATACCGCCGCCGGCATCTTCTCCGCTGACATCTGCGGTTCATGATTTCCTGAAATAACAGAATCTGAATAATATCCCTGACCGGTTCATTCTGCAGCGGCCGCCGGTCATCGCGGCACCGGCCATGTTCATTATGACAGTGGTTCTGCGCTTCAACCTCCGCTGCCATCATATCCTGTTCCTCCTGTTCCATCGCTTTCACACTATCGTAGATACGATTGCACATCATATGAAGCTGCAATTGATCCGGATATTCATCAAAAATCATACTTCCTTCATATTCTAACTTATCACATTCAGCCTCCACATACAAAAGCAGCCGCTTGACAGTATTCGGATACATACTCTTTAGATATTCCATATCCTGTTTATCCTGCTTATCATCTCCAAACAAAGAAGGCATCGGAAATGCCATATAATACGGTAATTTTTCCTGCATCGGATACACTCCAATCTCAAAAATCTATATTTCAGTATATGTAAATACATAGAATTGGTGTGGGGTATGGGGGAAAGAATGATGAGTATGGGAAGTTCCGGGTATGTTTGGGGCGGACGGGGGCAGAATATACCTTCGCTGCTTAGGAAAATCCTGGCTATGTATCTAAAGCTTTGGGATTTGGAATGAAGCGTGTCTGTTTCCGGGATAACTCGCTTACGCTCAAACAAATCCCTCCAACAGACTCATTCCAAATCCCAAAGCTTAAGATACATCACGCAATGATTTTATGCGCCTCTCAGGTATATTCTGCCCCCGTCCGCCCCAAACATACCCGGAACTTCTCGCACCCTCCTTCTCTCCGGTACCTGTGAAAAAGATCGAGTCAAAAGGTAACGACTAAGTCAACTTATTACTCCTCGCCGGGCACTTCAATGGCATTGAAACAGGAATAAAGGCAGTATAACATAAATTTTTAATTCGTTTATTCAAATAAGGAATTATGGCTATATAGCATGGAAATCGTCAAAAAAACGTGCTATACTATCAAGGTCTGGAACATTTTAACATAAAGACACAACGTCCTTGTTTTAGGGGTATAAAATCATGGGCTAAAAATTACAGCTATCTTGCACAATTCATATTACATGGTGCAGTGTTTGATTATAGCAATAATGGGTAGTTAGGCTAAGAACTAATTTTTGCTTAATGGTAAGCATCAAATATAATGAGGATATATATTATGAACATTGGTGAATTTACAAAAATATTCAAAGAAGAAACTATATTTAGTGAAACAGACGTTAGGACAAAGATTGCATTACCAATTTTTGAAATGCTTGGTTTCCCAAGCCCTAATAGGGCTGAGGAATATCCTGTTTACGGATACGCAGGGAGGGAACCTTTAAATGCTAAGTCGGCAGATATAATGCTCTTCTTATCTTCAGAACATAATGAGCATCGAACAAATTCATCAGAAAACAGAAAATGGGTTGAAAATAACTCATTGATTGTAGTTGAATTAAAAAAACCAACAGAGTCAGTGAAGGCAACCGAAGGACAAGCTCAATTTTATTCTCGTTGGACTAAATCATTGTATTATATTATTACCAATGGACTAAATTTTGCCGCTTATAAATTAGAAAATTACTTTGAGGACACACTAATCTTTAATTATACGATTGATGAGTTGATTTCAAATTGGCCAAAAGTTTTATCAAATATTTCATATAATAAAATATTATCTGAAACAGAAGAAATTAAAAAAGCTAAACCATTATCGGACGAAAATTTATATCAACGTTATTCACTTGCTTATTTGTCTGAATGTGAAAAAGTTTTAGAAAAATACATAAGACGCGATATTATTAAAGAAATAGCCGGTGGCAATTCTATTAATACTCAAGAACTAATAGACACAAAATTATCAAGCATTATTGTCTCCGAGGTCGGTGGAGGCAAGACGATTTTATTACATCAAATAGGCTTGGAATTAATCAGAGCAACTCTTGGCGATCCCAACAAGCCTATTCCAATTTATATTCCTGCAAGATTATGGGGAAAGAGTTATACAGATATTCTTTTGGCTATAATAAATGAATTGGAGCCATTTGTAGACGGAATTAATTCTTCTTTTGTGGAAAGTGAAATTAAAATAGGAAAATATGTTTTATTAATTGATGGATTAGATGAAGTCAGAAATAATATAACTGAATTACATCAACAATTAATAAAATATTCGAAATATGAAAATGTTCAAATCATTGTAACTTGTAGGAAACATAGATATTTTGATGAATTAACAACATTTCAAATATATGAATTACCTTTATTAAGCGATACCGAAATGTCCGAAATAACATCATTATGGTTAGGAAGTGATTCTTTTGCCACCTCTTATCGCATTAAAAGTGAACTAAAGGAATTAATGCATATTCCTCTATTTCTGGTAATGGTCTTAAAGACTATGGCATCTAAAACCTCGTATAAATTGCCGGATAACAAAGGAGATTTATATTTTTCTTTTGTAGAACAGCTAATAAATGAATGTATAAACAAGAGGCACTTAACTGATGAAAATATAGATACATCTATCTATAAATCAATCTTGAAAAAATATGCCTATAACACTTTTTTAGATATAAATTTAGAAACTGATTCCTTTTTTAATGAGGTCAGCTTACAAGAGTGTCCACTTATTTCGTCAAACGAAGTTAGGAATGATTTAAACAAAATAGGAATAATGAAAAATACTTTTGACGGAATAGAGTTTTTGCATCAATCATTTAAAGAGTTTTTTGCAGCTTGGTATCTTATTGAAAAAAGCAATGAAGAATTATTGAAATTTGTAATTCATTATAATACAGATCAATCGTATACAGATGTTTTTATTATGCTTGTAGGGCTCTTAAAAAATCAAGCAAAGCAAAATACAGTTCTTGACTATCTACAAGAAGATAATTTTCGTTTGTTTATGTTGTGTCTTAAGTCAAGATACAATTATAACGATAATATATACGATAACCTTAGCAAATTAGATGTTGAGAATTTTTTTAAGCAAATATTATTATCATATGAAGGCATTATTGAATCATTTTTCAAAGATATTAAAGAACGGTTTGAGCCTTGGGTTGGTATAAATGGTGACATTTCTGGAATAGAATGTTGCATAAAGGGAATCTATGATACATCAACTCACACAATTGATTTAAAGTTGGATATTATGAATCAATTAACCGAACCTAAAATAACAATTGATTTTGCATCAACAGAAGCAACAATGTCATTTATTGATAATCAAGGAATGCAGCACTCGGTTCCTGTGATCTCATTTTCTTCGTCAGATGGATATTATTCATACCGCCTGATGGACGCATTTTATAGTATTGACGCTGCGCGCGAAGTTGCAGTTGATATTATTAAAAAACAACTGAAAAACATTCTTGATAAAAGGTTATTATTACTTAGTGAAGATGAATATATGGCATGTGAATATATTGAGAATGGTTTGAAAAAGATTTCTGGTTATAGCGATGTCATACAAGAAGAGTTAAATGTAAACTGTAAAAATATTTCCCTATATACTCATACTTTAGACGATGTATTGCTCATTATGGAAAAGTTAAAGGATATAAAATATATATCGCGATATCATTATCACAGAGAACAACTTAATTGTTTTTTGGTTTACTTTTTATTAAGGAAAATGAAAGATAAGGGCATAAATAAAGATGATTGTCTCTTGCCAAAGGAAGATATACCATGGGAAACACTTCCTAAGGGGCGTAACTACATATGGGATCCTTATACCGACAAACAGGTCGGGGAAAGAATCAGGTTATTATACGATTTTTATCAAATATCATACAGAAAACTGATTGAATCATGTTTTAGCGCATTGAAAGATGATATGGAATTTTATGCAATTGGTCCTGTTAAATATGAAATAAAATTTTATAGAAATAAAGATCATTCGGGGATGATGCACAGTGGTGGTGGATTAAGTGTAAATTATGAACCGATTGAAGAACGCAATAATTGGACTACAACAGTATTAATGACGAATGAACGTGAAGATGAAACATTTGATGAAGAAAAAGTTGATAATATAAGAAAAAAGCTTATGCTTCTCGGTAGGAATCATAAAAATTTTTCATATGGACAAAGTATGGTCTTATCGCTTATTTTTGATAAGAATGTGCTTAGAGAAAAAGTGTACAAAAGAATAGAGGATGATTTTAAGCGATTGTTTGGTGATTTTTAATGCGACATTCGTTTGTTAGTTAGGCTATATCACAAACTTTCGCTAATTCATATAATTTGCATCTTGCATAGGATTTCAAGTTTCGCATTATGTTTATTAAGAGTATGGAAATATTAAAGAATGAGACAGGTAAATTTGAAGTTAAAGTGCTGCGACCAAACTACAATCAGGTGCGAGAAATTATATAAAATACACGGAGGTAGTTAATTTGAAAAATATAATTATTTTATATCAATCAAAATATGGTGCAACGAAGAAATATGCTGAGTGGTTATCCAATCAGTTAGACTGTGAGTCGTTGGAAACTAAGTCTGCAAAAATAAATGAAATTGAGAAGTATGACGTCATCATTTTGGGTGGAGGTATTTATGCTAGTGGAATAGCAGGTCTTTCGTTTATTAGAAAAAATCACACAAAGCTCAAAGGCAAAAGGGTAGCTGTGTTTGCGGTTGGGGCTTCACCATATGATGAAAAAGCAATGGATGCCTTAAAAGCACATAATTTCAAAAAAGATATTGCTAATATACCTTGCTTTTACTGTCGTGGTGCATGGAACGAGAATGCTATGACCTTTAAGGATAAAATGCTTTGCAATATGTTGAAAGCGGCTGTTTCAAAAAAAGAACCATCTACATATGAACCGTGGGAAGAGGCACTTATGGAAGCGATAGGTTCAAATGTTGATTGGACAAATAAAGAATATCTTTCGCCAATCTTAGAGTATGTGCGTGCTGAATAGCTTTTTTAATAGCACCATGGCTATTGCAAAAGGATCGTGAGCATATTCAGCGATAGCGGTAAATGCAAAACACTGACAACGAGTCAAGGGGGATATTCCATGAACAAGTGTAAAATCACGGT
>Ga0153946_1000825_pt1 | contig 13656 bp, 10 predicted proteins | sample TSNJ030MetaG_FD_104751 | JGI IMG/M metagenome (GOLD analysis project Ga0153946, IMG submission 104751) | Attine ant fungus gardens microbial communities from New Jersey, USA - TSNJ030 MetaG | ecosystem: Host-associated > Fungi > Mycelium > Unclassified | place: USA: New Jersey, Wharton State... | reverse complement strand
CAAAGACCCGCAGATTACCAACAACAGCACAAATGCCGTTACGGAATACGCTGCCATCCGGCTGACCTTCCAGGACGGTGCGGGCAATACTCTAAGCGACGCAAATACTTTGAAATTGCTGAACCTGATCGATATCGAATGGAGCAATAACTGGACATTGTATAACGGCACGCTGACCACAGCCTCCGGCGTAGTCACAGCCGCAACTGCCGAGCAGATTTATGTGTTCAATGACACACTGCCGCAGAACGTCACCTCTGACCCGGTCTTCTATTCGGTAACCATCAAGGACAGCGTGACACCGGACCAGTTGAAATGGCTTGCGGGCAATTACGGACACACTTCAGACTGTTATGAATACGGCATCCATGATGGCAACCTGTGTACCATTACATACCGCCACCATGAAAAGTGCGCAATTTTCGGAGAAGCAGGAAAAAAGAATGTTGCAAAGGGCGGTACGGTTAACGGCAAAACCTGTGACTGCAATGCCACCGCGGTTCATGAATCAACCTGCCCAAGCCTGATCGGTACGCTGAAAACAGGCTGCGGCCATACAACACTTATCAGCGGCATCGGTAACTTTATCATCAAGGTCGAAGGCGCGGTAGTGCAGGCGGACTCCTTTGATGGCCTTTTTGGCACCGACACAACCAAATCCTATGCGTCGGACGCCCTTGTGACCCTGTTTAACTAATCAAGAAGCGCTGGAGAAATAACCCAGATAGGAGGTAATGTCAATGAAAACGGTCAAAAACATCTTGTTTTGGATATCCACGGTGTGCCTGGTTCTTGTGATCATCGCGTTCGGGGTGCCTGCACTGTTCGGCGTGGAATTCCGCGCTGTCTTGTCAGGAAGCATGACGCCGGAGATACCTGTAGGTTCCCTGGTTGTAGTTGTGCCAACCGAGGCGGAGAATATCCAGATCGGTGACGACATTACCTTTGTAAACGCAAGCGAAATGGTCGTAACCCACAGGGTCATCGATATCAACCGGGAAACAAACGAATTCATTACCCGGGGTATTGCCAATGACCCGTCGGCCATCGACGCACCCAAAAAATATGAAAACGTCATCGGTGTCGTGAAGCTGCACATCCCATTTATCGGGCGGATATTTACCTGGTTTTCGTCTGCGCGCAACAAGATCATTACCGCAACCGGTATCATTGCTGCCTTTATCCTGTCCACTATATTGGATATCTGGACGAAGGGCAGGAAAAGCGAAATTCCGGAAGGAAACGAAAAGCCTGAAAAGTCATCGCCGGAAGACCTTCTGAGAGGTTTATTAAAAGAAGATTAAGGAGGTCCTATGAAAGCAATACCTAAAATATCCAAAAAGGGATTTGTATTAACTGTTCTGTCCCTTACGCTTATTGCCGTGATTGCTATCGGCGGCTCCATCGCGTATTTTACGGACTATGACAAAGCAACCAACACTTTTACGATGGGCAGGGTGAAGATCGGTCTTGACGAACCGGGCTGGGACGATGGGGACGGTCTTGACTTGCTCCCCGGCAATGTCCGGACAAAAGACCCTACCGTTACCGCCAGGGAAGGCCAAAGCTATATGCGTATCCGTATGGAGATTGTGGACGGCGGCGGTAATTACATCACTAATGCGGATCAATTAAAGCTGATCCTTGAAACCTTATACTACGATAAGGAGTATGGCACTGCAGCACCAAATATAGCGGAAAACCGGAAATATTCGACCGCCGAGTTGCAAGCCCTCATTGTGCAGGGCAAAATCGACAAGGAATATAACAAAACCGATTTTGTGTTCGCCGGTATCAAAACCGGAAATCCGGCTGTCCGGTATTACAATTACATAGCGAACAGCGGCATCTTTGATGCCGAAACGGCGTCTCCCGATACAGCGGTGCTGTTTTCCAACGTGGTGATCGCGAAGGACTGGAACAACGAGGAAATCTTCATTCTGGACGGTGATGAATACGAAACCACCCCGGGCGGCGGTCTTGAAGTTACCGTGAAAGGTACGGGTTATAAAATCATCCTGACGGCCGAGGCAATCCAGTCGTCAGATATGGCGAACGCATTGGAAGCTTTTATGGCGCTGGACGCAGCTACAAATGTTACACGGGACACCAGCGGAACCTAATCCAACTACTATTTATAACAGCTTTGGAGTAATTCTGCAGTATTAGTTTAGAAATTAGTAAGAAGTGATTCTATAGGAAAAAGGATATGAAAATAAAACAAAGTACTTTTTATTGTATACGGCTTATATACAGGGTTCATAAAGAAGGAAACGAGATAATTACTTCTACAGAGCTCGCCCAAAAAGAAGGGATCTCTCAGGGAGTAACTCTAAGGTTGTTAAGAAAATTGGCACAGGCAGGCATAATGAATGTATATCATGGCAGAGGGCAGGTATGTGGAGGGTTTTCTCTGGCAAAAAGTATCGATGAAATTACTCTGTGGGAAATCATGAATGCGTTGGAAGGTCTGAATATCCGTGAAAATCTGGGTAAAGGAACCTGGCTGCAGAAAGAAACAATGTTTCGGGTATGCAGCTCGATTAATGAGCAGATTAAGGAGATGTTTAATAAATGTACCATCCGGAATTTATTCGAACCCAATGAGGTAATGAGTCCTTAACTACATGGAGTTTTACCCATGGATAATTTATAACAGACTGGTGGTGATCGAATGCGTAAAAATACAATACTATGTCTTTTAGCGGCGGCGCTGCTTGTCTTTTCTTCTGCGGGCACCACCCTTGCCGCACAGAAAGTCATTGATGACTCTGAACATGTGGTCAATACAGCGGGCGTCAAGGCGCGTATCGTGGAGGAATATGAACAGAACAGTGTTGTGTATCCGGGTAATACCGTCGATAAGGTTGTGAACGTACAAAACACGGGCAGCAGCGATGCTGTTGTCAGGGTCAGGGTAGAGAAAGCCTGGGGAGAAATACGCGCCGAAGACGGGAAGCTAATCGCAGACGACGCCTATTCCACCGATAACATCATAATAGAATACAATACGGAATATTGGTATTACGACGGATTGGATGGATATTTCTACTACAAGGGCGTGCTGAAACCCGGAGAAACCACGCTGGCCCCTTTATTCAAGCAGTTCAGTATAGATAAGGATACGGGCAGCGAATATTCAGGGCTTGAGGCGGATATTTTTATAAAAATGGAATGCGTACAAGCGGCGGCAGATGGTATTTCCATATGGAGTAAAACCCTGAGCGATTTGGGTATTGTTTATACCTCAAATACAGCTGATAATACTGTGACCACCGTAACCTTTGTGGGATGGGATGATAAATTCGTCTTCAATCCGGACACGACCGATCTGTTTGCCAATTTTAAGAACCTGCTCCCCGGAGAAACCAGGAGCCAGACCATTGAAGTCGGAAACACGTTCCAAACCGATACGGGAATCGAAATATTCCTGCGTGCTGAGGATATCAGCCAAAACTATTCCGATCCGGAAACTCTGGCCCTTGTGGAAAAACTGCTGCGGGAATACGCGACGATAATCTTGACGGATGAGGATGGCAGCGTGATCTACAATGGACCGATCTGGGGAGAGCCCTACAGCGGTTCATCCAACCCGGATTCCATGAGGTATGATATCAGTCTGGGAGTGTTCAAGACCGGTGAAAGCAAAAAGCTGACAGTCCAGCTTATGCTTGATCCCGACATGGGGAATGAGTACCAGAACCTTTTGGGCCTAATCAAGTGGGTATGGTCGGCGGAAGACCTGCCTTCTCCGGATCCAGGCAATGAGACGGTTACCATCAGCGGTGCAAAGACATGGAAGCATGGCACCAATCCGGTAAGCGAACGACCGAAGGAGCTGATTATCCATGTAAAAGCGAACGGCAATATCATTACTACCGCAGCCGTTACCGCTGCGGACCATTGGAAATGGAAATTTGTACTGCCCAAGTATGATAATAATGGCAATGAGATTAAGTATACCATAGACGAGGAACCTATCCCCGGCTATACAACCGTGGTAAACGGTACCGATGTGACCAACACCCATGAGTCCTATGAGGAAGTGACGGTCAGCGGCTCTAAGACGTGGAACCATGGCTCAAACGACACAAGGCGTCCGGAGAGCATTGTGGTCTATGTGAAGAACGGGAATGAAGCCGTCGCAGCAAAAAGGGTCACAGCTTCCGACAACTGGCAGTGGTCATTTGTACTTCCAAAATACGATGATAACGGAAACATAGCCGTATATACAATCGTTGAGGAAAACGTCCCGTATTATACCCTGACCGGCAATGACGGTTATAGCCTGATAAATAAATTTGTAAGTTTCAATTATCCTGGAGACATGGTGCGGCCAAAGACCGGCGACAGCCGCAGCCTATGGTTATGGATTGGGTTGACGGCCGCAAGCGGGACTACTTTTGTAATTTTATTTATCAAGAGATGCAGATTGAAACGGATAAAAACATCATGCCATGATAAATGAAAAAGCCGGAATGCGATCCTGCGGAAAATACATGCTGCGTTGGAAGCAGAGGAAAGAATAATGATAGGCGTTCAGAAATGAGCGTCTTTTTCTTGTTTAATGCTACTTATTTTTTTATATAACTTCACCTCAAGGGGACAGGTAAAAACTTCTGGACGCATTGTTATGCGTCACTTACTTTTGATCAGTGTTATTGCAGGTGTTCTTGTTGGCTCTAATGTTAAAATATGTAATTCATTAACCTTTATTGCAGAAGGAACTTCTTATATGTTAGGATAAAATGTAATAATAGCATAATCTAAAAGGAGAATGAAAATGGAATTATTATTAGACTTAAATCTCAAACAGAAACAAAGTTTAAGTCAAAATCAAATCCAATCTCTTAAAATTCTTGAGTTAACATCGAAAGAGTTAAAAGAGGTATTATATGAAGAGTACTTAGAAAATCCTCTCCTTGATTATGATGAACAAAAGGCGGGAAATCCATACAGAGGGTTTGAAAATGAAGATTTAATATACACCTCATGCAATATTTCTATTGAAGACTCAGATAAATGGCGAAAAGATATTTTAGAACAATTAAATCACAGAAAATATACAGATAAAGAATGGTCAGTTTATGTGTATATGATAGAAATGTTAGATGAGGATGGAATTTTTAGAATTTCATATAAAAGTGTTGCTGACGCGTTACAGAGTAATGAGATCTTAGTAAGCAGCTGTCACCAAACATTAATGCAACTGGAGCCAAGTGGTATTTTTTCAACAAGTGTAAAGGATTATTTATTGAAACAAATTGATATTTTAAACATAAAAGATAACAATCTGCAATACATAATAGAAAATTGTTTGGCGGAGGTCGCAAATGGGCATATTAGCATGATTTCCAGAAAGCTAAAGATTTCCACATTAGAAGTAAGGAAGTATATTGAAATTATCAAAAGATTAAGTCCAAGACCATTAACTAGTACAGGAAATGGAGAAAAACAATATATTACTCCGGATATTATAGTGCAGAAACCAGAACAAGACTGGGAGATTTATTTAAATGATGATTGGATAAACAATTATTCGATAAATGATTATTATCTCAAAATGATGAAAGAAACCAAAGACAAAGAGATTTTAGAGTATTTTATGGCGGCAAAGAAGCGATACGAGTTTTTTATGAATAGCATTGAAAAGCGTAGAGAAACGCTTTTAAAGATTGCTGAGGAGGTTCTTGAATATCAAGAGGATTTTTTTCTTGGACAAGCTGAAAAACCCCCTATATCGATGACCGCAATTGCAGATAAAATGGGGGTACATACATCAACGGTAAGCAGAGCAATTAAGGGTAAATATATACAGGTATATAAGCAAGGGACATTTATTATGAGCAGTTTGTTTTCTGCTCCTGTATCGCAATCAGACGGAGTTTGTAAAGACGCTGCTCAGATTAAAAGAGCAATTGTGAAGTTAATCGAAGGAGAAGATGCTGCGAGACCTTATAGCGACAGTAAATTAGTGAAACATTTAGAAAAACAAAATATAACAGTTGCCAGAAGGACAATAGCAAAATATCGAGAGGAATTAAACATACCAAATTCAGTAGATAGAAAAATAATATAAAAAACCGGTGAAGCAAATGAACAGGGAAAAACATTATCGGAAAAAAAAATTAGAAAAAGAAAAAAGGAAGGTACTTATATATATAGGAATTCTTCTTTTTATTATAACGGTTATACTTATTTCTTATCGAACAACGGACAAATTAGAAGAGGGAAGGTATCAGATTTTAAAAAAATACCTCCGAGAAGATGGAACTCTTATTTACGGTGCAAATAAGAGTGCACCTCCTTTACGTTATCTGGATACAGATGGAGTTTATAAGGGAGTAGTGGTGGATTATATCTCTCAACTTTCTTTAGAATTGGGTATAAATATTCAAACAGAACCTTATGAATGGGAATCAGCACTTGAAAAGCTAAAAAAAGGAGAAACGGATCTTTGCGATATGTTTATAAATGATGATAGAAAGAAAGTTTATGTCTTTACAGTTCCAATTTATAACTTACGTACGGTATTAGCCGTACAGGAAGACTCACAATACACCTTTGATGATATAAATTATATTCGCATAGCCACAGAAAAGGGAGATTATGCAAATACATATATAAAAAATGAATTTCCGTCGGCTGAAGTGGTATTTGTAGATAACGTGAAGGGGGGGATGGAACTTCTGGCTTTAGGGGAAGTAGATGCCGTCATTGGTGATGAGCCTATTGTATCTTATTATATTGATAATATGGATGAGAATTTTCGAATAATTAACATCGCTCTTTATGAGGAATCGGTAGTATTGGCATTGCCAAAGTCACATGAAGAATTATTGCCGGTCATTAATCATGCAATTGAACAGGTAAATAATAAAGGTCAGCTGGAAAAGATACAACAAAAATGGTTTGGAATTTCGACACCTTTGATACAAGCGGAATCAGAAAACAAATATATAAAATGGATACTGCTTTGCGGAGCGGGGTTATTAGCATTAATAGGCCTAATCAGTTTAAATAATTATTCATTAAAAAAGCTGGTACATATTAGAACAAATGAGTTGGAAGTAAGTAGAAATGAATTACAGTTAATTTTTGATAATATACCAGAATATATACTAATCATCAATAGTGAGCAAAAAATTATAAATGCGAATGAAGGGCTATTAAAGAGGACTGGGTTTACCATTGAAGATTGTCTCGGAGAATCGTGTGAGATATTATTGGATAAACTCAGCGCAGAATATAAAAAATTGTTTCCTTTTAATTCCCAAAAAGAACAGCGTAAATCTAAGATACAAGTGAAAATAGAAAAGAAGATTTACGAATTTCAAACACACCCTATTGCAGGAGTTGGAGAAGGGGAGCAAGGAACGCTGATTACCATGAGAGATATTACCTTAGATGATATCAACAAAAAACAATTACTTCTATCAGCGAAGATGATTGCAATTGGGCAGCTGGCAGCTGGGATGGCTCACCAAATAAGAAATCCGTTATCTATAATACGAATACACACCTATATGCTCAAGGAAAATGATAATATAGAACAAGAGAGTGCAAAATCCCTTGAATATATCGATGACAGTGTGAAAAAAACCGGAAAGATTATTGATAATGTAATGAACTTTTGGCATGTCTCAGACGATCAAAAGAGTCGTATTAATTTGAAACAAAGTTTTGAGGATATTATTTTTTTACATGATAACATATTAAAGAAGAAAGTGATCTCGTTCGAGATTGATTGTAACGTCGACTTAGAATTTACCAGTAATGCTGAAGCGTTAAAACATATATTGGTTAATTTAGTATCGAATGCTATAGACGCCGTAGAAGAAGGAGGAGAATTAATACTTCAGGCCGGAAAAAAGGAGAAAGAAATTGTGATTTCATGTTGTGATAATGGATGTGGGATTGAAGAGAGTAATATGGAAAATTTATTTAATCCTTTTTTTACAACAAAAGATCCGGGTAAGGGAACTGGTTTGGGCCTATTTATAGTTTACTTAGAAGTAGAAAAACTTGCAGGTAAAATTTTAGTAGAAAGTAAAGTGGGTAAAGGAACAAAATTCACCGTTATTATACCTGACGGAGAGGAAGAAGTAAATGGAGGAAATGTTTAAAATTCTGGTGGTTGATGATGAAGTAGATGCAAGAGAAAGTATGGAGATGCTGTTAAACGGAGCTGGATATAGGGTGAAGACAACGGCCTCGGCACAAGAAGCATTACAAATATTAGAGAAAGAATACTACCCTTTGGTTATTACAGATATTATGATGTCCGGGATGGATGGAATAGATTTTTTAAAGGAAATAAAAGAAAGCTATAAAGAGATCATAGAAGTCATTATGGTAACAGGGTACGGAAGTATTGAAACTGCGGTGCAGACAATAAAAATGGGAGCATTTGAGTACTTTATTAAAGGTCATAGTTTAGAAGAACTTCTTTTAAATATCAAGAAGGCAAAAGCAGTGATTAATTTAAAAGGTGCACAACTGCAAAGAGATAGTAATGAAAGTAAATGTTTTCTCTTATCAAGTAAGAATAAAAGAATGCAGGAAATCTGGAACATGGTAAAAGAAATTGCAGCTTCAAATGCAAATGTTATGATTACCGGAGAAACAGGCGTTGGAAAAGAAATCGTTGCTCAGAGAATACATCAGCAAAGTCACAGAGCAAAGAGGCTGTTCGTCCCGATCAATTGTCAAAATTACCCTGACAATCTGATTGAATCCGAATTGTTTGGATATGAAAAGGGTGCTTTTACAGGAGCTGTTAGTAAAAGAGTAGGAAAGATTGAAGCAAGCAATGGCGGGACGATTTTCTTAGATGAGATTGGAGAAATAAACCTGTCTACACAAGTAGCGCTGCTCAGAGCCCTTGAGAGTAAGCAGATTGAACGTATTGGTTCCAATTGTTTGATCGATGTGGACTTTCGATTAGTTAGTGCAACGAATAGGGATTTGTATCAAGCAGTAAAAGATGGAAGGTTTCGGGAAGATTTTCTGTACCGTATCAATACCATTGAAATTCAAATACCGCCTTTACGTGAAAGACGGGAGGATATTCCTGACTTAATTCGGTTTTTTGTGAAGAAATATGAAAAAGAGACGGGAAAGGTTATTTATGAAATTGATAAAGATACAGAGAATTATCTACTAAAGTATGATTATGATGGTAATGTTCGTGAACTTAAAAATATGATAGAAAGAATGGCTGTTTTCTCGAAAGACGGCATTCTTAAAATGGCTGGTAACAACCGGCACGATGAACTGAAAAATCGTAAGGAGGAACATATCATATTGCCGTATAAAGCAGCAAAGCAAGAGTTTGAGAAACATTATATCGAAGAAGTGCTGAAAGCATATAACAATAATATATCAAAGACAGCAGATAAGATTGGAATTAGCCGCAGGCAATTATTTAATAAAATAACAGAGTATAGAATCAATACAAAGAAATAAGCGTGCACTTTATTGCCGGGAAAAAAATTTCCATACGGATATTTTTTTCCCGGTTTTTTATTGTCCTGAATTGGATAAAGCACTTAGATATAGGAGTCAAGTGAAATACAAAAGTTGGCATAGATTTTGCTATATATATAAATAGATTCATGTTACTTAAAGGGTGTACAGGGTAAAGGAGGAAATATGGAAACAAAAACAAAAAAACTTGAGTTCTATGGGGGGACGTGGGTATCATTTTTACCGTTTATCGTTTTTTTAGGCCTGATTATTACAACAACATTTGTTTGGGGCTCGATATCTGATGGTGCTTTATGGGTTCCGGCATTTGCAGCAATTATAATTCCGTTTTTCCTGGCAAAAGATAAACATAATTATGCGGATGTTGTAATTGGGGGTATGGCTAGTAAAGAAGCGCTTATGCCGGTGGTATGCTGGATTTTTGCAGGGGTATTTTCACGAATTTTACGTTTGTCAGGATTGGCTAATGGGGTTGCAGGAATAGCAGCAGGTTTGGGGGTAGGATGTACAATGTTTGCGGTGATTACATTTATTGCAGCCGCTATTTTAGCAACAGCATCAGGAACGGGGTTTGGTACGATTGCAGCCGGAATGGGCGTACTTTATCCGGCAGGGGTCGCCCTGGGAGCAAATCCTGCACTTTTAGCAGGTGCAATTATATCAGGTGCAGCATTTGGGGATAATCTTGCACCAGTATCAGATACCACGATTTGTTCCGCAACGTCCCAAGGAGTAGATATACCAGGTGTTGTTCGCTCACGCTTAAAATATGCGCTGGCAGCCGGTTTAATCACTATCGTTTGTATTTTTATTTATGGAACAATAACGGGAGGAAGCGGAGGTAAAGGAGTAAGTTATAGTTATGATCCCAAGACATTACTGATGTTTATTCCTGTTGTTGTTACAATTATTGTAGCAGTCAAAACCGGAGATATTATTATAGCAACTACGATTGGTACCGTAGTAGGTATTATCGTAGGATGTGGAGCAGGGTTATTTGAATTTATTCAAATAGATGCTGCGAACCCTGATTTGCCGGCAATTATTTCAGTACACGGAGAAGGTCTGGATCGTACCGTTGATGGGGTTATTTTTACAGGTATTAATAGTATGATTCAAGTATGTATTTTGGCATTATTATTGTTTGGCTCGATAAACATTATGCGGCGTGGCCAAGGCGATACAATGCTATTAAATTCATTGGGTAAAATTGCAAAAACACCAATTAGTGCAGAAGTAACGATTTCCGTGATGATTATTATTCTTTCTGGTTTGATGGGATTAAATGCTCCTGCAATTTTAGCAGTAGGCGCATCTTTTGCAAAACCGTTGGCTAAAAAACATGGTATTAGTCCTTATCGAACGGCAAACTTGATGGATGCACAGTCAAATACCCTGGTATATACCTTGCCGTGGACACCGGCAATGATATATACACTTGGATTTGCAGCGGATGGTGCCGCCCCGTTAACTGCAACTCAAGTTATGCCATGTGTATTTTATTGTTATGCTATGTTAGCAGTAATGCTTATTACTATATTACTTGGAATTGGCCGTAATGACGGAACGAAAAAATTAGAAAAAAAGAAATAACAAGAAATGGCATAAAGAGGAGGATATTATGGTAACAGCGAAAAAAGGAGATTGGGTACAAATTGAAAACCTTGTTCTTCCGGCTGGGCAAAGGGCGCCGCAGGTTCCGGCAGACACACAAAAATGTGATTTAAATATGTGGGTTAAAGGGGAAGCGCTTTCAGACGCAAAGGAAAATGAGGAGATAGAAGTTTCCACTAACACCGGAAGAACCGTTAAAGGGAAGTTAGTAGATGTAAATCCTAGATATACTCATGACTATGGTGAGTTTCAACCGGAATTGCTTAAAATAGAAAGACAATTAAAAAAGATTTTATTCGGAGGTCATAACTGATGGGAAAAGACATGTCTTATGAAGCGTTAAATTCCAGAAAAAATATAATTATGAAAAATGCAATGCAAATCAATTATGAAGACTTTGAACTACCAGGTATTGGATTTGATTATGAAAAGATGATGAGCGAAGTTGGCTATTCACTGGAAGAGATACAGAAGATACAGCTTGAAAATGGTGTCGGACAAACGCCATTATTAGAGATGCGAAATATTACAGCTCTTGCAAGAAAATATGCACCCGAGGGGAAAGGTGCAAGAATTCTTGTAAAAGATGAAGCTTGCAATGCTTCCGGGAGTTTCAAGGCAAGAAGAGCAGCAATCTCTGTTCATCAGGCAAAAAAATTAGGATATAAAGGTGTTATAGCAGCTACAAGTGGAAATTATGGTGCCGCAGTAGCAGCTCAGGCAGCAATGCATGGGTTAAAGTGCATTGTAATACAAGAGTGTTTCGATGACAAAAAAGTTGGACAGCCTGAAATATTAGAAAAACAAAGGATATGTGAAGCGTATGGTGCAGAAGTGGTTCAACTGACGGTAGGACCGGAATTATTTACAACTTTTTTGGGGCTATTGGAAGAAACCGGATATTTTAACGCTTCTTTATATACTCCTTTTGGGATTGCAGGTGTTGAAACATTAGGGTACGAGTTAGCGGAACAATGTAAAGTACGTTATGGGAAATTACCGGATGTTGTGGTGTGTACGAATGCAGGCGGGGGTAATCTTACTGGAACGGCAAGAGGGTTAATTAAAGCGGGTGCAAAAGATACGAAGGTAATTGGAGCAAGCATAGATTTAAAAGGATTACATATGGCATCCAATGAAGATTTTAATAAAAAGTCATGCACAACAGGACATACAGGGTTTTCAGTACCTTTTATTACATGGCCGGATCGTTCAGATTGTCCAAGGAATGCGGCACGTACATTGCGCTTTATGGATCGGAATGTAATTGTAAAACAAGGTGAAGTATTTTATATAACACAGGCATTAGCTGTTTTAGAGGGATATGAAAGGGGTCCTGCTGGTAACACTTCCCTAACAGCAGCGTTTGCTCTGGCACAAGAAATGGATAAAGATCAAATTATTATTGTACAAGAAACAGAATATACAGGAGCAGGAAAACATACTCTGCCACAACTCACTTTTGCCTCAGCAAATGGTGTCAAAGTTCTTTTCGGAGAACCGGATACAGAAGTGCCGGGGAAAACACTTGTCTTTCCTGAAAACCCCAGTATGATAAAGGCAAGAGAATACGATCTTGTAAAAGCGAAAAAGTCTTATATTCATAACTGTGTAAAAAATTATAATATGACAACCGCAACTGATGAAGATATTCAATTTATTATAGATGAAATCAGAGAATCAAGAGAATTTGTTATAGAGGAATTACATGCGAGTGGAGTAACTGTTTAGAGTAATAAGCCGTGCTCAATGGAATTTTCCACCAGAGGTTGTAAAAAATACTGCCTCGCAATTGATTATAAACTAATTAATTGCGAGGCGTTTCAGGGGTAAAGGTTCATGCGATTATCGAGTTATATTTTGCAGTATCCTGTTAAAACCCCCTTTTAATTAATTATCATGCCGCCGTTTACGTGTATGATTTGGCCAGAAATATAGCTGGAATCATCACTTGCTAAAAATACATATGCTGGAGATAATTCATATGGTTGTCCGGCTCGCCCCATAGGAGTAGTAGAACCAAATGTCTTAACTTCCCCGGCAGAGAAGCTTGATACAATAAGAGGTGTCCATACAGGACCGGGAGCAACTGCATTAACCCTTATATTTTGATTTGAGAGTGACAAAGACAAAGACCGTGTAAACGATACAATAGCCCCTTTTACTGCGGAATAATCAATTAGAGTCGGATGCCCTTCAAAAGCAGTTATCGATGCAGAATTAATGATCGTGCCGCCTGCTTTCATATGAGGGAGCAAAGCTTTCGTCATATAAAAGAAAGGGAAAATATTGCTTTCAAAAGTATGAAATAATTGATCTTTTGCTATATCCAGTATGCTGTTTTGCGGATATTGAACACCTGCGTTATTGACAAGAATATCAATTTTACCAAACATCGCTATTACTTTGTCTGCAATAGCGTTTGACTCATGTTCCTGCTTTAGATCTGCTTGAATAACAAGGCATCTTCGACCCAATGCAATTACAGATTCAGAAGTCTGATTGGCATCGTCATCTTCATTTAAGTGTACAATTACCACATCTGCACCTTCT
>Ga0153946_1000824_pt1 | contig 13664 bp, 13 predicted proteins | sample TSNJ030MetaG_FD_104751 | JGI IMG/M metagenome (GOLD analysis project Ga0153946, IMG submission 104751) | Attine ant fungus gardens microbial communities from New Jersey, USA - TSNJ030 MetaG | ecosystem: Host-associated > Fungi > Mycelium > Unclassified | place: USA: New Jersey, Wharton State... | reverse complement strand
GATAACATAAGCGGTTTCATTTAAATTAATTGGTCCATAATCTGAATAAACATAGTTGAACGAAAATGTTTTTTGCAATTTTTGCGAGATATCATGTATTATAGTCTCGTATCGATCAAATTCATTTACTTTATCATGTTCCAATTTTGACACGTCTTTAGGAAATGAACAACTAGAAATTATGATTTTCCTAAAGTCAGATATATTCGGAATGTCTGATATGGCTGTAGTTAACACTGTTTTTTGAGGATAAGTATCTTTATCGATAAATTTTAAATCAAGTAATAAATCAGTACTTTTGGGGTTGATCCATGAACTTGAAATATAATTATTAAGGTAATTATTGAGAGATTCAAAGTTATTGCCGTTAACCCGTAAGCAAATACCATTCGGTTTTAGTCCATAATGACTTATATTAATTTCATCTAATAAATCAAATGCGGGTATGGTCTCGGGATGGTTTATGGACCTACGAAAATCTTCATATAATTTGTGAATTTGGTCTGGATCATCAACCTCTTCATACCATTCGTCTGATAGATATAAATAGAAAGGTCTATCTTCCCATATAGTGTTAAAGGAGTTGGTTAGTTTTGTGATTTTTTTTTCTGCAGATTCTGCATTTTGAGAATCTGATGGTGTTGATACTTCAATGAACGGAATTATACTATCCGCCACTGACGGACTTAGGTTCTCTAGGCACTCTTTTTCCCCACCTTTCCACCTTAAGATTGGTACATATTTTGTAGACATAAGAATCCTCCTTATATATTTTTATAATGAGTATAACATATATTGGGACAAAATGGTAATTAGTAATGGGCAACGTAGAAGCTTGAAAACAACCCTCTATTGAATAAGAGAATAGAGTATAGGACTGCTATAAAAAGAAAGGCCTGCACCCGAGAAGGAGTGCAGGCCTTTTTTATGAAGTGGCAGGGGTTAAGTTTCTTGCCACTTTATTGTACCACTAATAGATATTATCCAACGGGTCATGCTAACAGCCCGGAAGATATGCTGAGCCGCCTGGAGACAATGGTGCTGATGGGAATGGAGATTCCCCTCACGGCAGTCAGGCGGCAAATCGCATCGGGTGTAGATATCATCATTCATCTGGGCCGGCTGCGCGATAAAAGCAGAAAAGTGCTAAAGGTATCTGAAGTAATCGGATATCAGGAGGGTGAGATCATCTTGCAGACGTTGTTTGAATTTCAGGAAACGGAGATGGAATATGAGAGCATAAGGGGGCGGTTTGTTGAGAAGAATACGGTTTACCACCGAGAAAAGCTACTGGCAGCAGGATATTAAAAGGCGCGAGTATGCAGCGGCATTTGTGCAGGGTGGGGCACTTATCATAACGCTCTCTCGGCTGTTCTATCATTCGCTGCTGCTGGGGGTGCTGCTGCTTCCGCTGGACTTTATATATATAAGACAGTGGGAGAGGCGGTGTATGGCAAAGAAGAAAAAGCAATTTCAGATGCAGTTTAAAGACACCATGCAGGCACTGGCGGTTGCACTTCGGACAGGATATTCCATTGAAAATGCGATGTCGGAAACACTGAAAGATATCAAAGTTATCTATGCAGCAGATACCTGGATCGTACAGGAATTTACCCAGATGAACCGGCAGCTGCGGATGAATATACCGGTAGAACAGATCTGGCAGGAATTCTCTGATCGTTCCGATCAGGAGGATGTGAGGAACTTTACTGCAGTGTTTGTGATAGCGAAGCGCAGCGGCGGAGATACGGTTTCGATTTTGCGGAATGCAATTGTACAGATCAGTGATAAGACAGAGGTAAAAAGAGAAATCGATACTGTTATGGCGCAAAAGCGTTTGGAATTTGGTGTGATGTCAATGATTCCGCTGGGGATTATCTCGTATATGTATCTGAGTTTTCCCGAATTCATGGATGTTCTTTATGGAAACCCGGCGGGGATCATAATCATGACGATCTGCCTGGGCGCCTATGGTGCAGCTTATTGGCTCGGGAAAAAGATAATCGAAATTGAGGTGTAAAGTGAAAAAGCATATCAAACAGGCAATCATGGTATTTTCAGGCAGCTGCTTAATGGCAGCGGGTGTGTTTATCTTTGAACAGCGGAGTGAGGGCAGCATTAGTCAGCTGCAGCGTAATTCCTATGGTCAGGGAAACCGGACAGAAGAGCTGGAAGTCGCGGTGGAAGGACTGCCTGATCAGCAGTCTGTTCAGATAGAGGTTGAGGAACGCAGGTATAATCAGGAGGAGATTAAGGCAGTCTTTCAGGAGGTGATGGATCAGCTGGATACTTTAATTCTGGGTGATAATGCGAGCCTTGATCATGTAGAATCCGGTCTGAATCTGATAACATCAATCCCGGATCAGAGTATTTCTGTTGAATGGGAAACGAATCATCCGGATATCGTTACTGTTAATGGAGAGATCAGAGAAGACAATGTCGAGCCGGAAGGAAGTCTTGTAGAATTGAGAGCAGTATTACGGTATGGAGAGGAAGAGGCGATGCATGTTACCAATGTGGTAGTATACCCGAAAACATTGCATGAAGAGGAAGCATTGCTTCAAGAGATTGAGAGAGAGATTAAAGAAATAAATAAATTAACAATAGAAAATGAAGAGTTTCTATTACCGATCTTGATCAGTGGAAAAACGATTCAATGGTATCAGAAGGGCGGACGCATCAGTCTGGTAATTTTGCTCTTTGGCATTGCAGGAGGGGCATATTTTATCTTGATAGAAAAGCAGAACCGGCAGAAAGAAGAGAAGAAGAGACAGGTGCAGCTGTTGGCCGATTACCCTGAGATTGTCAATAAGCTGGTCTTGCTTATCGGTGCTGGTCTTCCGGTACAGAAGGCCTGGTATAAGGTTGCGGCAGGATATGAAGAGCAGAAAGATATTACGGGCATACGGTATGCGTATGAAGAGATGATATACACCTGGCATGAATTGCAGAGTAAGATGCCGGAAGGAGAGAGCTATGAACGCTTTGGCCGGCGCTGTGGTCTGACGGAGTACATAAAGTTTGGCGCACTGCTTTCTCAGAACCTCAAAAAGGGAACTGCCGGACTCACGAAAATGCTTACAATCGAGGCCGGAAATGCCTTTGAAGAGCGAAAGGCAAGAGCCAGACGCAAAGGAGAAGAAGCAGGAACAAAGCTGCTGCTGCCGATGTTTCTGATGCTGGTAATTGTACTGATTATAATAATCGTACCGGCGTTTTTATCGTTTCAGTTGTAAACAGGTTATAGAAGGAAGGAGGGGAAGGGAATGAAAGCATATATTATATTTCGGATGAAAAAAGTTTTAGCTTGTGTAAAGGATACCAGAGGGATTGGAGTAGTAGAAGTGATTCTGATTCTAGTCGTATTGATCGGACTGGTCATCATTTTCAAGTCACAGCTGACCAGTCTTGTAGAGACAATATTTAATAAAATCACAAGTGAAAGTTCAGGGATTTAATTATGAAGAAAGCGGAAGTGACAGTGTTCCTGAGTCTGGTATTTGTCCTGTTATTTTCCTTTATCGCCGCAATAATTGAGAGTGCATCTATTCAGGTTGCGAAGAATTATAAGCGCGGAGATATGGATCGTGCGGTAGAATCGGTATTTGCAGAGTATCAGAAAGAATTGCTGGAAGATTACGATATCTTTGCTCTGGAAGCGACTTACGAAACCGGTGATTTTGTCTATGAGAATGTCATGGATCGTCTGGTGTATTACGGAGCCGGTGAGGGTGAGCGCGAAATAATGGGAATACGGTTGCTGACCGATTCCGGCGGGCAGCCGTTCCGGGAACAGGCCGCAGCTTATATCGAGAATAAACTGGGAATTGACAGCCTGAATCTGCTGTCCGGCGAAACGCAAAAGTGGTCAAATCAGAATGAAGAGTCAGAGGAATATCAGACAGAAGAGCAAACGGTAAATCAGGAAATGAATGTAATGCTGGATGAAGCAGAAGAGTCATTACCGGAAGAAGACAATCCCCTGACCAATATCTCCAATATCAAAAATTCAACGCTGTTAAGCATCGTAGTTCCAGATCAGGAACAGATATCAAATAAACAAGTAGAAATAAATAAGTTGCCATCTAAGCGTTCCATTAATAGTGGATACGGGACGTTTGAGGTGCCAAATATGAATTCAGCATTGCTTCAGGCGGCAATAGGAGAATATATTCTGGAGCATTTCCAGAGCTTTACCGATGAGGCCGAAGAGGGAGCATTGTCTTACGAAGCTGAATACATTTTAGGTGGTAAGCAAAGCGACCAGGAGAATTTGGAATTTGTGGTTAAAAAGCTGATTAATATACGGTTCGTATCCAATTATGTACATTTACAGGGGGATACACAAAAGAAAGCGGAGGCTCAGGCTCTGGCGCTCTCCCTCTGCACGCTGCTGACAGTACCCGGCATTAGTGAGGTGGTGAAGCAGGCGATCTTGCTGGCCTGGGCTTACGGTGAAAGCATCATGGATATCCGGTCGCTGCTGGGCGGCAAGAGCGTTGCACTTGTAAAGACGGCAGACAATTGGCAGCTGTCGCTGTCAGGGCTGCTTACACTCGGCACCGATGAGGATCGGAAAGAAGGTGCGGATATGGACGGTGGGCTTTCGTATAATGAGTATCTGAGAATCCTTTTATTTACAGCAAATCAGAATGACTTATCTATGCGTACACTGGATATGATTGAAAAGAATCTTCAAGTAAAGAAGGGATTTACATTTTTTAAGGCTGATCAATGTATCAGTGCATTACAGGTACAGAGCTGCTATACCTTGAGAAGAGGTATCCGGTACCAATTCCAGACAAACGGCGGCTATCAATAAATATACAAAAGGAGGTGAACGCAGATGCCCTTTCCGGATCTATATCTTATTCATCAAAAATTAAAATATAAGAAAAATCCCAAAAAAATAAAAGAAACAAAAGTTAGAAAGGAGAAGGACTTACACATGACACTCCCGCCTGATAAACTTTATCGGACAACTTTCCGGGAGAGGGCATCTGCGTTCACCTCCGGAAGTATTACAATAGAAGCATCATTTGCTTTGCCGCTGTTCTTTCTGGCAGCAGTGTGTGTCGTATATCTGCTGGAGATTATGGCGATCCAGACGGCGGTACGTTCCGGTCTGCACTATGCAGGCAAGAATACCGCACAGAATATGTATTCAGCAGTGAGTCTGCGTCCGGCTGAGGTCGAGACCGACATGGTCGCGGCAATCGGTGCGGATCGGCTGAACCGGAGCATTATTACCGGCGGAAGCGGCGGGCTGCATCTGGAAGAATCTTATGCGTCGGCTGCGGGTGGGATTGCGGTATTAACGGTGAGCTATGAGGTCAGCCTTCCGATTCCGTTGTTTATCACCGGAGGAATTACTTACCGTGATGAGATTCGGATCAAAGGATGGACCGGTTATGCAAGAACCGGCTTTACGAATGAATCGGAGGAAACGGTTTATGTGACGGAAACCGGATTGGTATATCACCGGGACTATCATTGTACCCATCTGGATCTGTCGATACGGATGGTAACCACGCAGGAAGTGTCAGAACTGCGGAATCAATCGGGTGGGAAATACCATGCCTGTGAGCGCTGCGGCAGCAGCTCCGGAGAAGGTGCAGTCTATATTACCAATACGGGTACCCGCTATCACAGCCAGGTCGGCTGCAGCGGGTTAAAGAGAAGTGTGTATGCGATTCCGATATCGGAAGCAATAGGAAAGGGGGCATGTTCGAGATGCAGTCAATAGAAAATATATGCGGCTTGTTCTTTTTGGCAGTGTGTTCTGTAGTTGATACCCGCTGCCGCAGAATACCGCTATGGTTATTAGGGGCAGCCGGATTCATGGTTGTTCTGGTTCGGATGATGGAACGGGAAGTCTGGATTTTATATGCAGGGGGTGCAGTGGTTGGATGTTTCTTTATAGCAGTAAGCTGGATCACCAGAGAGGGGCTGGGCTATGGAGACAGTCTGCTGATGGTGATACTGGGTGGATTTCTGGGTGTCTGGCGAGTGATTTCGCTGCTGATGATCGCTTTTTTAAGCGGAGCGGTCTTTGCAATTATTTTATTCATATTCAAAAAGAAAAACAGCAAGCAGTCATTCCCCTTTATTCCGTTTTTGATGGCAGGGTATATTGGGGTGATGTGGTTATGAAGTCTTTGAAAGGCAGTACGACAATTGAAATGGCTTATATTATGCCGGTAGTGTTTCTGGTATTTACGGCAATAGTATATGTAACCTTTTATTATCATGATAAAAATATTATACAGGGGACAGCTTATGAGACTGCCGTGATAGTCAGCCAGAAGGAGCGGCTCGGTGAGACGGCAGATGGAGTGCAATATTTCTCGGAGCGATTAGGGAATAAACTGATATTCTTTGATTACCCGGAAGTGGATATTTCACAGAACGAACAGCAGGTTACCATATCGGTGTGTGTAAAACGCGGCAGTATGGCGATCAAAGTGGAACAAAGAGCTGCACTGATAGCTCCAGAAAAGAAAATCAGGGATAGCCGGCGGTTAGAAAAATTAATACAGGAGTAAGAGATGAAGTCTGAGTATAAGAAAAATGTCAATGGAGTATATTTGGTTCTGGAAGATGACGGAAGCTATACAGAGGATTATCAGCTGCGGATGATCGCAGCAAATGATATTCCGGGAATCCTGCGGGTGAAAGGACGGGAACTTAATGAGCGCAGCCGCTACTATTATGCAGTCAGCGGGAAGGTGACTATGAAATCAATGTATGACCAGAAGCAGATCGGCTATAAAGATCTGCGGATATTCCTGCAGCAGTTTTTGCAGACTGCCGGAGCTGTGTATGAATATATGCTCGATATGAACCGACTGCTGCTGGATCCAAAATATATTTTCTATGAAGAGGAGCATTTTTATTTCTGTTATTATCCCCCGGCGAAGGAAGAGCTTGGTGTGCAGCTGCATCGTATTTCGGAGTATCTGGTGCGGCAGGTGAATTATGATGATAAAGATGCAATCTATACGGCTTACCAGCTGCATAAACGAACGATGGAGGACAATTACAGCATTGAACAGGTGATTAAACGAGCCCTTGGCGGCCCGGAAAAGGAGACAGAGGGGAATCGGATCAAAGAATCAGCAGAATATCAGACCGCAGAGGAGGAAAACGAATTCGAACCAAGGGATCAGATGGAGGCGGAAAGTAACAATCTTGTACCATTGCGGTTTAAACAAAAAATATTTTCCCTTCGAAAGAAACCGAAATGGGGGGATTGGGATGGTTTCCATATTGTCGAGTAAAGGAGCTCAGTTGATATTTGTATCTAACTCTTACTTTGTAATACAATAGATATTATGTTATTGTATTAGCAGAGAGGTGTACAATTTCTTTCATAAAATCAAGAGTTTCTGAATATAATGAGAAGTGAGGACAAGCTCAATGAAACAAAAGACTATGGATATGACAAAGGGACCGATCCTGAAGCAGATGTCGGTATTTGCGCTGCCGGTGCTGCTGGGAATGCTTTGTCAGCGGATTTACAATTTTGCCGATGTTTATATCGTCGGCAGGTATCTGGGCGATAATGCCCTGGCAGCAGTCAGCATCTCCGGGGTAGTGATGTATCTGCTGTTTTCGCTGATTATGGGTCTGACCACTGGTGTCAGTGTGGTAATATCGCAATATTACGGAGCGAAAAATGAACAGGGAATCCGGGCGACATTTGTATCATCTATTTATGTGGCCTTAGCCGGTTCGGTATTAATCACCTTACTGGGCCTGGTGACTCTGGATCCACTGCTGCAGATCCTGCAGACATCGGAAGAACTGAAGGGTGATGCCAAGGCGTACATGTACATTATTTACGCCGGCTCCTTTGCGACCATGCTGTATAACTGGATTTCAGCAGTGCTGCGTTCACTGGGGAATTCGGTGATTCCGTTTGTATTTATCATCGTTTCCAGTATCCTTAACGTGGTGCTGGATATTGCCTTTGTATCGTGGATTCCGATGGGAGTTGCCGGAGCGGCCATAGCGACGGTGCTGTCGCAGCTGATCTCGGGAATTACGTGTCTGATCTATGCTTTAAAAGTGCTGCCGGTTTTAAGAATAAAAAGAAGAGAGTTTGGTTTTCAGAGAGAGATTTCGAAACAAATTCTGGTATATGGCATTCCGACAGCGCTGCAGATGAGCGTTATCTCAATATCGGATCTGGCCCTTCAGGGTGTGGTAAATACTTATGGGACGGCGATGATCGTTGCCTATGGGGTATGCACAAAAGTAGAAGGCCTCGGATTTCAGCTGGCAGATGCGATTGGTACATCAGTCGGTACGTTTACCGGTCAGAATATCGGTGCAGGTGACCTGGGACGGGTGAAGAAAGGTGTCAATGCAGGGTATTTAATGAATGTGATATGCTATGGCCTATTCTGTCCGGCAGTATTTCTGCTGGCATCACCGATCATGAAGGCTTTTACTGATAATCCCGATTCGATCCGGTACGGCGCGGAGTATATGCGGATGTTTAGTTTGTTTTTCCTGGCCGGCGGTATCCTTGTGGTCTATCATAATATCCTGCGGGCAGCCGGTGATGTTACCTTCACAGTTCTAATCGGAGCCAGTGAAGTGGTGATCAGGATCAGTTGTGCTCTTCTTTTTCCAAAGCTGTTCGGCTATTTCGGCCTGTGGCTGGTATCGCCGCTCACCTGGCTGGGTGCCATGGCAGTGGGCGGGATCCGGTATTATTCCGGCCGGTGGAAGAATAAAGCCGTTAATTTTGTGGGACAAAGAGGTAAAACAGGATGAGCAAGAGGATAAAACCGCGGTTGGAATTCCGTTATTATCAAATACCGGCAGGTGAACCGTGTCTGGCCCTGCTGGGGCAAAAATGGATACAGAGCTATGGCAGCGGTATTGATTACCTGCATTTTCATAATTATATAGAAATCGGTTATTGCTATGATGGATGCGGGGATCTTGTGCTGGGGGAGGTCAGTGAGACATTCGGCAAAGGTAAATTTTCAGTAATCCCGAAAAACTATCCGCATACTACCAACAGTAAACTGGGTACCATTAGCAGCTGGGAGTATCTGTTTATTGATCCGGCGAAGATTCTTAAGGAAATGTATGGCAGCAGCAACATCGGCAATAAGATTTTACGCCGGGTGAATGCCAAAGCGCATTTACTGGAGGTGGACAAGTATCCGGAAATGGCCGGAAAGATCCAAATGATTGTTGAAGTGATGCGCAATTGCGAAGAATTTTACCTGGAGGAAGCAAAAGGTCTGGTCCAGGCACTGCTTCTGGAAATTGCGAGGATGAACCGCAGTGCCGAAGATGATAGAATTGTAGACCATGGGCAAAAAGGTTTTATACTGATATCGAAGGCGATCGATTACATCAGTGATCATTACATGGAACCATTGAAAGTATCCGAGTTGTCTGAAAAGTGCCATATGAGCGAAGCACATTTTAGAAGATTGTTCTCATCATATATGAAAATGTCTCCAATAGAGTATATTAATTCGGTACGGATAAATATTGCCTGTGACTATATGCGCAAGACAAACGATTCTATATTCGATATTGCTCATAAATGCGGATTTACGACCGAATCAACCTTTCACCGCAATTTTAAAAAAGTGATGGGTGTCTCCCCGAGCGAGTGGCGCAACAGTCCGGAAAATTGGGAACGGCAGCTTTTGAAATTTGATATCCACACCGAAGAAGGGTGGTAAATTTTCAGTGTTTTTAACAAAATTAAATGATCGAAATTGCAATCTATATGATTGATAGTAAGAACACTTCGACAGAATGAGTGGTATAATATTACACAAGGCTACCCGAAAAAGAAATTAAAGTGTATATAATAACCAAAGGTTAAATGGGGAGCGAAATAACTAAAAGGAGGATAGGATTATGAAAAAAAGAATATTAGCATTACTAATGGCAGCGGCAATGGTATTTTCATTAGCGGCTTGCGGGAACAAAGGAACAGATGACACTGCAGCCAACGACAACAATGAGGAAGCAGCGGCATCAACAGATGATAATGAGTTGACAGTATGGTGCTGGGATCCTGCATTTAACATCTTTGCGATGGAAGAAGCAGCAAAAGAGTATCAGAAAGAACATCCGGACTTCAAACTTAATGTGGTTGAAGTGCCATGGCAGGATGTGCAGACCAAATTGACCACAGCAGCAACTTCGGGTGATTTAGGATCACTTCCGGACATTTTGCTGATGCAGGATAATGCATTCCAGAAAAACGTTATCACTTTTCCGGATGCATTTACCGATTTAACCGGTTCTGGTGTAGACTTTACCCAGTTTGCTGAAGCAAAGACCGCTTACTCGGTGGTAGATGGCAAGAATTACGGTGTTCCATTTGATAATGGCGCGGTAGTAGCAGCTTACAGAACTGATATTTTAGAACAGGCAGGATATACTCTGGATGACTTTACCGATATCACTTGGGACGAGTATATCGAAAAAGGTAAAGTGGTTTTGGAAAAGACCGGTAAACCATTACTTTCCTGCCAGGCAGGTGAATCGGATGTTATTATGATGATGATGCAGTCAGCAGGCTCTTCTCTCTTTGACGAAGAAGGGAATCCGAGTATGGTAGGCAATGACGCTCTTGTAAAGGTTATGGAAACCTATACAGCACTGAAAGAAGCCGGCGTACTGGTTGAAGTGAATGACTGGGATCAGTATGTTTCTACGATGACCGATGAGACTGTTGCCGGAACTGTAAACGGATGCTGGATTCTGGCATCTATCCAGACAGCGGAAGATCAGGCAGGCAACTGGGGCGTAACCAATATGCCAAGCTTAACAGGCATTGACGGAGCGACCAATTATTCAAACAATGGTGGTTCCAGCTGGGCTGTAACATCTAATTGTAAGAACACGGAATTAGCATTTGACTTCCTGAACAGCACATTTGCCGGCAGCGTAGCGTTCTACGAAACGATCCTGCCTTCGTCAGGAGCACTTGCAACCTATATCCCGGCCGGTGAGAGTGAAGTTTACGCTGAAGAACAGGACTTCTTCGGAGGACAGGCTATTTACTCTCTGATCACTGATTTTGCAGCGAAGACACCAAGGAATAACACCGGTGTATACTACTATGAAGCACGTGATGCTGTAGCAACTGCGATCCAGAATGTAGTCGGCGGGGCAGATATCGAAGCGGAAATTCAGACTGCACAGGAAACAATCGAATTCCAGATGGCTGAGTAGCAGTACCATAATACTGAAGATTGTCATTAAAGGTAATAAATGCTGTGGGGAACTGAAATTTTTCGTTCCCCACAGATATTATCAGAAAAGGGGGAACCGGTGTGAGTCGAGGCAAATCAAGCACTTCATTAGCTAAAAAACATAACAGGGCCGGCTGGATATTTCTAACGCCCGCGACTATCATGATCGCGGCAATGAGCTTTTACCCGATGATCAGAGCTTTCTTTTTATCCCTTCAGGCAGGGAAAGGAAATAATCTGACCTTTACAGGGTTATCTAACTATACGCGGATGTTTAAGGATGCTGTATTTATGCAGTCTCTTAAGAACTGCTTTTTCTATTTGATCATTCAGGTGCCGATCATGTTGGTTCTGGCATTGATTCTGGCATCTATACTTAACAATAAAGACCTGAAATTCAAAGGGTTATTCCGGACGGCGATCTTTTTGCCGTGTGCTACTTCTCTTGTATCCTATGCGACCATCTTCCGGGCACTGTTTGCAGTAGATGGGTTGGTCAACGTTATTTTGATCAAAGTCGGAATCTTTGATACCGGATATAATTTTTTAGCAAATGCGACCAGTGCGAGAATTGTGATTATCCTTGCACTGATCTGGAGATGGACCGGATACAATATGGTATTCTATCTGTCTGGTCTGCAAAATATTGAATACTCTGTATATGAGGCAGCTAAGATTGACGGCGCTTCTCCGTTCCAGTCATTTCGAAAGATTACCGTGCCGCTTTTGAAACCGACGATTCTGTTAACGGCGATTATGTCTACCAACGGTACACTGCAGCTGTTTGATGAATCGCTCAACCTGACAAACGGCGGTCCGTCAAATGCAACCATTACCATGTCTCATTATATTTACAATATGACCTTTAAGTATGTGCCGAGTTTTGGTTATGCGGCGGCAATGTCTTATCTGATTTTGTTCCTGGTTGCCATCCTTGCATTTTTACAAATGAAAGTGGGTGATACACGTGACTAAAGGGCAAAAAGCAGCAGCTTATACCATATTGATAATAGTATCATTCGTTTCGGTCTTTCCGCTGTACTGGATGATCAGTGCAGCTACCAATAAGAGCGTGGATGTATCCCGCGGACGTCTGATCCCGGGCGGGGAACTGATCAATAACCTTAAGAATCTGATGGCGCAGTACGATATCGGCAGTGCGATGTGGAATTCCTTCAAGTATGCGGTTATTCTTACCTTGCTGGCACTCTTTATCTGCTCGCTGGCGGGCTATGGATTTGAAATTTATCATTCGAAAGGAAAAGACCGGGTTATGTCGATTCTGCTGCTGGCGATGATGGTGCCGTTTGCGGCGATTATGATTCCACTGTACCAGATGTTTTCATCGGCCGGACTTTTGAACTCTACATTAGGATTCATCCTGCCGACGATTTCGACGCCCTTCCTGATCATGATGTTCCGGCAGAGTGCACGTTCTTTCCCGCATGATATCATTGAGGCAGCGCGGATGGACGGACTGAATGAGTTCCAGATCTTTTATAAGATGTTCTTCCCTACCATGCGCTCAACTTATGCGGCAGCTATGACTATTACCTTTATGACTGCCTGGAATAACTATCTGTGGCCGAAGGTAATCATGATCGATAAAGCATCCATTACCATGCCAATGCTGGTAGCGAATCTGAAAGAAGGTTATGTGACCGACTATGGAATGCTGATGCTGGCGGTATTATTATGTACAGTCCCGACGGCGATCGTCTTCTTCCTTCTGCAGAAGAGCTTTGCTGAAGGTATTACAGGAGCAGTTAAATAAAAAATTTACAGGCGGATATTTTCCGAAAGCAGGAAAGTATCCGTTTTTTTATAGTATAGGAAACTTCGTTCCCTACACTATAAAACGCTCCGCATAAAACGCTCCGCGGGATGCGCACTCGCTTAAGAGGAAGCGCTCGGCGCGGCGATTGTGCAGAGCACAATCTTAATTTTAGTATCAGGAAATATTTAATCAGGAGGTTGAAAAATGGATAAGTTCGATTACAATCTGGTAAAAGACCCAGAATATTTTGCGGTCAACCGTCTTGCGGCCCATTCCGATCATGTTTATTTTGGCAGTATGGACGAACTGCAATATGGTGAGAGCCGATTCCGCCACAGCCTGAACGGGCTATGGAAGTTCCACTATGCGAAAAATTATGACAGTACCATCAAAGGATTTGAGGAAGCAGATTATTGCTGCCGGTCATGGGATGATATCCGGGTACCGGCACATATTCAGATGGAAGGATATGACCGGCCTCAATATGCCAATGTGCAGTATCCCTGGGAAGGCCGGGAAGAAGTGAAACCGGGTGAGATACCAGCGCGCTTCAATCCGGTGGCCAGCTATGTGAAATATTTTGAAGTACCGGAGCATATGAAGGGACGAAAGCTGTGCATTTCCTTCCAGGGAGCGGAAAGCGG
>Ga0153946_1000819_pt1 | contig 13729 bp, 10 predicted proteins | sample TSNJ030MetaG_FD_104751 | JGI IMG/M metagenome (GOLD analysis project Ga0153946, IMG submission 104751) | Attine ant fungus gardens microbial communities from New Jersey, USA - TSNJ030 MetaG | ecosystem: Host-associated > Fungi > Mycelium > Unclassified | place: USA: New Jersey, Wharton State... | reverse complement strand
TCTGCTACGCAGAATTCTCCGCCTGCGGCGGGTCGCGATAGCGACATATTCCTAGCCGCCGCAGTGCGATCCACGCGGAGCGTTTTATAGTATAGGGAACGAAGTTTCCTATACTATAAAAAAGGATGTGGAGCATTCCCACATCCCATCACCATCATTTCCCCCGAAGCTTAGCCAAGAACCCTTTCTTCTTCTCCGGTGTCTCCAAAGACCCTCTAACTCCTCGAACCGCCGTAATGTAAATTCCGCTAACCGTTGCCTTGACTTCCTTCTTAATCGGTATCTGATCAAAGATCGCCGCATCGCACATCAAAGTCATGATCTTCGGTCCGACCTTGGCTTTTACCACCGGCACCTTGGTTCGGCGCAGATATTTCGGCGTATTCTCCAGCACGATTGCCGGAAAACCGGCTTCTTTCAGTTTCATCTTACCCTTATCTATAACCAGCATCGAAACGACCTGAGAAGCAGCTTCCAACTGTTCCTGCTGTTCTTCCTGACGTTTCTGTGCTTTCTTTCCCAGAAAATATAAAACAACTGCGGCAATTATCAATATCACCAGTATAACTAATAAAATAATGGTTAATGTACTCACGATAAACCTCCCGATATATATAGTAATAACGCAATTAGTATTGTAACATTGTTTAGTTTTTAGTGCAAGTGATTTACTGCTTTCGGATGACTTTTCTGTACATAATATGGATATACTTTATAGAAGAGTGGAAGCGGAGGAATGAAAAATATGCTGCAGAATTGCTGGGAAACATTTACGGTAGTTTTCTTTTGGCTGTTTGAACACCTTTTGGTGATTAACATAGTGCTTTCGATTATCATTATTTTTTTTCAAAGGCGCAATCCTGCAGCGGTGTGGACCTGGCTGCTGGTATTGTATTTCATTCCGATCCTGGGATTTATCTTGTATCTGGTCATGGGGCAGAATTACCGGAAAGAGCGGATGTTTAAGATGAAGGATATAGAAGGAGAGCTGGAATATGCGGTGCGGAAGCAGGAAGAGAGTATCTGCCGGAATCAGATGCAGTTTCGCGATACCCAGGTGGAGCGGTTTCAGGGACTGATGTTGTATAATCTGAATGTTGCTGATGCAGTGCTGACCGATAATAATGATGTTCGAATCTATACCGATGGGAATGAAAAGTTTGATGCACTGCTGGAGGAGATCGAGCAGGCGGAAAGTTATATTCATATCCAGTACTATATAATAAGAAATGATGAGATCTGGAACCGGGTTGAAGCGGCGCTGACGAAAAAAGTCCGCCAGGGGGTACAGGTTCGGGTATTGTTTGACAGTATGGGCAGCCGGACGATGAAGGTGAGGAACTGGAAGCGGGTTGAGAAAGCTGGAATTGAGACAGCGGAATTCTTCCCGGCCCTGTTCGGGAAGCTTCAGCTGCGAATGAATTACCGGAACCACCGGAAGATTGTGGTGATTGACGGGCGGATCGGATTTCTGGGCGGATTTAATATCGGGAAGGAATATGTCGGTGAGGTCAAGAAGTTCGGGTATTGGAGGGATACCCATCTGCGGATTGAAGGAGCGGCGGTGACTTCGCTGGCGGTACGGTTTGCACTTGACTGGAATTATGCGACAAAAGACAACCTGTTTCTGCAGGATCGTCTGTTTGAAATACCCCATTACCGATTCAAAGGTCAGGAAGCAATTCAGATTGTGTCCAGCGGACCGGACTCGAAAGAGCAGGAAATCCGCAATAATTACTTAAAGCTTATCAATGAAGCAAAGGATCATATTTACATCCAGACGCCTTATTTTATTCCCGATGAAACCATTTTGACGGCACTCGGAATGGCAGCGCAGACCGGAATTGATGTACGGATTATGATTCCGTGTAAACCCGACCATCCTTTTGTATATTGGGCATCCTATTCTTATATCGGAGAAATGGTGGAGGCGGGAGCGAAATGCTACACATATGAAAATGGTTTCCTGCACGCCAAGACTCTAATGATCGACGGCGAAGCCTGCTGCTGCGGTACGGCAAATATGGATATCCGCAGTTTTCAGCTGAATTTTGAAGTCAATGCCACTCTATATAGTAGGGCGGTATCGCAGGAAATGGAGAAAAAATTCATTGCCGATCTGGAGCAATCCACGCTGATCCACAAGGAGGTCTACCGCAAGCGTCGGATGATAGTGCGGTTAAAGGAACAGATATCGCGGCTTTTGTCGCCCATTTTGTAAAAATATTGAAAAAGGGCGGTTTTCAAAAGTGAAATAAGTGTGAATTTCATGAAAATAACTGTTCAATTTGGACTAGATGTGGTATAACCGTATTGTGTGCAATAATAATTAGAAAAAAATTGAGGTGTAGAAATGAAAAAGAGAATAGTAGCAGCTTTGCTGCTGGTAAGCTTAATGGCAGTATCACTTGCAGGATGCGGTGAAAAAGAATTATCGAATGAATATGTAAAGGTCACAAAATATAAAGGACTGGAAGTTGATAAAGTTGAAGTAACCGAAGTAACTGACGTGATGGTGGAAGATGATATCCAGAATACTTTAAAAAGCAACGCGAAGACTAATGAAATCACCGACCGTAAAGTCGCAGAAGGCGATGTTGCAAACATTGATTATGTAGGTAAGATTGACGGCGAAGAATTTGAAGGCGGCTCCTATGAAGGATTTGATATGGAGGTTGGTAATGCAAACTTTATTGATGGTTTTGAAGATGGGCTGGTTGGAGTAAAGCCAGGGGAGACTGTTGACCTGGAGCTGACATTCCCGGAAAAGTATAGCAATGAAGAAGTAGCTGGTAAAGATGTTGTGTTTACCGTGACAGTTAACTATATTGCAGAGTCCGAAGTACCGGAACTCACAGATGATTTTGTGAAAAGTGTTTCTGAGGAATCAACGACAGTTGATGAGTACAAAGAAGAAGTGAAAAAGACTCTGACAGAAAATTACGAAGCTGATGCAGAAGAGACTTTGCAGAATGAAGTATGGAGTAAATTACTGGAAAATATAGAAGTAATTAAATATCCGGAAGGCAAGGTAGAAGAGAGCAAGGAATCACTGGTCAGCCAGTATGAGTCAATGGCTGGATACTACGGCATGGAGATGGCAGACTTCCTGACCAACTACATGGGTATGACCGAAGAACAGTTTGATGAAAAGATGCTCGAATCAGCGCAGTCATCTGTAAAAGGTGAAATTGCACTGGAATTGATTGCAGAAAAAGAAAAGCTCACTCCGACTGATGAAGAATATAAGGCAAAATATGAAGAATATGTAGAAATGTATGGATATGAAGATGTAGATGCACTGATCGAAGCAGCAGGTGAAGAAACACTTCAGCAAATCGCTTTGCAGGAAGTCGTACTGGACTGGTTAGTAGACAACTGCGTACAGGTTGAACCGACCGAAAAAGAGACTAAGGAAGAAACGAAAGATGCAGCAGATGATTCTGAAGATAAAGATGCAGCAGACGATACAGCAGATGAAAAAGAATAGAATAAAAGGTAAGGACGCCGCATTTGCGGCGTCCTTTATTTGACATCTAATCACAAAAATTCAGATTTTTAGGCAGATCCGCTGCTTTCAGCCCCTTGATCTCAGCATAGCTCAGCCAGATATCTTTCATACGTGAATCATCTGATCCCAGGGTGATAAAATCTATTTTGAAAGCATGTTCCAGAAACGTGTAATCTTTCAGTTCCAGGGCAGCTTCGCAGGCCAGAACCCGCAGTGATTCAACTTCTCGCCGAACGCGCGGAAGATTTTGGTACAGCGAATACATTTTGCGGTATTGACGGTCTTCCAGAAGCAGCTGGAAATACTCGTCCCAAAAAGCGATATCGATCTTCGGATATGCATTCCAGTTGATCCGTTCCATATAAGTAAGCGCTTCCAGCGTGAAGCCCGCGCTGTTGGCGGAAAAAGCCAGGTTGCGCAGAATAATGGGGAGCGGACGGATTGCCATAGCTTCTTTCCACAATTTCACTGCATCTTTGGAAAAATCATTTTCGTACAGCAAAACACCGGCCAATACGCGGGCGGTCACACTATCCGGGTGATCTTCCAGATAAGCTTTCAGATACGGCAGATAGTTGATGTCGGTCATCCATGATGCCGGGATCTGATCCCCTTCCAGTTCACGAAGCGGTTCGCGGCTTAACAGTGCAAGCCAGTCATATTGTTCTTCGGTAAAGGATTCGGCAGGGAAGAATAGGTATTGCGGCAGCGGCGGTAAATCTTCCAGAATTCGCCGCATATTTTCTAAGGCACCCCAGCCACTTCCGGAATACAATATTTTAGTACACGGTATGGTGTCATGGCTGCTGAAGGCTTGGTGCAGTTCGTTTAACTTAGCTGCCGGTATAACGGTATTGCTAACCGCTTTCACGATTGCCTGCGACAGATCATAAGAAGTGTCAGTGGTATCGGCAGCATCCAGCTTGAGAGCGCCGAAGGCCTGGGTAAAGGAAATGACGGAATTTCCGCCGATATCCATGCCATGAAGGGAAGTCTTCGTTAGCCCGGCCTGCAGAGTGACATAACCATTGGTATTCGCCGAGGTCAGACGGCGGCGCCAGTTATTTCCGGCTGCATTAGTTCCGAAACAGCGCATCCCGCGGGTCTTAAGCGGCTGAGTGGAACGTTCCAGGAATCCGTTTCCGTCTGAATAAGTGATTGCACCCCAGGGTGCTTCGTCCGTTTCTGAATTTTGTAAGAAGTAAGCTCCGGCTCTGGAGAAATTCAGCGGATAGGAAGCATCTTCCGGAGCAAGCGCTTTAATATCCGGCAGCGCTCCACGGGCAAATGACGGCGTGGCGCTGAAATTCTTAGAACCAGATACCGGATACAGGACGTCTTTGGTTCCGGAGAATATCCGACATCCTTCTTCTTCGGGAAGATCCATAGTGGTCCACCAGGTCAGCGGTACCGGGTATTTATGAACATTGCGGATGACAACGTGGGCATAGAGCTCCCGGGAGTTGTCCGGAAGATGAAAATCAATTTGCCAGATGATGCCGCGCATCCGTTCATAATCATACATTCTGAGGAATTCATAACCGGAGTCGGTTTCTACCCGGGCAAAGAATACGTTTTCGAAGGTAGAGAGATCATTCCAGCTGATCCCGCCGGGGAATGATGCATTCCGGGCTGACAGGTTGGCTGGTTTGATCGCTGCTGTCTTATACAATAATTCCTTTTTGGTCTGTTTATTTAGTAATGAATAAAGGCGGCCTCCGTAACCCGGCAGGAATTCCGCACGCAGGAACTCGTTCTCCATGACGAGGGTAGCAATCTGCAGATTATGAGGATGATGGTCATACCGATCCAGAATTTTATAAGGCAAAACGCGGAACGCGGCTTCGTAGCCGAAATGATCCAGATCCTCTTTAGACAGTGTCTTATCGTAGCCTGGAGAATGATGCTTTCTTTTATCCCGGAAATAAGGCAGCGGGTTGGTGCTCAGTGAATTGGTGCCGGGAAGTTTTAAGAAACTACTTGAAATCGCCATAGGTGCCTCCTTTGTTAAATTTAGTGTCTGGTTACAAGGATACCATTTCTTGGTGCAATTTTCAATAGTCTTGTATTCAAGTAGTTTATTTGATAGAATTTTGGGAAGAAGTATTGACCTTAAAGAGGCTTCATGGTTTAAACTTTAGGTATAGAAACAGCGAAAATACCTATTTTAGACATGAGGAGGGATGACATGAAAATTAAAGAGGTGGAAAAACAGGTTGGATTGGCGAAAGAAAATATCCGGTATTATGAGAAGGAAGGTTTGATCAAGCCGGAGCGGACAGCGAACAATTACCGGGAGTACTCGGAGCAGGATGTGGCGCAGCTGAAGAAGATTAAGTAGCATATGAACGTTATCCTAAAATTTTAATCAGGGATGGCTTTCATTTTTATTTTAGTACTTAGATAAAGTTGGCTTCCATTAATTTCAGATTTGTTTTTGGGTTTATTATTAGTATAATAGTCTTAATTATTATTAGACTTGAGGGGGATATTATGAAAAAGAGATATTCTATTAAAATTAGAATAAGTTTGATTTTGCTAATCTGTTTTATTGTTCCATTTTTACTTCAAGTCTTTCAGGTTAACATTCGGACGAATCATATGGTTCGGGATAAAATATTTAAAACGATTTACAAGACCTTTGAGAATTCGGCTCTGCATACGTCATCAGTGATACAAGCACAGTATGATATGGCATGGTATTATAAAAAAGACCCAATGGTCCAAGAAGTTGCGGAGAATTTTGAAAAATTGGATCAAAAACAGCTTGCTTCTCTGCAAGGGCAAATCAGAAACAGGATTATAAACGAAAATAATTTTGACCGGTTTTCCAATCCATTCAATTATATAATTATGGATTATCATGGAAATATAATGACAAACTGGACTTATTCACCAAATGCGGAGTATCAAGAAGTCTATGCAAAGCTGTCATCAACCGACTGGTTTCAAACACTTGAAAACAGTTATGTGGATTTTTCGGTTATGTTTAGCGATGAAAATTACTTTCATTCTTCCGGTGCACCACAGTTTTACGTCGCTACCACTATTTTTAGCGATGATAATACGGGTGTTTTTATCATTGGTGTGGATCAAAAAACATTAACAGCACAACTTTCCGATCTGCTCGACGGCTCCAATTTTATCGTCGCCAATAATGGAACTTTGATCGCAGCATCGGCAGACAGCGAGATTTCATATAGCGGGGAATTATATAGTGAAGCAATGGAAAGTAAGCAATCAGACGATCTGGATCTGGTCATTACGACAATTGGTGACAGGCATGAAAAATACGTTGTTATGGCAAAAGATATGTTTATTAAAGGGTATTATACCGACTGGCGGCTGTTGTCTGTCGTTCCGTATGACAGTGTGGCTTCTGATTTGAACAGTATTAATGCCACCAGTATAATCGTCTTGATTTTCTATGTGATTGCAATTATTCTTGTGGTTGCATGGTTGAATCGAGATATAGCCCGACCGATCATCCGATTGGCGGATTTGGTTGGCGAGGTGGCAGATGGAGATTTAAATGCCAAAGCAGAAAATCTACCGAATAATGAGATCGGAGAGTTGGGTAGAGGCTTTAATAACATGGTGAAGCAGATCGAGCGGTATTTCCGGGAACTGAGGGAGCGGGAAGAGCTTAAAAGGAAAACTGATTTGCGGTTGCTGCAGAATCAGATCAAACCGCATTTTGTCAGAAATGTTCTAAATACGATTCGCTGGCTGGCGGAAATAAACGGTGTTCCCAGTGTCAGCAAATCTATTATGGCATTGCTGAGCTTGCTGGAGTATAATTTTAGAGATACGAAAATGATGAGTAGGCTTTCGGATGAGATTAATTATGTCCAAAAATATATCTACCTGCAAAAGCTGAGGTTTCAGAATAAATTTAAAGATGAATATGAGTTAGATGAAAACATTATGCACCTGCCGGTATTGAAGCTATCATTTCAGCCGATTGTTGAGAACTGTATTCATCATGGGCTGCTAAATAAAGAAGGACTGGGCACCATTGTTATTCGGGGAAAACGGGAAGGACAAGTTCTGAAATTTACCATCTCGGACGACGGAGTGGGGATTGCGCCGGAAGAACTGGAGAAAATATTAATAACGCCGGATCAAGACGAAATTGTTGAGGTAACCGAGAACACTGAAAATATCGCACTCTGGAATATCAATTTGCGGATGAAGAAGCAATATGGTGATGAATATGGTTTACGGGTAGAGAGTGTTTTAGGTGAAGGGACTAAGGTGACAGTTTTATTTCCGGTACAGGAGGATATGATGGATGGCGATTAAAATTGTGATTGTTGACGACGAAGCGTTGGTCAGACTTGGAATGAAGTCAATTATTGAGTGGGAGGAGCATGGGTATGCGATTGTGGGGGAAGCGGGAAACGGTATTCAGGGACTTGAGGTAATCTTTGATTTGAACCCAGATATTGTTCTGGTAGACATTATGATGCCCCAGATGGACGGAATCCAAATGATTGCTGAGGCTACTAAAAGGGGATTTAAGGGTAAATATGTTATTCTGAGCTGTGTTTCAGAATTTGAATATCTGCAAAAGGCAATTCGGATGGGAGTCAGCAGATATATCCTTAAGAGTGCGGTTAAGCCACAGGAAATTCTGGAAACGGTCAATCAAATCTCGGACGAGTTGAAGAAGAATCAGGTGTTCGGCGAGAATTTCGGGATGGAATATGCGAGTCTGAACGATAACTTTGCCATGAATGAATTTTTGAATTTAGTGTTTAAAGGGGTAATTCACAATCAACAGGAAATTAATGATAAAATGAGAGTTTTTGGTTTTTCACCGGAGCGGAGTACCTGCCTGCAGATTTATATAGTCCGGGATAATGATCTTCAAAAGGATTTTTTGTATAAAATTGCGGCGATCGGTAAAAGTCTTCTGGAAGAAGAGGGGGTAGGTGGCTGTTTTGTCAATTTTGAGGATTATCTGGTCCTGCTCTTTCAATACAATCATCAGCAGGCCTGTGATGACATATCGTTTCGCTTCTGCACCTCTATCAAACAGTATTTCAGTACCAGAATGGTATTTGCAGGCAAAACAATGGTAAAGAATGATTACTGTCTGTACGAAACGTACATTCGGGTCAGACAGGAACTGCGCCGTAAATATTTTGGAGAAGCGGTGCTAATACAGGAGAATAAGGGGGTTATCCCGCCGACCGAGTATTCTAGTTATGATAAGCTGAAGACGGCATTTGAAATTATCAAAGGGATGATGGTTCAAAGTAATGCAATATCGGAACAAAAGGCGAAGGAAATCTATGCCGGATCTGTGGAGCACCTGCAGATGCTTTATGAACTGGATTTTGCAGATGTGTGCCAGCAGTCTGGTCATAGTGCAGGCACTTTTCTAAAGTCATTTGATTCATTTGACCAAATGTACGACGCACTTTTGCAGGTCACGGAGAATTGCTATCAGTTGGCGGCTCAGAAAGGCTATACGCAGTATGATGATGAATTGACTGACACGATTATCAAATATATTCATCATTTTCATAAATCAAAAATAACAGCCGGGGATGTCGCGAACCATGTTCATTTCAGCACAGATTATGTTTGTAAGTATTTTAAGAAAAAAACACATACCAGCCTGATCGATTATATCTTAAAGCTAAAGATCCACCAGTCAAAACAGGATTTACTGAGCGGTAAGGCGGTCTCCCAGGTTGCGGAAGATTATAGTTTTTCTTCGGTAAGCCATTACCTGAAGACCTTTAAACGTTATGAGGGGGTTACCCCGGGGGCTTTTGTCAAAGAAAGTATACAAATCAGGAATAATTGATCTGAAAAGTGCAATGGGATTTAGAATTATCTCATTGTACTTTTTTTACATCGGAATTGAGCAATGATAAACATTCTTGATAAATTGTGCCGATAAATTAAAAGATATATGATAATAATATAGTAAAAACCAATAGAAAAGGAGAAAGGTTATGAAAAAGTTAGTATCAATGTTATTAATTCTTGTGCTTGTTATCAGTATGGTGGCGTGCGGCAAAAGCGATGAGGGTTCGGAAGCTTCGACGAAATCAGAGGGCGAAGAAAAGGTGCTTACCGTGTGGGTGTCGATGTCTCTTGTTTCGGAGGAAGAACAGAAAATGAAACAGGATGACTGGTATATTTCAAAGGTTGCTAAAAAGTTTGAAGAAGAGAATCCAGGCGTAAAGGTAGAGCTTGTAGTAGTTTCAGATCAAAGTGCTTCACATCAGACGTTTAAGGCGGCGGCAGAGACCAATTCTGGTCCTGATGTTGCTAACCTCTGGTCAGGACAGTCCATTTTTGCAATGAAAGATATCATAATGGATATCAAAGATTTAGTACCAGAAGAGGATTATGAAAATATCAACGGCTGGGAGAGTGTTACCTTGGATTTCAAGGAAGGCAATCCAGTACTTGGGTATCCGGCGAGCGGACAGGAGGTCTGCGGATTTATATACAATCGTGCGGTTTTAAGTGAAGCGGGACTTGATTTTGATAATAATCCTCCGCAGTCACTGGAAGAGTTTGTTGAAGCGATGGAACAGGTAAAGGCCATTGGGAAGACTCCGATTGCTGCTTCTGATGATGGCTGGAACGGAGCGTATTTCTTCACATTTGCATCCTTGTGGGTACAGGCGAACGGTAGTGAAAGAGTTGCATCCAACAGCACCGGAGAGACGAAATTTGCAGAAGATCAGGCATTTTTAGATTCTTACAGTTTTATGAATGAACTGTATTCAAAAGGACTCATTAACAAAGATTACTTAACAATTCCCAGCGTCGATCAGTTTTTCCTCGAAGGAACATCAGCCCTTTTGTGTACCGGAAACTGGATGGTTAATACGGCAATAGAAGCGCTGGGTGAAGAAAATGTCGGCTTCTGTGCTCTGCCTGACTTGAATGATGACGTACAGGTTAAGAATACTGCAATCGGAGGTCCCGGACAGTGTTTTGTCGTTTCGAAGAAATGTAAAGATCCTGAGCTTGCAGTTAAGTTCTGCTCTTTCGTTGATAACCGGGAGAATCATATTGAACTTTTAAAGACACTTTCAAAATTTCCGATCCGCAAAGACATTTCATTAGAAGACATTGGAATGGAAGGGAAGCCGGTATTTGAGCAAATCGCAGAATTAGCTGAGAACTATGTGTACTGGGCAGATAACAGTATGGTTCCGGAGATCAATGCGGAAATGCAGAAATTAGGTCCATTAGTTATCACCGGGAAAATGACACCGCAGGAAATGGCTAAAAAATTAGATCAAAAGGCTGCAGAATTAAATAAATAAAGGAGCTGTTTGGTAATTTATGATGAAGAAGGTAGGGTGCTTATGAATGTTAGCAAAAATATCAGGAGAAAGGTAAGGCCAGCAGCCAGAGTTGCCAGGCAGAACAATCTTCAGGGGTGGCTGTCGGTGCTCCCCGTCCTTTTAGTAATCGCAGCGGTCAGAGGATATCCCCTTTTAGTGGGTTTCCAAAAAAGCTTTACGAATTGGGATGGAATGACGAGAAGTGATTTTGTCGGTCTTCAAAATTACATACGTGTGCTGAGCGATCTCGAATTTTGGAAATTATTATCCAATAATGCCATCTTTATGCTGTTTATTCCAATCCAGCTGGTGATTGGGATTACGGTTTCGGTTTTGTTTTATGAAAAGACGGCAGGATGGAAATTCTTTAGAAGTGTATTTTATCTGCCGCAGATGATTTCGTCGGTAATTGTAGGGTATTTGTTTGCGGTGTTCTTTAGTTTCCGCGGCCCAATCAATACCATTTTAAGTTCTTTAGGATTGGAGGCACTGACCCGTGACTGGCTGGGACAGCGTGCGTCAGCACTAATGATTATTATGGTCTGCCTGGTTTGGGTGAATATAGGCTGGCAGGCGATGCTGGGACTGGGGGGACTGGCTTCCGTAGATCCGGGAATTTTTGAGGCGGCTAAAATAGATGGTGCGGGGTATTTTCAGAGGTTGTTTTTCATTACGATCCCGATGCTGGGCAGGACAATTGAATATTCTTGCATTATGTCGGTGATTTGGGTGCTTTCGGGACTGTTTCCATATATTTTCTCGATGACCAAGGGCGGACCGGGATATGATACGACAACAATTGATTATATGGTATATCTGAAATCTTTTGGTACCTCCAGTGAAATGGGTTATGCTAGTGCATTGGCATTTATCTTGCTGCTAATTATCATGCTGCTGACCATTGGACAGATGAAGTTATCCAACCGGGCAAATGATTGGGGGGAGTGATTTGAAGAAGAGAGTTAAACTATCAAAGCGGCTGACAGCGGTATTTACATTTGTGATTCTCACTGTAATGGCACTGTCCTTTGTTTATCCGCTGATCTATATGTTTTTGAATTCGTTAAAGACAAAAACAGAATATTTTCAGAATCCATTTAGTCTGCCAGGAGCATTCCGGTTAGAGAATTACCAGATCATGTTCGAAAAGTTTAATCTGCTGAGGAATTTTCTCAATACATTTTTTATGGCATTTGTCAGCATTACCGTTATCATGGCTCTTTCAGTGTTTGCGAGCTATGCTTTTTCGAAGCTGCGTTTCAAAGGCAGTGGGATCGTTTATATCGCAGTGATATGTACGATGTTTATTCCCGCCCAGGTGACGATGATTCCGATGTACTATATGTTTTCAAAGTTTAATCTGGTCAATACATATACCGGGGTGATTATAAGCTATATCGCTGCCGGCCTGCCCGGAACGATTCTCTTGCTGACGGCTAATTTTAAGGGTATTCCCGGTGAGGTGATTGAGGCGGCAAGGATTGATGGTGCCGGATATTTTGGCATCATCCGCCATGTTGTCGTTCCGATGGGGATGCCGGCGATTGCAATTAATATCGTGCTTTCCTTTGTGGCTCAATGCAATGAATTGTTTACGCCGATGATTCTGCTTCAGGATACCGAAAAGCAGACCGTCATCGTGGCGCTGTCAGCATTGATGAGTCAGACCAAAGGAGCGGGTGATCCGGCCTTTCAGATGGCGGGAATGTTGTTGGCAGTGATTCCGCCGCTAATCATTTATCTTATATTTCAGAAGTACTTAACAAATGGGCTTACGGCAGGAGCTATCAAATAGTTGTTTTAATTTATAAGGAATAAACAATCAGGAGGTTTAGACATGAAGAAGAAAATTAGTGTGATAGGTGCAGGGAGCGGCATTTTTTCCTTAAATCTGATTAAGGATATCTGTTTGACACCAAATCTGGCGGACAGCCGGATCTGCTTTATGGATATTAATGAGGAAAGACTGAATGATGCATATACATTGTGCAGTCGTTATTCGGAAGAAACCGGGGTATCGTTGGAAATTGAAAAGACGACGGATCGGATCGAAGCTCTAAAGGATGCCGATTTTGTTATAAATACCGTTCTGATCGGAGGATACAGAGGCTGGAAGGAAGGCTGGGAAATTGGCAAAAAATGGGGTTATCGCTACGGCGGCAGCATGCATATTATGCACGATGAAGCATTCTGGATCAATTTTTATCAGCTGCGGATGATGGAAGATATTCTACTGGATATTAAGAAATATTGTCCGGAAGCGTGGTATATCATGGTTGCTAATCCAGTGCAGGCCGGGCTCACGTACCTGCAGCGGAAGTATCCGGAAGTGAAGACAGTGGGTCTCTGCCACGGTTACAGTGGTGTCTATGAACTGGCCAGAGAACTGGGAATGGAGCGTGGGGAATTCACCTTCCAGATTCCGGGAGTCAATCACTTTGTGTGGCTCAATCATTTTCATTACAAAGGGGAAGATGCTTTTCCGCTAATCGATAAATGGGTTCGGGAAAAGGCCGAGCAGTTTGGAGGCACCTGTAAGTTCAGCAATGGACTGGGACATAAAGCGGTTGATCTGTATAAACGCTATGGCGTATTTCCGATTGGTGATACGGCAACCCCGGGAGGCGGTGCGTGGAGCAGTTGGTATCACACCAGTCCGGAGGTGGAGAAGAGATGGAATGAGGATCCTGATACCTGGTTTAAAAATTATTTTATCGAAAGTAATGAACATATTGAAACAATTAAGAGAGCGGCTCACAGCGACGGCCCGGTTTCTGAACTAATTCCGGCGGGACACTCGGATGAACCAATGATTCCGCTGATCGAATCACTGGCTTGTGACATTGAAAGGGTGATCATTGTAAATATTTTAAATGAAGGCGAATATGTACCG
>Ga0153946_1000818_pt1 | contig 13736 bp, 11 predicted proteins | sample TSNJ030MetaG_FD_104751 | JGI IMG/M metagenome (GOLD analysis project Ga0153946, IMG submission 104751) | Attine ant fungus gardens microbial communities from New Jersey, USA - TSNJ030 MetaG | ecosystem: Host-associated > Fungi > Mycelium > Unclassified | place: USA: New Jersey, Wharton State... | reverse complement strand
ACATGGAGCAGGACCGTGCGGACCGTGTTCCGAAGTGTATTATGACCGCGGCGAGGCATATGGCTGCGGCGATCCGAAGTGTGAAGTCGGCTGTGAATGCGATCGTTACATGGAAATCTGGAATAATGTTTTTACGCAGTATGATAATGACGGAAATAATAATTATACCGAACTGGATATGAAAAATATTGATACCGGTATGGGGCTCGAACGTCTTGCGTGTGTTGTTCAGGAAGTGGAGTCGATGTTTGATATCGATACCATTAAAGAATTGCGTGAGCACGTATGTAAGCTGGCAGATGCACAATACGGTAAACAGGATGATACCGATGTATCGATCCGGCTGATCACGGATCATATCCGTTCGGTAACCTTTATGATCTCCGATGGAATCATGCCTTCCAATGAAGGCCGCGGCTATGTCCTGCGCCGTCTGCTCAGAAGAGCCTGCCGTCATGCCAGATTGCTGGGCATTGAAGGAGAATTCCTGGTACAGCTGGCAGAGACCGTGATCAAAGGATCGAAGGATGGGTATCCGGAGCTGGATGAAAAGCGTGAGTTTATCTATAAAGTGGTTGCCAAAGAAGAAGAGCAGTTCAATAAGACGATCGATCAGGGGCTTTCCATTCTGAGTGAGATGGAAGCTGGCATGTCTGCGAAGAAGGAGATGGTATTATCCGGTGACAGTGCCTTTAAGCTTTATGATACCTATGGATTTCCACTGGATCTGACGAAAGAGATTCTGGAAGAAAAAGGTCTGAGGGTTGATGAAGAAGGCTTCAAGGCGGCGATGGAAGTACAGCGTACGACTGCCAGAGCAGCCCGGGAAGTGACCAATTACATGGGGGCTGATGTAACGGTGTATGAGTCGATTGATCCGAGTGTTACCAGCGAGTTTGTCGGCTACGATCATTTGGTTTACGATTCAAAGGTTATTGTGCTGACTTCAGAAACGGACATTGTCGAAGCGCTGACCGATGGTGAAAGCGGGACGGTATTCACTGAACAGACGCCATTTTATGCTGCCAGCGGCGGCCAGGAGGCCGATACAGGTATTATTAAGACTGCCGACGGAGAATTCCGGGTTGAAGATACAATGAAGCTTTTAGGGGGCAAAATCGGCCACGTTGGAAAAGTTGTCAAGGGAATGATCAAGACCGGAGATACGGTTACTCTGGAAGTAGATGCCGGGAAGCGGGGGCTTTCAGCGCGGAACCACAGTGCTACCCATTTGCTTCAGAAGGCTCTGCGGATGGTTCTGGGAACCCATGTAGAACAGGCAGGTTCCTCGGTGAATGATGTCAGACTGCGTTTTGATTTTACCCATTTCTCTGCGATGACTCGGGAAGAGATCAATAATGTGGAGGCTATCGTTAATGAGAATATCATAAAAGGGCTGCCGGTAACCGTGGCAAACATGCCGATTGATGATGCCAGAAAGACCGGAGCAGCAGCGCTGTTCGGCGAGAAGTACGGGGATATCGTCCGGGTGGTCAGCATGGGTGAGTTCTCCAGAGAATTGTGCGGCGGAACCCATGTGCCGAATACCAGTGTGATCACTGCCTTCAAGATCGTCGCTGAAACAGGGGTGGCAGCAGGTGTGCGGCGAATTGAAGCATTAACCTCGAGGGGACTGCTGCAATATTATGATAAACTGGAGCAGCAGTTGTCTGAAGCGGCCGGACTGGTGAAAGCTTCACCGGAACAGCTGGCTGATAAAATAGCAGCACTGCAGGCTGAAAACAAATCGCTTCACAGCGAGTTAGAAAGCTTGAAGAGTAAATTAGCACAGGATGCGGTCGGTGATGTAATGGAGCAGGTTGCCGAAATTCAGGGTGAGAAATTGCTTGCACTGAAGGTAGAAGGTGTTGATATGAACGGACTCCGCGATCTGGGAGACCAGATGAAAGAGAAGCTGGGAGAAGGTGTGATTGTCATTGCATCTGTTAACGACGGCAAAGTGAACCTGATGGCGACAGCTACCGAAGGAGCTATCGGCAGAGGGGCACATGCCGGAAATCTGATCAAAGCAATCGCCGGACTGGTCGGCGGCGGCGGCGGCGGTCGGCCGAATATGGCGCAGGCGGGCGGAAAGAATCCGGCTGGTATAGATGATGCATTAGATAAAGTACCGGATGTATTGAGCGGACAATTATCGCAATTACAGTGATTGGTTATCCCGTATATGCTGCAGTAAGGAAGAATAGCAAAAAAACTGCATAAAAATGTGGAAAAGTATAGAAAAATATTGACGTAAATGAAAAATGTGCTATAATCTTAATTAGTGCAAGAAAAATACCCGAACAGTCGTATGATGCACAATATAGGACTGGAGGGAGGTTAGGTGTGAGTCTATGTCAAATGTAGTAGTTAAAGAAAACGAAACGTTAGATAGCGCTTTACGCAGATTCAAAAGAAACTGCGCCAAAGCTGGTATCCAGCAGGAAATTCGGAAGAGAGAACATTACGAAAAGCCAAGCGTGAAACGTAAAAAGAAATCCGAAGCAGCTAGAAAACGTAAATTTAATTAATATGTGCAGATTAATAGAGTGTTTCTTGCAAACACTCTATTTTTATTGTAATAGGAAAGTGCTTACGCACGTCCGATTACATGAAAAAAAAGTGCCCATGAAATAGGGCACGATAAAAAGATGATAAAGAATGGCTAAAAAATGAAAAAACCATCTTCCTCATCAAATTCGCCAAAGACGTCTTCGTGAAGGAAATAATCCATATCCATCAGATCATTGTCGCTCATCCGTTTTACTAGAGCAGATGTCATTCCTTCCGGTGGATTGTTCATGTATTTTACCCTGAGTTTCTCTACAAGCTCTTTTTTATCGATAGTGGTCGCCTCCGATCAAAGTAAGATATCTTTGATTTTATCATGAAAGCCGGAGGCTGTAAAAGGGATTCTGCCTGGAAGGGGACCGGCATTTATGTTTTGCCATCACCTTTTCATATAAATCTTGTAGAGAGACCCGTTTATGGTTGTGATAAAGTTCCAAGAAGGTCATTGTATTGCCACAGTCAGGGCATTTGAGCGGGTCGTAACCAAAAGAAGCCAGGATGGAAGCCCGCCATGTATTAAAACTGAGAAGGATTTTATGTTTTTCTTTGGAAATAGCCCGGTAAAGCTTCTTATCCTCTTCTCTATGCCTGGCATAGATGCCATAATAACGGATCATCTTGAAGTGTTTTTCCGGAATATGCTGGATGAGCCGTTCAATGAATGTAAGGGCTGGGATTGTTTGGTTGACCAGGACATCATCTTCATGCCGGTTGTAATGGAAGGTAACAAGTTCTCCATCATAAGCATCGATGCGTGAAGTGGCGATCACAGGACGTCCAAGGTAGCGTCCAATATATTTGATCACCATGTGTGGCTCGCATATGCGAGGTTTGGCATAGACATAAAAGCCATTTTTATGGTGGTTGTAGATGTAAGATTTGATTGTTTTAAAAGAATCGCCCAGCTGTTGGTGAAGGGAATTGAGAAGAACAGTACAAAAAGCAAAGCGAAGGAAATCAAAGTTAAAATGAGGGACTTTGCGCCAGGGGATATGTTTGCCGGTACCACCTTCGGAAACCAGGCAGTGGATATGGGGATTCCATTTAAGATCCCGGCCAAAGGTATGAAGGACACAAATAAAGCCCGGTGTGAAGGATTCGGATTTGTTTATCTTATGGAACAAGCGCAAGATGACACTGCGAACAGAGGAAAACAGGCAGTCGAGCAAAGACCTGTCTTTCAGAAAAAAGGGGCGTAGTTCCTCGGGAATAGTGAAAACACAATGGCGATGGTTACAGTGGATCAGCTTAAAGGACATGGAGATAGTGCGGTCAATGGAGTACATGTTCCCGCAGGTAGGGCAAAAGCGGCTATGGCATCGAAATGGAACGAATTTAAATACACCGCATTTGGTACAGGAGTACATTGCCCCGCCAAAAGAAGGATCCCCACAGTTGATCATCTTGTCAACGTTTTGAATAACAGATTGACGCGGATGTAAAAGATACAACATTTCTTCATAATGGTCATTAAAAATATCTTGAAGTATATTCATGAGACTATTATGAACCAAAGTAACAAAAAAAGAAACCCTTTCCCCTCAAGATTGAGGGGTTAGGGGAGTTGAAGTGTCGAAGACACTTTCTTGTGTCACAATGGCAGATTTGTGACCGAGGGATGCTATTATAAATGTGAAGCACAAATATCAGGAGAGAATATGCTGTGGAATAAAGTTATCTTTGAAGAAGAAGTATATAATATTGTTTTATGGTTTTTAACATATAGTGTTTTAGGCTGGGTGGTCGAATCGATCTACATGTCGATTTGCAACCGCAGGTTTACCAACCGCGGTTTTGCTTGGGGGCCGTTTTGTCCGATCTACGGTGTCGGAGCGCTGACAGTTTATTTTGCGCTGCGGGCTTATTGTGACAATAAAATATTGCTGTTTGTCTGCGGTTCCATATTTGCTACAGCGATCGAATTCTTTACAGCATTGATCATGCAGAAGATATTCGGGGAGATATGGTGGGATTACCATGATAAGCCATTTAATTATAAAGGGATTTTATGTTTGGAAAGCAGCATTGCCTGGGGGTTTTATACCATCGCCCTGTTTGTGTTTCTGCAGAATGCAGTGGTTGATATCGTGAAGGCGGTACCGGTGCGTGTGGGCAGAATTGGCGGCGGAATCCTGCTGTTTGCCTTTGGAATTGATTTTTTGGTGGCATTACATAAAGAAAAGCGGGCGGGAAATGATGAAATTAATGGAGAAATGTAAAATGCAGCCTGTCTGCATGGAATATTTCTCCCTTTTTTTTATTACAATAGTAGTAATAGTAAATATTAGGAGTTGTTATATGAAGAAGATATTAGCGCTGGTGCTAAGTATAATGCTATGTATGCAGACTGCATACGCAGCTCCGATAGCGGCGGGCCAAGATGTGACTGAAGACGGTCAGCAGAGTGAAGCGGAGCCGCAGGATGAGCAGGAAACTGGTGAAGCGCAGGCAGAGGATAAGGAAGTGACAGGCGAAGCGCAGCAGGAAGATGGAGGAGCAGCAGAGAATAACAGTGAAAGTGCAGGGGAAGGCTCGGAAGTGAGCGCACCATCTGCAGTACTGATTGAAGCCAGTACCGGTCAGGTGATTTATGACAAAAATGCTCATGAACAGCTTCCGCCGGCCAGTGTAACCAAGGTAATGACGATGCTGCTTATTTTTGATGCTATTGAGGCCGGGAAAATCAGCCTCAAAGATGAGGTGGTAACTTCAGAATATGCAGCTTCTATGGGAGGATCGCAGGTGTTTTTAGAACCCGGTGAGACACAGACGGTTGATACGATGCTGAAATGTATTGCCGTAGCCTCTGCCAATGACGCATGTGTAGCGATGGCTGAATACATAAACGGTACAGAAGAAGAATTTATTAAGCTGATGAATGAGCGGGCCGAAGGATTGGGAATGGAAGACACGACCTTTAAGAACTGCAACGGACTTGATGCCGATGGTCATGTTACGACTGCCTATGATATCGCGCTGATGTCAGGTGAATTGATTACAAAATATCCGGAAGTATTTAATTATACCCAGATCTGGATGGAGAATATTACCCATGTGACCAACAAAGGGACTTCCGAATTCGGATTGAGCAACACCAATAAGCTAATTAAGCAGTATCCTTATGCAACCGGATTGAAGACAGGATCTACCAGCAAAGCTAAATTCTGCCTTTCAGCAACGGCTAAAAAAGATAATGTAGAACTGATCGCAGTAATTATGGCGGCCGAAGACAGCACCAACCGGTTAAAAGATGCCATCAATCTGCTTAATTATGGATTTGGAAAATGCAACTTATATGAAGAGGAAAAACTTACCAATATCGATCCGGCAGAGGTGAAGCGCGGAGTTGAAAAGACTCTGGAAGTAGCACCGGCAGAAGAATTCCGATATGTTGATACAACCGGTGCGGATCTATCCTTGATTGAGAAGAAAGTGACCCTCGAAGAAGAGATCAAGGCACCTGTTAAGAAAGGGGATCAGGTTGGCCGGGTAGAGTATTATCTGGATGGTGAAAAGATCGGAACGGTACCGATTCTGGCGGGGCAGGATGTGGACGAAATCACTTATATAAGTGCTCTTTTCGAAGTACTATTTCGGCTTTTATTGTAAAAGTGCGGAAAAGATTATATAATAACAGATGATAAAATGTTATATAAAGGTACAAAAGAATTACTGAGGTACATTGAGGATGGTGGTGGACAAGCTTTTTTACACCAATAAATCGACTATAAGCAGACCGGTTCTATCGGACGGTCAGAAATGAAACTGAACAAAGGGGAGTAAGTATGTGGAAATTTGTAATAGGGGTGCTGATTATCGCGGTACTGCTTGTTATCGGCGAAATTATCAGAGAGAATAAAGTGTTTCGGGTTACCCGCTATCATGTAAGATCACCTAAGTTAGACAATAGTATCAGGTTAATCTTCATCAGCGACCTGCATAACAAATCTTATGGCAATCATAATCAGAAGCTGATTGAGGCGATTGACGCCCAGCGGCCGGATATGATTCTGGTCGGCGGTGATATGCTGGTCGGCCGCAGCAGTATTGAGTGTTTTGATGAAGCGGTTGCACTGCTCAAGACGCTGTCAGAGAAGTATCTGGTTTATTATGCGAATGGGAACCATGAGCAGCGGATGAAAGAAGACCGGCAAGTATACGGTGATATGTACGAGCGTTATATCGAACAAATAAAAGGATGTGGAATTCACTTCCTTGCCAATCAGACTGAAACGATTCTGATTAACGGACAGGCGATCGATATTTCCGGTCTGGAGATATTTTTTCAGTGCTATACCAAAGGTCTGCGAAGAGAAGAGTTTACCAAGGCGGATATGGAGACTTGCATTGGTCCCCGCAAAGAACGTCGTTACCGCATTCTGCTGGCTCACAATCCGGCATATATCGATACGTATAAAGAATGGGGGGCTGATCTCATTCTGTCGGGACATCTGCATGGCGGGCTGGTAAGGATTCCGGGGATTGGAGGCATTATATCACCGCAGCTAAAATTGTTTCCAAAATATTCAGGTGAATTTCACCATGAGGAAAATGCGGATATTGTAGTCAGTAAAGGACTGGGGAGCCATACTATCCCAATTCGGCTGTTTAACGTTCCGGAATTGATTGTGATTCAGTTAAAGCAAAATAAACAACATAGACTATAGGGGGAGAAAGTGAAATTAGTTCTAAAGAATATTCAGAAGAGTTTTGATCAAAAAGTGGTATTAAAAGACGTGAGTTTTACATTTGAAGAGGGAAAAATATACGGATTGCTGGGGCGTAACGGAGCTGGGAAAACGACTCTGTTTAACTGCATTAACGAAGATCTGCAGATTGATAACGGGACGTTCTACATAGAAGATGAAAACGGACAGCGTCGGGTCGAGGCAGAGGATATGGGATATGTTCTGGCTGCTCCGGTTGTTCCGGAATTCCTAACCGGGAGAGAGTTCCTGCAGTTCTTTATCGACATCAATCGCGAACAGATAAAAGAGCCAAAAAGTGTCGATGAATATTTCGAGCTGATGCAGATTGCGGCAGATGACCGGGATCGGTTGATGAAAGAATATTCCCATGGGATGAAGAATAAGATGCAGATGCTGATCTATCTCATTGCCGATCCGGGAATCTTGCTATTAGATGAACCGCTGACATCATTAGATGTGCTGGTTGCAGATGAGATGAAGCGGCTGCTTCGAACAATTAAGGAAGGACATATCCTGATCTTTTCGACCCATATCATGGAACTGGCACTTGATCTTTGCGATAAGATCGTCGTATTGAATCAGGGCGTTCTGGAAGAGGTGGAAAAAGAGGATTTGGATAATACTGCATTTAAGGACAAGATTATTGAGATGTTGCGGGGGTGACAGTTATGATGCGGATATTATTAAACTCGATAAAATTATCCCAGACTTACGGAATCAATACGTTTATCTACCGTATGCGTCAGCTGCCGCTGATTAAAAATTTGTTTACTGTAAAATTTTATAGTGACAGTAATCTGAAATTGGTGATCCGGATTTTTATTAATCTGTATAGGGGGATAAAAGCCTTTGCAGGAAAATTACTGTATGTTGGACTGATGATTACTCTGCCGATGCGCCTGGCGGGAGCGGACGGTGAAATGTTTGTACATATTTTGTTTGTACTAACCATTGCCGGTGCGGTGGGTAATACAGAAATCTTTAATGCTTCTAAAGAGAAGTACTATGCCGTTATACTGATGCGGATGGAAGCGAAAGGTTATATAATCGCCAATTATGTGTGGTTTTTGCTGAAATCAGCAGTTACCTTCATTCCGGCGATGATGCTGTTTGGCTGGCTTTGGGATCGGCCTGCTTATCAGATATTGCTGATGGTGCTGTATATCGTGGCAGCAAAAATTCTTGGAGCCTTTCTTTTGATGCGCCATTATGAAAAGACCGGGCGCCTGATTACCGAAGGCAGCGGAAAGGTGGTCTTTAGTGCTATTGCAATTTGCATGCTGCTCGCTTATGTGCCAATGGTATTTCATCAGATTCTGCCGTCGGGAATCTACATGGCGGGAATGATGGCAGCAGCAGTTCTGGCAGTATATCCGCTGGTATATTTGATGCGCTGCCGAACCTATAAAAGAATGTGCAAAGAAATGCTGAATCAGGATGAAATTATCTTTGATGCCAAAGAGAAGACACGCGAACTGCAGCGGACGGGTACCCTGCGAAACATCGATGAAGGGGAAGTGAAAACCGGAAATAAGCGGGGATATGAGTATTTCAATGTGATATTTGTAGAGCGGCATCGAAAGATTCTGACCCGTTCGGTTAAGTGGGAGACCTGCGGAATTATTATCCTTACAGCGATTCTCAGTATTGGAAGCTTGTTCTTTAAAGAAGCGGCAGCGAAGGTGAATGTCGAAATGCTGAATATGTTGCCCTATGCGGTCTTCGTCATGTATATGCTGAACCGCGGTAATACGATGACTCAAGCGATGTTTATGAATTGCGATCATAGTATGCTGGCATATCGTTTTTATCGGCAGAAAGAGGTGATTCTGGGATTGTTTAAGATCAGACTGCGGACACTGGTGAAGCTGAATCTGATACCGGCGCTGGCACTTAGCGGCGGACTGGTTTTGCTGCTGTTGATGACCGGAGGAACAGAGACGCCCTTCAATTACCTGCTGATCATTGTATCGGTTCTGGCGATGTCGGTATTTTTTTCGGTGCATCACCTGATCTTATATTATTTGCTCCAGCCATTTGATATTAACATGAAAGCGCGGAGCAGTGCGTATTCAATTGCCAATGGTGTGACCTATGCGGTCTGCTATATGTTTATTCAATTTGAAGCTCCGCTGGTTTTGTTTTCGCTGATGACGATTGCTTTTTCGGTAATCTATATATGCGTTGCGTTAAGATTGGCGTATAAATATGCACCGAAACGTTTTCGTCTGAAATGATACATGAGAAATCTACGCTAAATATGCGGGATAAAGGTTGTCGAATGGTGTGAAGTTTAGTATAATAAATAAGTTAGGCATATTAAAAAAAGGTGAATAAAAATATATGGGAATCCCTGTTAAACTGCAGGTTTTTGAAGGTCCGCTGGATCTGCTCCTGCATCTGATTGATAAAAATAAAATTGATATTTACGATATCCCGATTGTTGAGATTACCAATCAGTATATGGAATACATCCGGGCTATGGAAGAGAGTGACATGAACGTCATGAGTGAATTTCTGCTGATGGCAGCGACGCTGCTGGACCTCAAATGCCGGATGCTTTTACCTGCGCAAGTGGATGAAGACGGCGAGGAAGAGGATCCCAGACAGGAACTGGTTGAACAGCTGCTGCAATACAAGGTGTATAAGTATATGTCGTATGAGTTGAAAGAGCGGCAGGGCGATGGTGAACGGGTGATGTATAAAGACCCGACTATTCCGGCGAAAGTGCAGGATTACGTTGAACCGGTAGATTTGGATCAGTTACTGGGTGATTTGACATTATCGAGGCTGAATAGTATCTTTCAGGACGTCCTGAAGAAACAGGAAGATAAGATCGATCCAATCCGAAGCCGTTTCGGTAAAATTGAAAAAGAAGAAGTGGCAATGCCCGATAAGATGGTTTATGTGGAGGAATACGCCCGGAGCCATCAGCGGTTCAGCTTCCGCAATCTGCTGGAAGAGCAGCACAGCAAAGCGCATGTTGTTGTGACTTTTTTAGCGATTTTGGAGATGATGAAGAGCGGGATGATAGCAGTCGTACAGGAGTCTGCTTTTGGAGATATAGCGATAGAGTCACAGATATGTGGACAGTGAGGTAGAATATTGTGGAATTAAGAGAGACAGAAGGAATTATAGAGGCGATATTATTTACCATGGGAGAATCGGTAGAGGTAAGTAAAATCGCATCAGCCATTGAGCATGATGAGAAGACGGTGGTGAAGATCATCCACGGGATGATGGATCGTTACGAGCAAGAAGGGCGCGGAATGCGTATCATTGAACTGGAAGATGCCTTTCAGCTGTGTACCAAGACAGAATATTACGAATATCTGATCCGTATTGCAAAGCAGCCGCGCAAGCTGGTGCTGACCGATGTTGTCTTAGAGACGCTGTCGATTATTGCATATAAGCAGCCAATTACCCGAATTGAGATCGATAAGATCCGCGGGGTTAAATCAGATCATGCTGTCAATAGGCTGGTAGAATACGGGCTGGTCTGTGAGCTGGGAAGAATGGATGCGCCGGGACGGCCGCTGCTGTTTGGAACCACCGAAGAATTTCTGCGCCGCTTCAGTGTCAAATCATTAGACGAGCTGCCCAGTCTGAATCCAACTCAGATTGCCGACTTTCAGGTTGAGGCGGAAAATGAAGCACAGCTAAAACTAAACGTTTAAAATATTTTAGACATACGTACGCCGAGGTTTACATACATAATAATAATTACAAATCTTGCGAGGTTTTGTGTGAAAAATAGTAAGAAATTATGTAAAATTGTGCGCCTGATGGCAATCATTTTATGCTGTAACATCATTGCCGGGATATTCTTTGGGATCAGTGCTCTGGCAACAGAAGAAGTTCCTGAGGAGCTTTCGGAGCTTTATGCGGCGTCAGCCGTATTATTGGATGCCGATAGCGGCAGAGTGCTGTATGGGAAGAGCGAGCTGGAACCAAGAGCCATGGCAAGCACAACGAAGATCATGACCTGTATTCTGGCTCTGGAAAATGGTGATTTAACCAGTGTGGTCACCGCCTCTGATGAAGCCTGCAGGCAGCCTAAGGTTCATCTGGGAATGCGAAGTCAGGAGCAGTTCTATCTGAAGGATCTATTGTATTCATTGATGCTGGAGTCACATAACGACAGTGCGGTAGCGATAGCCGAACACATCGGAAGCAGCACTACGGGGTTTGCAGATATGATGAATGCCAAGGCCAAAGAGATCGGATGTGAAGATACATATTTTATTACACCAAACGGACTGGATGCAGAGGATGAAAACGGCATTCATTCGACAACTGCGGCAGATCTGGCCAGAATCATGAAATATTGTGTGGTGGATTCACCGAAACGAACCGAATTCATCGCGATAACCGGAGAAGCTTCCTATCAATTTGCTGAAATTACCGGATCACGGGTATTTTCCTGTAACAACCATAATTCTTTTCTGAATATGATGAATGGAGCTTTCTCAGGTAAGACCGGTTATACATCCCAGGCCGGCTATTGTTATGTAGGAGCGTTAAAGCGCAATGGGAAAACATTAATCGTGGCGCTGCTGGCATGTGGATGGCCTAATAATAAGAGTTATAAATGGTCAGATACGAAGAAGCTGATGGAATACGGACTGGACAATTATGAATCGGTTCAACTCTGGGAAGAAATGGATCTTGCACCGGTTACAATTGGTAGTGGTATTCCTCAGTCGGATAATCTGTTTGACGAAGCTTATACGGATGTGACCGTAGTAGCGAGTGAAGAAGAGCAGGAGCAGAAGATCCTGCTGCATACAGATGAGGATATTACTATCGAAACACAATGTGCTGATTCTCTGGAAGCTCCGGTAGAAGCAGGTACCAGCGTTGGAAGTGTGGTATACAGTATCGGCGGCGAAACGATTGCTGCTTATGAAATTGTTACCAGTACTTCGATTGAACAGAAAAGTTATGTATGGAACTTACAAAAAGTAATAGATTTATGGTTAAAGTTGCTTTAGGATGAAAAATGTGATAAATTGTAATTAATAAAGAAAAAGGTAGGCGAAATAAAGTACTTTAGATGAAAGGGTTGGGTATGGCAGCTAAGAAAGAACAGAAAAGAAGTATAGAGAAACCGTTGATTCTGATTGTGGATGATGTTGAACTTAATCGCGCATTTTTGGTGGATATTCTGGAAGATGAATATGAGATTCGCGAAGCTGCCAATGGCCAGGAAGGTCTGGATGCCGTGGCAGAGTACGGAGAGCAGTTATCCATTATTTTGCTGGATGCAATAATGCCGGTGATGGATGGGTTTGAATTTCTGGAGCATGTGAACCGGAGCGGGTTGATCGAGCATGTACCGGTAGTGATGATTTCAGCGGAGAATTCCACGGACTTTATCGTCGGGGGTTATGAAGCCGGCGTAGTCGACTACATCAGCCGTCCGTTTGATTCCAATATTATCAAGCGAAGAGTAAAGAATACAATTGTTCTTTACGCGAAGCAAAAAAAGCTGGAGCAGCTGGTTCATGAACAGGTTGAAGAGAACCAGAGAAGTACGGCGCTTTTGATCGATATACTGAGTACGATCGCTGAGTTTAGAAATGAGGAATCCCAGACGCACGTACATTCGGTGCGGATTATTACCGAGATCCTGCTGGAAGCTATTGCCAGAAGACATAAATCGTACGGTTTGTCACCGCGGGTGATTACCGAGATATCCAATGCAGCAGCTATGCACGATGTTGGAAAGATTGCAATTCCGGAAAAGATCCTCAATAAGCCGGGAAAACTCACCGATGAAGAGTATAATATAATGAAAGGCCACACTCTCTATGGCTCAAAGATGTTTGAGAATATTCCGCAGGAGAAGGGAACGCAGATGTTGTCATACGCACATGATATTTGCCGCTGGCATCACGAACGCTGGGATGGAAAAGGATATCCTGACGGGTTGAAAGGGAATGAGATTCCGATTGCGGCACAGATTGTTTCGATTGCAGACGTATACGATGCATTGAGCTGTGAAAGAGTATATAAGCCGGCTTTCAGTCATGAAAAAGCGTTGGAGATGATCAATAGCGGTGAATGCGGACAGTTTAATCCACTGCTGCTGGAATGCCTGATGGAAGAAGCGGCGACTCTGCAGGAACGAATCCAGCGTCTGGTAAATCAGGAAGATGCACTGTTTGATATGGAAGAAGTTTCACAGGATGTTATCAGCAATGGAAATTACAGTTCTTCCCAGCGAACCATCGAGCTGGTGGAGCAGGAAAGAATGAAATATCAGTTTCTGGCATCACTTACGGATGAAATCATTATCGATTATGACCGCGAGACTGATACGGTTACCTTCTCTGAAAAGGCGTTTGATGAACTTGGTCTGGATACAGTTATCGGCCATGTGACAACCAGAGAGGTCCCGGAAAGATTCCCGTTCACAGCTGAGGATTGGACGCGGATACATAAATCAATTGT
>Ga0153946_1000814_pt1 | contig 13764 bp, 15 predicted proteins | sample TSNJ030MetaG_FD_104751 | JGI IMG/M metagenome (GOLD analysis project Ga0153946, IMG submission 104751) | Attine ant fungus gardens microbial communities from New Jersey, USA - TSNJ030 MetaG | ecosystem: Host-associated > Fungi > Mycelium > Unclassified | place: USA: New Jersey, Wharton State... | reverse complement strand
TTCAAGGCACGTTGAAGACTCTGAGAGGCATATTGGCTTGGTTGAACAGGAGAGATCATGGGTGGGCGTAAGTGATTCACCCGGCTCCTGATTCAGGGATATCCAATGAGAAAACCAGACCCCTCAACAAAATCGCATTGAGATGGCGATCAGGTTGAAGAAGGTACAAGTACTTAACTTATCACTCAATTTCTGACTCGCGCCCATTACTTAGCTGGAATTGGAAACGCTACGCTCGCATCTACATGCATATCAGGTAGTATTACTCGACCCCGAACTCGTAGTTACTTCGATAAATTTCATGACCTTCTTGTCCACATGGTTGATTCGGCAAGTGGACCCTCGAAAATCTCATCCAAAGCCTGTTGTGCAGTTACGTTTGGGCCCGCTATATGAAGATGCCTAGACTAATAGAATGATGTAGATTACCCCTGCCAGAGGAGGTACCCATGGCGTTTCGCATCCTTCCTGAGTACATCATTGAAGATGTTGCGGATTTCACACTCTTTTCCACTACGTAAGTTATAACGCTGACTACCTTCGGCGCTTAGCTGAGTATGGTATCTGCAGTGCAAGCTCGGACATGTGGGAAATGTCGGGAAGAACAGAGCTCTTGACTTTTGTTCTGACATTCTTGACTTCGACTTGGTACATTAAGAACCCCTTCTTGAAATCAAAGATTAATGATGTATGTATCTCCTTACATTGAGAATGTCTTACAAACTCAGCTGATGTCTGGTAGATTTTATTCTATGCCACTCAAGGCTACGGTAGAGAGCGTACTGGGCTGTTGGGGAACTTTCTCAATACTGAGCCCTTGGCTTTGCAACATCTCATACCTGCATTGACTCATTTTTACATCGGTTGGTTGAAGTTGAAGAAGTATATGGCTTTCAGACTAATCAATCACAGAGGTGGAACAAACGGGGGCAAGCTCACAATTTTATGATAAATTCAGTATGCGCATTACTTGTTTTGCGGTTGACTATGCAACTTATGTAACACAAGGCTCTCGCCGCAGTATCGCTCATGTCCTTAAGATTGTATGGCCCAACAAGAACCACCGTGATGCAGTTGATAGAGAGGCTAAGTAGGATGGTTCAGCACTTGTAAAGGAAAAATTTTGCTGATCTATACCTAGAAATGTGGACAAATTTGTCCGATTTGCCAACCTGATGATGAATGATGTTACCTATCTTCTCGATGAATCTTTAAACACCATTTCTCAGATATTTAACATTCAAAACGAGATGCATGATTCGACAGCTTGGGCTGCGCAGACGCCTCAATATAGAGAGGAACGAGCTCATACTTTGCGAGGCCTGGAAGGACAAGCTTCGATGAATGCTCGTCTGGGTTCTCAAACAGTTGAACTCTTGAAAATATTCACCGGACAAACGCAAGAGCCTTTCATGATGCCTGAGATTGTTGATAGGCTAGCAGCGATGCTGGACTACAACTTGAACGCTCTCGCAGGGCCAAGATGTCAAGAGCTGAATGTTCGTAATCCCCAGAGGTATGGATGGGAGCCTCGGTCATTATTGCGGGATATCATTGACATCTTTGTCAACTTGAGCGACCAAGAGGCTTTCACGAAAGCAGTAGCAAATGATGGACGAAGCTACAATAAAGAATTATTTGAACGGGCTGCAAGGATTGTAATCAAAAGGGGTATCAAAACAGAAACAGAAATTGCGCCTTTCTTGTCATTTATTGAGCAGGTAGAGGGGGCGAAAGCCAATATGGAAGCCGAGGAAGATTTGGGTGAGGTTCCGGAGGAATATTTAGGTCTGTCGTTGAACAAACGATTATTTATCAGAACCTGACGTACATGAAACAGATCCTCTGATGTTTACCCTCATGAGGGACCCAGTCATGTTACCGACCTCAAAAACAATTGTGGACCGCGCTACTATAAAGTCACACCTCCTCTCTGACACAAAGGACCCGTTTAATCGCTCCCCATTGAAAATTGAGGAAGTAGTTCCGGGTTAGTAGATCGCTTAGAATGTCATGGCTAAGTGAGCTAAAAATTTCACAGTGCCAGATCTGAAAGCTCGAATTGACACATTTCTGATTGAGAGACGAAATCAGAGAATTGCGAATGCGGCCATGGACACTTCTGCCTGATTCCAAATATAATGATGTATTATGTCAACAAGTATTCTTTGTAGTATAGGATAATCGGCAATGTTTCATCGTCGAATCTTCTTTTGAATGTTGGTCTCCTGGAGATCAATAGTAAGTATTGGTGTGGATACTTCGTCGAAGTGACAAATATGAGGCAGCCTCCACCTCCAGGACATCAGCTTGAAAAAGTATAAAAGACCGCTTGGGTATTTGAAGAATGATTTTCTCCACTGCCCACATGGCGAGGGTCCACACCTACACACACTGCACGGATAATATTGGAATAGCATAAAGATATGTATGTCTCAATCTTGGTTCAATACTATACATGGGAATTTAAAACATGATTAGATGATTTTCAAATATGATTCAATGGTCTCAAATCAAATACTCCATATGAAGCAATATTACTATTTAGTAGTAGTATTGTTATGGATCTTCACGTGAGAAATTTCGATTCAGATAAAGCAGCTCTGGTGTAGCTTTTCAGATAAGCTTGGAATTTTACAGCCGGTTATTTCTTACTGTCTATGGTGATACAGCCACCCTCTCATTTTCAAGTCAAGATGTGGTTCTTAGCTTTGGCCGGTACAAGCGGTATCCTTTTTTGGTAGAGCCAACAACAAAACAACAGAACAACATCAACACATCATGTCTGAGACAGTGTTTTCCATCTCAAATCTTGTCCTCCTTCCTTAAACAGTGAACCACGTGTGATGGCTGTTTTCATAGTCTGCCCTGCGCAAAGACATCAGAATTCTTGTCCTCATGGGACATCCTTTTGGTTCAGAACAGGTTAATACGTTTGGTAGAAGCTTCTGGGATAAGAATAACCGGCAGCTACCGAATTATGCCCTCAATCGTGAATAAAACCCGGCCTGGGTCATCCGATTTCCTTGGGTTATTCCCTCTGTAAATTATCTGCGCTCCAGTTCCATAGTCAACCCATTACAGGACATGAAGGGCCCAGCAGAAATTGCGTAAGGGACTCAAATTTATGAATTCCCTCCTTCACACTGACACTGAACCGTATTCAAGACATGGACCGATGTTTATCGGAATGGTGTTCAACATCTTTCTGTTTGGGATGATGGCTATCCAGGTTTACATTTATTATACCAAGTTTCAGAGGTGAGGCTTCAGTTGCTTCGGAATGTATCCGATTCTAACGCCTTGGTTTAGAGATCGCTTAAGGATCAAGATATTCGTAAGTCTTGTTCTCTTCGAGGCGTTTGATATACCGACCTCGGACAGGTACTCCTTGTCTTCATACTGGATGCAATCAATTCTGTCTGTGATTGTGTTTACCTTTACGACAGCCTCATTGTACATTTCGGTATGTGGTGAATCGCCCTGCAACATACAGGATTGAACTGCTAGGCAGATGACGTAAATTTCCTCGCTACGGCGAATTGGGGTGAGTCTCTCTACTTTTCTCAAATGCTGAATGAACAATTGAATACATGTAGTTTTCGCAACAGGTTCGTCGCTGGCATTACGTCGGAACTTACAAAGTATTGAGATTCTGGCCTGTTCCTGTTCTAGAGCCTGCTTTCACCGTGAGTATAATATATTCTTTACTCCTCATTCACGCCTTGAATTGCTTCCCAGGGAGTGATTGCAGCTCTTGTTCAGGTGTTCTTTGCTTGGCGTGTTATCTCCTTGACGAAAAGATGGATCCTTGGATCTATTGTGACTATCGGAGCTATTGCAGGTGGAGGTATAACAAAAAGGTCTCTGTCCTTGACCTCCAGCTGATGGATACATCCTTCCAGCGTTAGGTATAGTCACTGGCTGCGAAGTTCTCAAGACGCTTTATTTTACGCAGTTTCAAGATTTTGAGGTCAGGAATATTCGCCACAATCTACCATCCCATTAATAATGTTCTAGATCGTCGTTATTTTCTGGCTTGTAATAGCGGCATTGGTTGACATTTCCATCACATTGACATTGGTTTCATATCTGTAAGTGGCTAAACTTGAACTTCTACCTATGCTGATGGTTTTCAGGGTATGCTTGATATCTTCAGTGTTATATTTCTCTTTTCTCACTGGAAGGAGCAGCGCCAGCAAAAGACGGGCTTTAAAAAGTCCGATCTCATGGTGGATCGCATAATCCGAAGTTTGTGCATCCTCTTCCAGAAAGAAAGTCTGTCTATAACTATTATGTTACAGTCACCATACAGACTGGGCTCATTACCTCTGTATTCGCCGTCGTTGATCTTATCGTCTACCTTGCGGATGTGAGTTGTGCATCTCTTTTATTTATCATCTCGAGTAAACATCTGAACAGTCAACTGGAACGTGAGTGAACGTGCCTACGAGAGTTATTGAACTCTCAGAAAAATCTACATAGCCACCTCATATTCAACTTCCTGCTCTGCAAGCTTTATAGCAACTCATTGATGAGCAACTTAAACTCTCGTAAAGGCTGGGAAGAATTCGTAGATTTAGAGTCCCCAAATGTAGAAATAAATCTAGAGGAATCCGGAAATGGACAGGAGAGCCCATCGCAATCAAGTTGGAAGCTGAAGCAAATTGGTGATGAGGAGACCCAGGATAGATCCAAGCAGTTGGATGTAAGTGCTCCGTGCTTTGCACCACAACAATCTTATCTTTGATTTGATAGAGCGATGCTGTCAAACCACAGTCCCTGCAAACGCCGACACCCGGAGTTCATGTCCAGGTTGAGTCCTTCGAATCGGAAGATGTTACAGTGCAAGGAAAGCGCTCACTTCATGTCAACCATGATTCCAAGTCCGAATCACTCGCGGTTGGACAGGATCAAGCGCATGCTTCTCAAATAGACAGACATAGAAATCGACGAAACAGCTTTTCAAGAGGTGCGTACTCATCACGCCGGTCTGCAAAAATGCACTGACGTCGCTTGTGTGTCTATAGCAGAGTTGCAACTTGGTGTTTAATGAGTCCACGATTCTGATGTTTATGTATAAAGATGATTTCCTAGAAGATGATCTAGTTGGAATTATGTAGATTGACTCCTTGGACTGAGATGTAAATTCAATATCAACTGAGATGACCCTTGACTTGATCAAATGATCGCCGAGCAAAAATAAAAGAACCATCAAATGTCACTTTGGGATTCTCAGTTTTTCTGAATCTAAGTCTCTGACCTTACACTACAAGGAGATACATACCGTTCCTCCTGAACGCCACCTTACTACTCATGTGCCATTTCTCGTTTGACGCACGCTACTTCTACTTTGAAGTCGACTACGCACCTTGAGAGTAAGCCGAAAATTTGGATCACACAAGCCTCATTAGTGGGTGCGTCTTGCCCATATAAAAGTAGCTTTCATGTGGCAGCGCCAGCTGTGCAATGGCCCTTCCGAGAATTTCTCTTTTGAATCAAAATATGGGTACAACAATGTCCTCCAACTTTCCAGCCGAGCTCGTGTATGTGCTATAATATAGTGAATGGTTTGAGCTGATTTGGACCGAGAGTCTTAGCCATGGTCCAATGTTCCTCGGGACAGCCTTCAACATACTATTCTATGGCATCTCGATCACCCAGACATACCTATACCTGATTAACTATAAGACGTTAGTGTTCCAACCCCATATTGACTTCCCTTGCATTAGCTCAAAGGCCAACCAATGCACACAGCGACAGGTGGTTCATCAAGTACTTTGTAAGGAAATGGAACTGTGATTACAGCCATCCAATCTCAATGCTCGCAGGTCTACTTTCTATTTTTTGCAGACACAGCCCACACCGTCTTCATACTTGTTTACATGTACGAGTCTCTGATCCGGAATTTTGGTAGGCATTCTATCCATGACTGAAAGAAAATACGACGGGATAAATATGCACAATAGGAAATCTAGACTATCAGCAGAAAGCCGACTGGGTTTTTGCAACAGGTTTGTTTCGTTATCAACACTAACTTCCATAAACTCAGCTATCTTGTACAGAGCCTGCGTTGACAGTACGTTGATGACATTTTAGATTGTACCTTTAATTGACCGAGTTATTATTGCCTTTCTTCAAAGGGTATCATAGGAGGCGCTGTGCAAGCCTTCTACTCCTGGAGAGTCAGGGTCTTAACTCACAAGAACGTCATCTCTCTACTCATTCTCCTCTGTTCGATCATTTCATTCTGTAAGTTCGTCTGAACCCTCGACGCGTATTCGTTCATATCAATGCCATGTTTCACTGGTACCAGTCATGGGGCTCGCAACCGCCGCCGCCATATCCTTCGTTCCCTCATTCACTCAATTCCTCAAGTTCAAAGTTGTTGTCATCTTATGTCAGTGGCCTGTTTTCAACCTCCGATGTGGGATTCGTAGTGATTCTGCTTAGGGCTTGGATCGTCCTGCATGGCGGATATCGTGATCACATCTACCATGGTGCTCTATCTGGTGCGCCTTCCATTCTATAGATTCGTTCTAGACGGTGATCATTGATCAAAAACCCAAGTAGCGAAGGCACAAGACGGGATTTTCACAGACAGATCATCAAATCGATAGAATCATCAGAGGTAAGTGAAGTGGTCATTGCTCCACCTTTGTGCGAGGTTGACATACCTTGACATGGGTTCGTCCAGTGACGATGCACACAGGTCAATTAGCTTGTAATCTAATCTTAATCGCAAGTACTAACTTTGTAGTTCAGGACTCGCGACCGCTCTTTGGGCGTAAGTGTGGCGTAGTCTTCTTTTGTGCTATTGATTTTTCTGATTGACAATGGATAAGCCTCATTGATCTCTTACTCTACCTTTCCAGCGTAAGCTTCCTCAGGCGCTTCTCATTCATACCCCTCCATGGTTGATTGATCCCCGAACTACACTGTTCTAGCCTTCTGGAAAGTAAGTCTTCAAAACTCATTCATCGTTCACGGACTGCAGATGACAGATAACTTTCCCAGTCACTTGTTCTTCAACTTTTGTCTCTCAAAGCTATACACCAACTCGCTCATGAGTAGCCTCAATTCTCGTAGCGGATGGAAATATAACGAAGATAATGACACAACTCTGTCTTTTGAGCACAAGCAAGTTGTACGCTATCTCTTCATTCATTCACAGCTAAATAGTCTTTGTGCGTGTGCGTGGGTGGGTAGGGAGTCCAGCTTGAACAATCTACAAAATCAGTCCAAACCTATTTTTGTCTCTACAAAACGACCCGAGGTGGGTGTTCGAAAAATCTCTTGCTTGTATGTGTGTCGAGACGATTGATTCCAAAAAAATGAAAAATGAACTAGGTTTTCGTTCACGTCGAGTCGCACGAGATGATCAACCCCGCACTTAAGGTAGACCAAAGGATATACAAAGACATGAACAGCGACTTTGATACCGAGTTGAAGAAAAGCAGTCACGGCCTGAAGCTCTCAATGGACCAACACCACTAGAGAGCCTCCATCATCACAAGTCACCAATAAACACGTTCTTGGTCTTTTCTCTTCTCTTGAATCATCTACCAACGTATTTTCTTGCTGCAAAGAATCGTTGATACACAAGATGTTGTTCACAGATATAAGATATAAGTCAAATAATCCAAGAAAGCTTCTTGAGACCATCTCTCCAGTTTCCCAAACTCTATTTCGCCTCGTCCTTCTTATACAAGTGATCACCGACAAATTGATCGAACCAGCGGAAGACCTCGTAATGCCACTTGAGGCTACACAAAGTAAAAAGTGAGCAAAAAAAATAACGGAAGACGCCACACGAAAACTCCCGCACCTATTTCCATGGTTCAAAACCCAGTGGTTCTCATCAGGAAAGATAACCAATCGACTAGGTACACCAAGTCTATACAATTCAAGTCCCCCCCAAAAAAAAACGAACCGAACCGAACCGAATCATCAGAATCAGATCCAAAAACAAATCAACTAAGGAAACGACACCCACTCTTGTAAAGCATGGAAAGCACCAATACCCTCCGTCTCAGGAAGCCTAAAGTCCCTACTGCTATGAATGATAAGCTGAGGCGTAGACCATTTAGGCACCATGTTCGAGGGGTTATATCTAACCATCCCCATATCATCAGCCAGCCAAAAGGAAATAAGAATAAACCAAAAAAAAAGGGGAAAAGAATACGTGTAGGTGGGTGGGGGGACGGACGAAAATGGATATGAAACCCAGACGCACTTGTTTAAAATATCTTTACTCTTCCGATCCCATGGCCTGATTAAAAAAACACGAGTTTCAATTAACGGCTATCCCATCCATCAAGAATCGAGATTCCTTACCTGCCTCCCCATTCATGATTAAACTATTCAATAAAAAACCACAAGATATGAGCAACAACACAACGGATGAGAAATCACATCAACGCCAACGTACAAAGAAGAGTTCATCCGTCGAAAAACCATTGTAAGTCGCATCAAAGACACCGTCATGACAAACAAGAGCTTTAAATCCAAATCCAAATTCAGGATTTCCTTGAATCCAACTAAACGCCACGCGAATCAGTGATCAGTGCATAGAGTCTAGAGAGGGAGGGAGAGGGACTGACTTGATAGCATACCCTCCCCAACTCGCACCCGCAGCCACAGCTCGATCAGGATCAATCTAAAAGCCACATACATCATCAACAACAAGCTAATTGAAATATCTCTCCACGTACTTCTGGATATTTCTCAAGGGCATATTTCCACCCACGAATCATGTCCACAAATGGCTTGCCTCCCCAGTCTTCCTTGATAGCGTCCGTCAATTCTAAATCGGTCCCCCAATATGTTAGTGCGTGATTTGGAACTCCTCAGAGGGGTAAATACACACCTTGTCCGAAAGACGTGCTTCCAGTAGGATTGATAGCAATGACGAAATAACCTTGACCTGTAAAAACTGCACCAAAAAAAAATAGATTATAGTCCGTCCAAATGCCAGGAGAGAGAGAGAAAAAAAAGACACACACCATTAGGATTCCATCTCGTAGACCATCCATCCTCCCAAGCCCCTTGAGGTCCACCATGAATCAAAAGCACAACCGGATACTTCTTCTCCTGTCCTCCCACCCACCCCCTCGGTTTCAAAGCCCATCCCTGAATCCTCTTCTCATTCGCTCCCACAAAGTAAAACTCCTCTCCAGGACTCAATCCCTTCTCCGCCAACTTGGCCTGCGTAAACCAAGACACCTGTTGTACATCACCTTGGCGCTTTTTTCCCTTGGACGATTCGGGGTGGGTATACTCGGAGAGGAATCGGGGAAGGTGTTGGATCAGGAATACGTCGTTGGGAGACGTGAGGGATGAACGCGAGAAGAGGAGACGACCTGGGTGCAGGGGATAGACGCTGGACGCTGAGCCTGTAGACGTCAGTTGGAATGGCTCGCTGTAGAGTTTGTCGAGTTGGGGATCGGTACTGGATTGGGACGGTGTTGGCGGTATGGGGAGGTAAAAGATCTTGACCTTGGCCTGGTCACCCGCCGTAAAATAGATGAACGTTCCTTCCAAGTTGAACTGGAGACAAATCGGTGTCATCGACTAGGGCAAAGAGCAAAAAATTTCGGGAGAACGTACAGCGAGCTCGCTAGGTGAGCGGTCCCAATGTTGGGTCAAAGTGTACCTCACGTCCTTGTGCAAGTCGTAGATCACGATCTTGGCTCTATCACTCTCATAGCCATCTTGATCAAGCTCCAGCCATGCGACTTTGTCGCCTTGCTTGGAGAACACGGGGCAATGGATTGCTCCTTGTTTTCCTGGAGTCAGCTCGCGTGGTTGAGTTCGACCCATGATGTCCGTGAGGTAGACCTGGTAGTACAATATGAGCAGATGGACCAAAAGTGGATATGAGTGTAAGAAGGCATGCATTTTGCTTTGTGTGCCATGCTTGAGGGAGTTGAGGATCCTTGGTGGTATACACGATATGCGTCGCGGAGACATCAAAGTCATCCGTCCCGCCAAAAGGCTCAACAGGGGAGTGCTAAGCATCCACGTCAGCAACATATCATGCAATCACAACTTGCCCTCAACGTACATGACCCGTTCCCCTCAACGGGGCATGAAACTCACTACCCATCTTCCACACCCTATCCGGATTCAACTGCAGCAACACGCTGAACAGCTGAGGTTTCTTCGGACCAACCCAAGTATCCCAATGGCGGACATACGTCTCGTCATAGACATAAGCGGAATTGCCACGATTCTCCCAAGCCTTGTCTTGTTCCTTGACAGAAGTAATGTTCCCATCGCTGTAGACATTGTCCGAGAAGACCAGATGCCTCGAAGCCGGGTTGTATCTAAAGTTGGTTGCCGTCTTGGAGGGGATCGAGCCGATGTACAAGCCTTGAGTAGCAATTTTCAAGGGCTCGTCGGATGCGGTTGCTACACTGTATGAGCCTGTGCACTCGAGTGTAAAGATGTCAAGATCGTTGTTCTTGCCCTCGACGGCGTGAGCGAGCGTGGTGCCCGTGAGCCAGAAGACCTCGCCTCCCTTGTCGAGCTGGGTGCCGAAGATGAGTATAACGCTTATACATTGTGTGGGGACTGGGGACGTACAGGAATTTCAGCCGCGGCAAAGGTCGACTCGAGAGGGAGGACGACGAGCGTCTTGTAGTTCCTAGTGCTAGCTTGAGAGAGCTATATAATATATGGCATCTACTCTCACTTGTTGTCCTCAAAACTATACCTAGATACGGTTACAAAAGCAAGGTCGCCTGCCTGGTTGGGGACTGCACCAGACGGTCTGTCAAGCTGAACCTGTGGCCAGAGTAAGCAGCGACAAGGATCTTACTGCCTGAGCTAACGCACAAGATCCTGGGGCGAAAAACGGTCAGAGTCTTGTTTAAGTGCAAAATTGTTCATGGATGTAAAAGATATCGATGGCGATAACGGAATCTGGGCAGCCAGGGCCCAGAGGGGAAGACTGAACATGGTGGTTCACAGAGAAAATGTACAATATTATCTACTCGCTCATCCCCTCAGGGCTTTCGTCGTCGTCATCGTCTCTTTCCGTCTCCGCTGTCTCTGTTACCTTCCCAGTCTCAGAGTCCCAATAGCACCGTAATCTCACACGAAATTTCACCATGCGCTCCCCAATTAATTTTAGCAGCTGTGCTTGCTCAGCCGTCAGCGTTTTGCCCTTTTCGCAGATTTTGTGTGGTGCACTCAGCGTCGGCACACCCTTGTCCATGCGTGTCGGTAGTCCGAGCTTCCGCAGCTGAGGCTCCTCGTTGTGGGGAAATGGCTCGGGAGGGTCAGAGTATGTCCGCATGACGGGTCCAGCAGGCAGGGTGACCGTTCGGCTGGCTGTATTTCCTGCCCGCGCAAAGTCTGGTCTTTGGAAGTCGGCGAACCACTCGGTGACCTCTTCTGGCTTTGAGTTTGTGAACATGATGCCTACTTGGCCTTGGATTCGCTACTTGATTTCGTGAGATATTCGGAAACGAAGATGGGTGGGACGCACTCGTGCAAGTTGGTGGATTCCAACGAGGTGTTCTTCCTCTGGTGTCAGTCCGAGTGCCTTTGCCATAACCTTTCCTTTAGCAAAAAATATCCGTGCAGTCCTAACAATGTCCCATCAAGCCAGGTTGGGCCAACGCCATGAGGTGCTTACCCCTTCCACAGTTGTCGTACCGTCGACAGATGCGTATTCCGCATGTTTCCGACTTCGAACAACCAGCAGTATTCCCATTTTTTGGAGGTCTCTTGCAACTGTTTCGCCAAAGCATCAGTGACCACCCAGTCAACGAGACACATCTATCCGACCTCGTTCATCAGCGAACTTTTGTGCTCTTTTGTTTTCTTCGGAACCTGGGTCAACGACACTAGTCATCGTGTCAGTCTGGTATCCTCCCTTGCGAACCACTGCAGTCTCACCCAGCTTTGAGCGCTTTGATTTCGGCATATCAGAATTATGGCAGTCAACAAAAAAAAATTGATTGTGACCTGTGACCAACCATCATTATCTTATCCAATGACCGTCTCACAAGATCAGCTCAACTCCCTCGAAAACACTCTCCTCAGCCGTACTGGAAATATTCCCCTACACAAACGATTTCGCGCTCTATTCACCCTCAAATCTTTAAAAAACGAGGATGCCGTTCGCATTATCTCTCAGGGTACGCCTCTCCCAAGCGGAATGTGTGTAATGTATTTAGTGACCGTATAACTTCTAGCTTTCTCCGACGACTCAGCACTCCTCAAACACGAACTTGCATACTGCCTCGGACAAATGAAAGTCAAGACCGCCCTACCCACACTCGAGTCTGTTCTTCGTGACGAGAACGAGGATCCTATGGTTCGCCACGAAGTGCGTCTTTCCCTCGAGCCTACCTCCTATCAATGCTTTTCAACCTGCAGGAAATCATTTAAATTCAAATTCAACTGACTGACAACAGGCAGCAGAGGCAATGGGCGCAATATCCTCCTCTTCCTCTCTTCCCATCCTCAGAGAATTCTTGACCGACTCTAACCGCAGCATACGCGAAACCTGCGAAATAGCACTCGCCAAAATCGAATGGGACAACTCTCCCGAAGGCCAGAAACATGCTCTCGTGCTTGATAATTATCACACCTCGTTTGTGTCCCTCTCTTGTCCTATTTGAACTACCAACAAGCTCACGCCCCGTCTAATAGCACGTATACCTCGATAGACCCAGCACCAGCAACATCGGCTCTACTTTCCGGAGCGCCAAAACCCGAGGTCGTATCTCCCGAGCGAATATCATCTCTCCAGACGGACCTCACAAATACACAACTTCCGCTTTTTGAACGATACCGTGCCATGTTCGCTCTCCGTAATATCGGTACAGCAGAAGCAGTAGACGCACTCGCCTCTGGATTTTCAGACGACAGTGCTCTATTCAAGTACGTTGTCCCCCCTCATGAAATCCCACCCACATATACATATACGTCTTTCCCCCTTTCCCTGATAGACACGAAATCGCCTTCATCTTCGGTCAAATGCTCTCCCCGCACTCCATCCCCTCTCTCGTCCAAGTCCTCCAGAACATATCCGAATCAGCCATGGTCAGACACGAAGCCGCCGAAGCCTTGGGGGGCATCGCTACCCCCGAAGTATTGCCTCACCTCAAAGAATGGATGGTCCGAGACGATGCGCCAAGAGTCGTGAGAGAGAGCTGCCAAGTCGCCATCGACATGTGGGAGGTGCGTTTCAAATATAAGAGAGAAGTGTTGATTCATCTCAAAAAAAAGTACGAAAATTCGGGCGAATTTCAGTATGCGGATGGGTTGGTGAGTTGAGAGAAGTCATGGCTTGGAGTGTCTTGTCGGTGGAGAGGTGTATCTACAAATGGATTGCATAGATCTAGTCTAATTAATGCAACTTTGAGAGCAAATTATACATCAATTATAATTGATGTGCCTGTTTTTCTATAAATAAAGAAATTCTTTTGAACCATCACAATGCCACTGGATGGGCACTCGTATCTCATCTCCCAAGGCTGGTCTGGCCTCGGCACCGGCCTTCGTCAAGACGCCCTCATCCGCCCCCTCGCCATCCCCCCAAAACGTACTTTATCAGGTCTAGGCAAAGACAGAGACGAGGCATTTCCGTTCTGGGATCAGTTTCGTTTTCTTTTCCCTTCCCTTCTGAATTTTTGGTATTCATTTATAACAGTTTGTTTTCTGTCGCGGCGAAAACGATCCAGGTCAAGGTGCACAAAGATGACGACGATGACGATGACAATTCATCTTCTGTACGTACTCTTTGTT
>Ga0153946_1000812_pt1 | contig 13785 bp, 9 predicted proteins | sample TSNJ030MetaG_FD_104751 | JGI IMG/M metagenome (GOLD analysis project Ga0153946, IMG submission 104751) | Attine ant fungus gardens microbial communities from New Jersey, USA - TSNJ030 MetaG | ecosystem: Host-associated > Fungi > Mycelium > Unclassified | place: USA: New Jersey, Wharton State... | reverse complement strand
CGATGGCGTCCGACTCATAGCCGATTGCGACATTGGGATGCCCGGACATCAGGCGTGAGGAGAGGATGGTTCCTGCCAAGCCGCCCATCAGCCCGCTGATCAGGTAGCATAACAACTGAATTTTTTTTGTGTTGATGCCAGAGAACAGCGCCGCGTTCGGATTGCCTCCCAGCGCGTACATCTGGGTGCCGAACGTAGTGCGGTTCAAGAGCAGATAGCACAAAATGGCCGCCGCCACCGCGATGATGAATGGAATGGGGATGAAGCCAAACAGGTTGCCGTTGGCGTAATTGTAAAAATCTTCGCCCTGTACCATGATACTGGACCCTTGTCCCAGAATAAAGGCAAGCCCGCGGACAATGCTCTGCATGGCAATGGTGGCGATGAAGGGCGGAATTCCGGTGAAGATAATCACCAATCCGTTAATGAGCCCGATCAGCCCCCCGACCAGAATGCCAAATGCAATGGCGATGTACCAGTCATAGCCCGCGATGATGCACAGTGTTGTGACGACCCCCGAAATTGCGACCCCCTGTCCCACAGACAGGTCGATGCCGCCGATGATGAGACAGAAGGACATGCCAAACGCGAGCAGAAGGTTAACGCTGAGGGTGCGGAACATATTTGAGATATTCTGCGGGCGGAAGAAGGCCGGCGCGAAGATGGAAAGCATCAGCAGGATGGCGATGAACGCAGTCATGATGCCCACATTTCGTTTGAAGTACCCGAGCGTGGCCCGGACAAAGGGACTCGGCTGCTTTCTGGACAATGTGCTCTTCATGTGGGAATACCTCCAGTCGCGTAGTGCATGATGTTCTCCTGGTTAAACTCGGGGGTATCCGCATCAATGATTTTCATGGGATGCCCCTCGTGCATCACCAGGACGCGATGGCTCAGGTTTATAATTTCAGGGAGTTCGGAGGAAATCATGATGACCGAAATTCCCGCTTCGGACAGGTTGTGGATGATGTGGTAAATCTCCGATTTCGCTCCGACATCAATTCCCCTGGTGGGTTCGTCCAAAATCATGATTGCAGGCTCGGTAGCCATCCATTTGGACAGGACCACCTTCTGCTGGTTTCCGCCCGACAGGCTCATGCAGACCTGGTCGTGTCCGGACATTTTTATCGACATGGCATTCGCATAGCGGTCGAGCAGTTCCCGTTCCCGCTTTTTGAAGACGCGGAAAAAGCTGCGGATTTTCCTGATTACGCACAGGGTCAGATTGAAGCGCACGTCCTGGATCAAAACAAGGCCATTCTGCTTACGATCTTCCGGTACCAACGCAAAGCCGTTTTTAATGGCGTCGCCCGGCCGGTGGTGCACAATGCGCCTGCCGTTGAGGTACATCTCGCCGCGGCTCAGGCGGTCAATACCGAAAATGGCGTGGGCGAGTTCGGTGCGTCCTGCGCCAACAAGCCCCGAAACGCCCAGCACCTCCCCCTTCTTCAGCGTGAAGCTGACATCGTGCAGATGGCGGTTGGATAGATTCCTAGCCTCAAACACCACCTCGCTGGCACTGTTGCCGCGCTGCTCGAACATCTGCTCAATCTTGCGGCCGACCATGAGCGAGATCAGCTCATCCTGCGTGATTTCGCTGATCGGCCTGGTGGCGATCAGCTGACCGTCCCGCAGCACGGTTACATTGTCGCAGATATCCATTAGCTCCTCCAACTTGTGGGAGATGAAGATAATAGTGACCTTTTCTTTTTTTAGCCGGCGTATCTGTTCAAACAGAGATGCAACCTCACCCCCTGAGAGGGACGCTGTTGGCTCATCCATGATGATCACCCTCGCGTTGAACGAAATGGCACGGCAGATTTCCACCATCTGCTGCTGCGCGACGCTCAATATATCCACCGTTAGATCGGGATGCAGTTTCAGGCCGAATTCCTGCAAAACAGTGCTTGTACGTTTCCACATCGCCCTGTTGTCCAGTACTTTGCCCCGGCACAGCTCCTCGCCCAGATAGAAGTTCTGCATGATACTCATGTCGGGAACCATCGAGAGCTCCTGGTGAATAAAGCTGATGCCGTTCTGGATGCCCTCTTTTGGAGTGCGGATGGAAACGGGGCTTCCGTCCAATAGGATACGCCCCTCGTCAGCCGTGTACAATCCCGCGAGGATCTTCATCAGCGTGGATTTTCCGGCGCCATTTTCGCCGACCAGCGCATGGACCTCTCCCTGCTGTACGCTCAGGCTGACGTCGTTGAGCACATGGACGCCGAAAAAGGATTTGGAGATTCCCTCCATCGACAGGAATGCCTTGTTATCCATTTTGCGGCCCTCCAATCCGGGCCGAAGTCCGGTTGGCTTCGAACTGCGAGCGCTTGCGCAGACGTTCAGAAATAGTATCCAAAAATACAGCGATAATAACCACAAGGCCCTTTACCACAAATTGCCAGTTGTCCGACAATCCGATGGAGTTCATGCCGTTGCCGATGACCGCGATGACCAGCGCGCCAATCATAGCGCCTCCGAAAAAGCCGCGTCCTCCCTTGAAGCTGATCCCGCCCAGCACGACGGAGGAAATTGCGTCGGCTTCATAGGCGACGCCGGCCCTGGCCGTGGCGGACTCCATGCGGCAGGTGAGCAGAATCCCCGCGACAGCGGCCAGAACCCCCGCAATGACATGCACAATGATGCGCACCCTGCGCACGTTGATTCCGGCGTTGCACGCCGCCTCCTCATTGCTGCCCACTGCATACACATGGATGCCCGTTCGGGTTTTATACAGGAAAAACCATACCAGTATTCCACAGACCACCGTCATAACGAGCGAAAACGGCAGCCACCCAAACAGGTACTTCTTCCCGATCCACCAGATGGCATCGTCATTGGCGACGATGGTGGTGCCGTTGGTGTATACAAATCCAATGCCCCGAATGATGTTCGTTGTGGACAACGTGACAAGGAACGGCGGAAGGCCTGTGTAGGCGATGATGATCCCGTTCAGCAGGCCGAATACCATGCCAAAAACAAGCGCGGCTATAATGGAGATGTAAAGTGGCAGGCTGAAATGAACATATAGCGCAAGCATCACAATGCCCGAGGTGGCGATGGTGGCCGCCACCGACAGGTCAATACTGCCCATAATGATGCACAAGGTCAGAGCCATGGTGAGAAGCATGTTCGTGCTGAGCTGACGCATCACATTCATAGCGTTTTTCCCAGTGAAAAACGTGGGGGCAATATAAGCCACCAGTGCGACCATCAGCAGCAACGTCACCAATACGCCGCGATTGCGGCGGAGGAATGTCACAACAGGATTGCGTATAACAAAACCGATCCATCGGTTCTCAATTTTACCTGAACCGTTCATTGGGCACCTCGCTTTATCACAGGAGATAAGAGATAACACTGCTTCCCACTAAAAACCACGATATCTTTGCGGTCTTTTTGCCGCCCGGCCGCGTTGTCCTCCTAGGCGGGTGCCAGCCCGTCGTCGTCCGCCTTGCCGGACAACAAAAATCCTCGTAAAGCTATTCGCGCTTTTTAATTGAAAACAGTATAAGAAACCTGCCCGTCACCGCCATTATAAATGGCAAACGGCTTTCCCGGAGCCTTGCCATGTTTACAATGAAACCGCGCCAACCGCTCTGGGCGGCGCGGTTTTTCTTCACATTAGAACGGGTCGTAGGAGTCTACATTGTCAATAGTGACTAGCTGTGCCGGGCACAGAATATGTTTTTCCAGTTCGCCGCCTCTGCCTTCCAAAACGGCGTACAGCGCTTCAATGGTATATTTACCCATGTCGGCCGGACGCTGGGTACCGGCGCACAGCAGCTTGCCGTTCTTGATATTCTCACAGTCGCTTGCAGAGGCATCGATGGTTGTGATAAACACCTGGTCGGACAGCCCTGCCGCCGCAACCACCGTAATCGCGCTCTCTGAAGAGGGGCCGTTGAAGCAGTGAATGCCGGTGACGTCCGGATTGGCCTGCACTGCGGCCTCTAATTTGACCATTGCCTCATCCGCATGGCCCAGGCCATCCACATGAATAACCTCAATGCCGTAGCTCTCCAGCACATTCTGCACAGTGCGGCCCTTGTTGATGCCCATCATGCCCAGTGTGTCGTAGTAGCAAATCGCCTTACCCTGATAGTTCATTGTCTTGGCCAGATGCTCGCCCACCAGCTTGGCAGCACCGACATTGTCATTCATCACGTCGGTAACGTACAGGCTTTCGTCGCTGGATTCTGTATCCACAATGACGACCGGAATACCGGCCATATTGGCTTCCTTCAGCACAGGATTCAGCGCATCCGCATCCGAGCATGAAACGATCAGCGCATCGAAGTCGTTGGCGATCATGTCCTCTATGGATGCGATATGCTTCGGGATATCCTCCTGCGCGTCGGTGAGGACGTAGTACTCCAGGTCGATATCGCGAAGGCCATTCTCAACCGCATCGCACAGGATGACCCAGAAGGAACTGCCAGCCAGGTACTTTGATGGGAACCCGATTTTGACAGGACCCTGTTCCAGCTTGTTCTCAGTGGGGATGAATGGCAGGCTGCTGTCCGAGTTGCCACGCTCACCACCATCGTCGCTGCTGCCGCCGTTATCTACGCCGGACGTTTGACTGGCACTTTCGTTGTCGGACGCTGCTGGAGCAGAGCTGCCGCCGCTGCCGTCGCAGGCGACGAACAATGAGAGCATAAGGATGCATACGAGCGAAAGGGAGAGTGTTTTCCTGATTTTCATCATATATCCTCCTTTTTATGAGTCGTCGTGGCTTATGGGCGGTATATGTTCAGCATTCCCTCCTTTTTCCAAATGATACAAGCGACCATGTTCAGTGTTTGACCCGTTGAATCATGATTTCTTGATGTATTTTTGAAAGCGAAATGAAGTATGCAGAGAACCCCCCCACCCGAACCCGCAGGTTCTTGTGGTTTTCCGGGTGAACCTGTGCATCCAGCATCTGCTTTTCATCCACACCGGTGAGCGTGAGGACCTCACCGCCAAGCGCGCAAAACCCTTTTATCAGTCCCACCATTCGCTCCAGCCCCTCAAGGCCCTGCACCTCATTGGCATTAATCTGCAAATCGAGCATGCAACTGGTGGAGTACCGGGAGAGGTCAGCTTTGGCCGCGCTACGGATGGCGGCGGTCGGACCCGAAGTGTCCATCCCGATGGACGCAGAGTAATTGCTGCCGACCGCGACACCGGACAGGCGGCCGTCCGGTGTCGCGCCCAGCCCTTGGCCGAGCTGTTCATAGTGCTCGAACGTACCCACACCCAGGGGAATGCGGTAGATGCCCGCGTCCCCGCTCCGGTGTATTTCTTGCACAATCCCGGCTGCGTCATGCAGGACCCTTGCCGCAATCACATCTACATAATCGTCGTCGTTGCCGTATTTGGGCGCCTTCAGACAGGCGTCCCGCAGAAATTCATATCCCTGGAAGTTGCACCGGCAGGCTTCGGCCAACTGCTGCATGGTGCAGACGCCCTCGTCGTACACCAGTTTTTTGATGGCGGCCAGTGAATCGAAGCAGGTGGCAGCTTCGGTCAGGATCATGCTGTGAAAATTGTAGACGGCGCCTCCCGTATAGACGTCCTCCGCGCTGTCGATGCAGCCCTCCATCACACTGGATAACAGCGGCGAGGGTGCAATTCGCTTGCGCAGCAGGTAGTGCTGGACCTTGTTCTTTACCAGCGCTCGGATACGCTGGCCGAGTAAGCTGATGAAAGCTTGATAAAAATCGTCGTAGGTAGAGAAACAGGAGGGGTTCCCAAGATCCGGCCCTTCGGCGCGCCGGCGTATAAGGCTGTGCCCCCGATGCAGCAAATACTCCAGTAACAGAGCCAGTTCCACCATGTCAAATTGGAAATTAGTCTTTCCGGGAATTAGCGTCTCCCAGCAACCGTCGTTGGAATAGTCCCGCGCATCTTCCAGCGACACGCCATCCGCAAGTAGGGCCTTCATAATGGCCTCGTCGTTGTAGATCGCCGGTTCCCCTGAGCCCTTTCGCAAAATGTCCGCGCAGCGCTCATACAGGTCAGGCGGCGTGAGCTTGTTGAAACGGACCGAGAGCACCGGCGTCACCAGTTCAAGATAGGCCCATTCGTCAAGGATGATATAGGTCAGGTCATTGACAGCGCACGCCCCGCCCGGAGTCAGCCCGCCAATAATCATATTGTTGAGCAGGTTATTGTAAGCTATCCCATAATTTTCCTCGGTGGAGTAGTCGGCGACAAACCCCTGAAATCCCTTTCCCGCCCCGCCGGAGAAGTCGTAGGCCGAGGCGCGGTCAAATTCGAAGTTGGACGGGCGGATCTGTGTGATCTCCGCGAACTTGGCAATCCAGCTGGAGACAAGCGCAGCGGCCCCTGACTTCGTTAACCGGCCCTCGGAGATGTCCCGTTCATAGTACGGATACAAAAATTGATCCACTCTGCCTAACGGAACAAATTCCATGGTGCTGTGCAGTGCGCAGAACAGGAAAAACACGCTTTGCAGGGCCTCGTGAAAGGTCTGCGCAGGGTGGTATGGCACCCGTCCGCACACCCGGGCCATCTCAAACAATTCTGCGCGGCGGCCGGAATCCTCTTCCTGCCCGGCCGCCTGACAAAGCAGCTTCACATATCGCTCCGAAAGGCACCGAACCGAACCGATGCTTAGACGCATCGCCTGCAGTCTGTCAACCTTTTCCAAATCGGGTCCTTTCAGGCAGAGCTCTTTGCGGATGCGATCATCGATATCCTCGACAATTCCAAGAATGCCCTTTCGTATGATCACCTCAAAGCGGGCCGGATGATGCCCCCAGATCGAATGCGGGGATAGCCCGTACCCGGCCGCCCATGCCTCCTCTTCGGGAAGCGCATAGGTTGGGAAAACCCGGCCTGATCCCGCGCCGCCCTGTGTGCGGATACCAACGATCAACTCATCGGCTTTTATTTCCAAGGGCATGTTGCGCATGGTCAGTTCAATTGCCAGCGCTTTTCGCATCACGATGGACTTTTCGCGAACCTCTTCACAGGTGAGGATTGTCTTGTCCTGTCCCCACCAATCCTTTTTAGTCTCAAATTCTCTGTCAAATAGCCGTTTCTTAATCCGATCCCTGCGATCCATGCCGCCCTCCTTCTTCAAGATACAGTGTACAATGCTCCAGGATCCAACAAAATTGTATTAAACGATTAACTTATTTTCATCATTTTAGCACACTCTTCCGATCAATTGCAATATATATCAATCGATTTGTATACAAAGCTAAGTTTGACCGCGCTTGCATGTAATATATGCACAATAATTTACAAATTAATATTGCTTAATATGCAATTTGTGTTAATTTTATAATAATAATTTACTTTATTATACATATATTCATATGAAACGATCAAAATAAAAATAGTTATTAACTGCTTTTATTCATTGACAGAGGGGTATTTTATATCTTATAATAGTTATATTATTCGATTGAAATAAACCGCCACCTACTAAAGCCGCCTAAAGCACGGGGGTGTTCTACTATTAACTTGCTTGTAATTTGCCGTTCTATTGGTAGCTTGGATCTTGTATATTGGGCTTCCCCTCCTCTTTATGGTTTGCTATTGGTTGGGAGGTTAACCTAAAGGCGAGGGGGGTTAACCCCATTATACAGACAATAAATAGGCCCATTAAATGAATGAGGAGGTACATTATGAAAAAGCCTTGGGTACAAATTGCACTGGACACACTGACCGTGAAGGAGGGCGTGCGCCTGGCAGAGATGGCGGTGCGAATCGACGTGGATTGGATTGAGGTCGGTACGCCCCTGATCGTATACGGGGGCATTGATTCCATCCGTGAGATTGTGGCGCGCGCCGGTGGCCGACCGGTCGTGGCAGATCTGAAAGCGGCCGATGCCGTATACAAGTATTTTGCCCGTGCCGCCGAAATGGGGGCCGACAAGGCGGTTGTACTGGGAACGATGGATGACGGCACGATCAAAGAGGCTGTGCGCGCAGGCGCTGACAAAGGGATCGGCATCATCGCTGACATGCTTGCCGTTCCACACAACGCCATGGTACAGCGCGCAAAGCATTTGGTATCGCTCGGTGTCGATTACATCATGATCCATCTGGGTTTTGATGAAATGAAATACGACAGCACAAAGCACACCTACGACATGGTCAGTGAGGTTGTCGACGCGGTAACCGTCCCGGTGGGCGTGGGCACGCTGCGGCTGGAGGACGCACAGAAGTGTGTCCAGCTCGGCGCGTCCTGGGTGGTGCAGGGTAACCCGATCCTCAGTGAGGAAAGTCCGGAGGAGAACATGCGCAGATTTGTGGATGCAATCCGCTCGCTGCGCAACGACTAAGCATTAAGAATGGGAGATTATTGCAATGAAAATGATTATCGGCGGCCGCCATGTGGACTCCAGGGACAGAGCAACGGTCGAAGTATACAACCCATCTACCCATGAGCTGATTGACACGGTGCCAAGCGCCACCGCAGAAGATGTGCAGGACATGCTCCGCATCGCGCAGAAGGGCAAGAAAATCTGGTCGGCCAAAAGTATTGGAGAACGCTACGACATCTTGATGTTCGCGGCCGACCTTGCCTGGCAGGAGCGGGAAACGATTGCCGATATGGTCTGCCGTGAACAGGGCAAAGTGCGCAGCGCTGCTCTGGAAGAGGCGGAGAAGGTCTCGCTTTTGTTCCGTGGGTATGCCGAAAAAGCGCGGCATGCCTACGGCGAAATGCTTCCCGACAACGGGGCGGACATGATCGTGGTGCGCCGCGATCCGCTGGGCGTGATTGCCTGCGTCATTCCCTTCAACTTTCCAGCGGAGCTGTTCGCCCACAAGGTCGCCCCTGCCCTGGCAACTGGAAACGCTGTTGTGGTAAAGCCCGCCTCGGACACTCCGCTTGTTGATATTTACCTTGTGGATTTGCTTCACAGGGCGGGCGTCCCCGGCGAAGTGGTGCAGGTAGTGACAGGAAGCGGCTCCAGGATCGGCAAGCTGCTCTCCGGCTCTCCCCTCATCGACGGCATCAGCCTCACCGGCAGCACCGAGGTGGGGATTGACGTCATGCGCGAGGCCGCCGGTAACCTCACCCACGTCTTCCTGGAACTAGGCGGAAACGACGCGATGGTTGTGTTTGACGACGCCGATATCGAGCAAGCGGCGGACGAAGCGGTGAATGCACGCATCTACAACGCCGGGCAGGTCTGCTGCTCCACCAAGCGCTGTGTCGTGCACAACAAGGTGCGCGAGGCGTTCACCACTCTGGTCGCCCGCAAAATGCAGGCGCTCCGGGTGGGTAACGCAGCCGACCCGGACAGCGATATGGGTCCGCTGGTCAATGAAAGTGCCGCCGAGGCAGCCCAGCAGCAGGTGGCCGAGATGATGCAGCAAGGCGCAACCCTCGTGTGCGGCGGTCACGCCTTCGACAAGACTTACTTCGAGCCGACCGTGCTGGATGGTGTGACGCCGGATATGGATATCGCAAAAGACTTGGAGGTGTTCGCGCCGGTGGTAACCGTTATCGGCTTTGACACCGAGGAGGAGGCGGTCTCGATCGTCAACGGTTCGATGTACGGGCTTTCGGGTGGCGTGATGACCGCAGACATCCGGCGCGGTATGCGCGTCGCTCTGGCAATGGATTCCGGCGGCGTGGTAGTTGGTGGTTCCGGCATGTACCGCACACTGGATATGCCGTTCGGCGGGCATAACAAAAGCGGTATCAGCCACGAAGGTTTTTTGGACACGATGAATGAGATGGTCAAGACCAAATCAATTGTTTTGAAAGGGATTCTGTCCTGAAAAACGAGGATGGAAAGAATATGCCTGCCTCGTGGTTTTGCCAGCGGTTGGTTCTGTGAATACCCCTAAAGGGGCTACGAAGTTTTCCTGAGATATTTTGGGATGATGATATATATGTGCAATCCCACCGCTTATGTGTTAAACTGTTCTTATCCATATTGAACGGCCTCCACGGGACGGGCAATATAGTCCGGGAAATGGCCACGTACGGATTTACGGCGAATTGTACCACGGGTACGCATTCTGTACGATTATTTCGGCCGCGGGGCCAATGATGTCATGAAACGCCTGCACAAGCACCGGCGGCCCGCAGGCGGATGAGACGTGCACGTTTTTCTCGAAGGGTGATTGGCTCCGTGATGTGGGACTGATATCATAAAATCATCTGCAGTATGGTGCAAACAGGAGGATTATAATATGGAGGCTCGGCTGTCTGATGTCGCGAAACGGGCCGGCGTGTCGGTTAACACTGCGTCGCGCGTGCTGAATGATAAGGGGTATATCTCACAGGCCACACGTGAGAAGGTAATGGATGCCATCAAGGAACTGAACTATCATCCCAACGACAATGCCCGTAATCTGCTCAAGCAGCGCTCCGGGATGGTAGGGCTTTTGATGCCAACAATTGTTTACCCCCACCATGCCGAGATCATCTCCGTTGTTGAAAATGAACTGTCCAAAAGGGATTTGAAGCTGCTTTTGTGTAATACCGAGCAGAATCCGCAAACCGAGCGCGGCTACCTGCAAATGTTTCTGCGTGCCCGTGTGGAGGGACTGATCCTCTGCAACAACGAGTTGGGATCAAAGGAGTACGAAAACGTGCCATTTCCGCTTGTATCCATTGATCGCTTTGTGGAGCCGGGGGTGTCGTTTGTGTCTTCCGATCACCGGAAAGGTGGCCGCCTTGCCGCCCACGCGCTAATCGCCAGTGGCTGTCGGCATGTATTGCAGGTGTCCGGATTGATGAATGAAAAAACGCCGTGGAACGAGCGCCATGTGGTATTTGAAGAATTGATGCACAAGGCCGGTATCGAATGCCGCACCCACGCGCTGGACGTGCACCTCTATATGCCCATGTACGAAACGCAGCGCAAAATTGTCCGGGAGCAGCTGGCCCGGTACCCGGAAGCTGACGGCTTTTTCGGGAGTGATTTGTGGGCGGTATCGGCTCTTCAGGAGGTTCTCCTGCTGGGGAAAAAAGTACCCGAGGACTTCGCGATCGTCGGCTATGACGGCACGATTTTTACAAATATGACAGTGCCGGCCATCACAACAATCGCCCAGCAAACACAGGGCATTGCACGATCCGCGGTGGACTTTCTGATTCGGATGATTGAGGCAAAGGGAGCCACCAGTTATGAAGTCCTGCACGATGTGGAGCTGGTCCAACGGGGCACAACGCTTCCACTGCCCAAAGATTTAGACGGATTGATCAACCTGCACTATCCTCTCTGAGTTCTGATTGAAACACCGAGTATACTTTGGCCTTGTGGCAGGAGTATGCTCTTTTTCTTTTTGTGGAGGAAATTTCTTGTTATACTGAACATTCCGGGGCTGCGTCCGGTTGTATGAGTTTTAAATAATTACTGGACACAATTGGACACAGTCCGCATATTGAAAGACAAACTGAAAATGAAATAACCACACAAACGTAATGTTCATGCGGTTATCTGTTTGGTGGGAGATGGTGGATTCGAACCACCGAAGGCGATGCCAACAGATTTACAGTCTGCCCCCTTTGGCCACTCGGGAAATCTCCCCTATTTAGTTGTTGGAAATTAGGAAATAGGAATTAGTAGAACGGGGCATGGCGCAGACTTTTACGCCGGACTAAGATTCGTGTCAATTCGGTTTTCTTTTGCCCACTTTTTCTTTTCAAAAAGAAAAGCAGGTGGAGCTGGTGGACGGACTTGAACCCCCGACCTGCTGATTACAAATCAGCTGCTCTACCAACTGAGCTACACCAGCGTACCAGGCAGAAAGCGGACCGCTTGAACGCGGTGACTAGGCTATTATAGCATCTGTTTGGGAGCTTGTCAATAGTGCTTTTTAGTAAAATTGGCGCGGCCCCGCGGGACCACTGAAGCGGCATAAAACTGTCAACGCATATCATCTGATACGGTTGTAAAAAACAATATGTTGTGCTAGTATACAAAAAGGCCCTCGGGCCCGGACAAACGGCAGAGGAGACAATAAACATACATAAAGTCATTCATACAGACCTTGCCCAAAAATGTGCTGTGTGAGGTGGAGGTCACCGCCGAAACGGTGATGCAGTGCTTCTCGGCTCAACATTCCCCAATCGGAAAGGATGCATCGGATTGCAATTATCAAAACAGGAGCTGGATAACCGGCGGGTCAACTTTTGTGCCGCCATGGACGAGGTCTTCCCGGACTGGGATACCGCTGTGATCATCAGCAAGGTGAACCAATATTATTTTACCGGAACCGTACAGGACGCGTTGCTGCTGATACCCAGGGGCGGGGAGATGACCTACCATGTGCGGCGCAGCTGTGAACGGGCGGAGCTGGAGTCGCCGCTGGACCGCATATACCCCATGCAAAGTTACCGGGACGCGGCGCAGCGGGTGGGGGCTGCGTGTGGGAACACCTACCTGGAAAAGGAGGTTGTAACCTGCGCCATGCTGGAAAGGCTGCAAACGTACTTCCGGATGAACACGGTGGGGTCGCTGGACAGGGTGGTGCGCATGGTACGCGCCGTCAAATCCCCCTACGAGCTGTATTGGATGGAGCGGGCGGGAGGGCAGCACGATTTGCTGCTTCGCCAGGGTGTGCCCCCGCTGCTGCGGGAAGGGATGTCCGAGGCGGAATTTATCGCGTCGCTTTTCAAGGAGTCCTTCCGTTACGGACACGACGGCATCACACGCTTTCACGGCTTCCAGACGGAGATCGCCTGTGGGCAGATTGCCTTTGGTGAAAATTCGCTGTTCCCCACCTCCTTCAACGGGCCCGGCGGCGAGCGGGGCCGGAGCCCCGCCATCCCCGTGGCGGGCAGCGGCAGGCGGCTGAAAAAAGGCGACCTTGTGTTTGTGGACATAGGATTTGGCCACAATGGCTACAACACAGATGCCACGCAGGTGTACTGCTTTGGAGCGGAGCCCTCCAGGGAGGCCCTGGAGGCGCACCGCCTGTGCATGGACATTGAGCGGCGCGTGGCCCGGCAGCTGATGCCGGGGGCGGTTCCCTCGCGGATATATCATTCCATTATGGCGGACCTGGGCGATGAGCGGAAACGTGATTTTATGGGCTTTGGGAGTCGGGCGGTTCAGTTTCTGGGGCATGGAATCGGTTTGCAGGTGGATGAGCTGCCGGTGATTGCACGGGGCTTTGAGGAGCCGCTGGAGGAGAATATGGCCTTTGCGATTGAACCCAAGAAGGGGATTGCCGGGGCAGGCATGGTGGGAGTGGAGGACACCTATGTGGTCACGGCCACGGGTGGGCGCTGCATCACCGGTGGCAACCGGGAGATTATTATAGTGAATCAACTTTAAAAATGGAAAAAAGAAAGAGGAAAAGTTGATTCCCAGCCGGTAAACCAACTTCAAAATGATCGCATTTTGAAGTTGGTTTACTATATGGTATAATTTAGTAGTCTATTTTACAAAAATTGGGGGGGATCTCTCCCTGCACCCCCACACGAGGTGATGACATGAAAAGGAAACTGATTGTGTACGCAGTAGCTGTGCTCATGCTTCTTACCGGCTGCACAGGCACAACCGCCCTGTCCATCAGCGGCGGCGCGCCCTTGCGGAAATTTGCGACGGACGGCCGCGTCAACCAGCCCACCGGGCTCAGCAAAGTAATATAAAGATAAGCTGCCTGCGCAAAAGGACCGCACCCGGATTGGTGCGGTCCTTTTGCGTTATTTGTTGTAATGTAATACTGATACTAAACACTGACTAAAAAGCGACATAACTTGCGGTCTATTTTCCGCCCAGCGTTGTCATCCTCCTTGCCGGGCGACAGCCCGCCTGCGTCGTCTTCCTAGCTGGTCGAAAAATATCCTCG
>Ga0153946_1000811_pt1 | contig 13804 bp, 4 predicted proteins | sample TSNJ030MetaG_FD_104751 | JGI IMG/M metagenome (GOLD analysis project Ga0153946, IMG submission 104751) | Attine ant fungus gardens microbial communities from New Jersey, USA - TSNJ030 MetaG | ecosystem: Host-associated > Fungi > Mycelium > Unclassified | place: USA: New Jersey, Wharton State... | reverse complement strand
TTTACTCTGACGACAGAAGATATCGAGGGTGATAACACCAGAGTCAGTATTACTTATAAAGGTTTAATCACCGATGTTCAGGTTGATAAAAAGATCCTGATCGATGATGGACTGATTGAGTTGCAGGTTACCGGCAAGACCGGGACAGAGATTGTCTGTAAAGTAATCAATGGTGGTGAACTGGGTGAGCGCAAAGGGGTGAATGTACCGAATGTGCCGATTCGGCTGCCGGCGATCACCGAGAAGGATAAAGATGATATTCGTTTTGGTGTTGAGCAGGATGTGGACTTTATTGCCGCCTCCTTTGTGCGGAATGCCGAATGTATTCTAGAGATACGTGCTTTTTTAAATGAACTAAAAGCACCCTATACGCCAATCATCGCGAAGATTGAAAATGCCGAAGGAATTGAAAATATTGATGAGATTATCAGGTGCGCTGACGGAGTGATGGTTGCCAGAGGAGATCTGGGAGTTGAAGTTCCGGCAGAACAGGTTCCTTATATACAGAAAATGCTGATTCAGAAATGCAATGATAATTACAAGCCGGTCATCACGGCGACTCAGATGCTTGATTCGATGATACGCAATCCCCGTCCCACCAGAGCAGAAGTGACCGATGTGGCTAATGCTGTTTACGATGGGACTGACGCTGTTATGTTATCTGGAGAGACGGCCAACGGGAAGTATCCCATTGAATCGGTTCAGATGATGTCTCATATAGTTGAGAACACCGAGAAGCATCTGGATTATGATTTGCTTCTGCAGAAGGTGGGAGATCATCGCAAGAAAGGGATTTCGAGCGCGATCAGCTACGCAACAGTGTCAGCAGCCGATAACTTGGGGGCAAAATGCATTGTAACTCCAAGCGTATCCGGTGCGACTACCCGGATGGTGTCTAAATTCAAACCGAAACAGAGTATTATCGGTGTGACACCGAACGAAAGGACGCTCCGGCGTATGCAGATCTATTGGGGGGTGTATCCGGTGAAATCGATTGAATGCTCTTCGTCAGAAGACATTACCACCGGTGCTATTGACCTGATCCGGGCTAAGCAGATTGTGGAATCCGGGGATGTGGTAGTATTGACAGCAGGGATTCCGTCACCCAATGTTCAGATTGGGGTGCGTGAAGGGGTCAGTAACATGATGCGGATTGCAACTGTAGAGTAAAATAATAAGTCAAGGGGCATTGCTTATGCAACGTCTCTTTTTTAATTGACCTCAGCTATTGTAATTCATGAACCGTGAAAAGCAGGCTTGACTTAATCAGCGACATATATTATAGTAGTACTACAAAACACTACTAACATGGAAATGGAGCAGATCGCATGGACAAAGAAATGGCAGTAGAAAGGCTGGCTGGTTTTGGACTCACCAGGCAGGAGGCGGTATTGTATGTCTGCCTGCTGCAGGAACCGAAGCTGACTGGATATGAAGCAGCTAAGCAGACCGGTATTTCCAGATCCAATGCTTATGCGGCTCTGGCGAATCTGCTGGAAAAGGGTGCCGCCTATTGCGAAGAAGAGGAAGCGGTAAAAAAGTATATACCGGTAGCACTGCAGGAATTCTGCAGTAATTATATCAGCAAGATGGAAAGAGATAAGGAGTGGCTGGAAAATAACGTATTGGTTAAAAAGGCTGCTCAAGAGGGCTATATTACCATCGAAGGTTCTAAACACATCTTGAATAAGATGCGGAATTTACTGCAGCAGGTTGAAGAGCGGGTTTATGTATCCAGCAGTAAGAACAACCTATCTGATGTCGAGCCGGAATTGAAAAATTTGATTGAAGCAGGGAAAAAAGTGGTCATTATTACCGATGAGCAGGTTTTCATGGATATGGCTAAGGTTTATGTCGGCGGGTGCCGCCAAAGTCAAATTGGCATTATCGCTGATTCGAAATATGTATTGACCGGCGAATATGGACCGGAAGGCAATAATACCTGTTTGTATTCCGGTCAGCAAAATTTTGTGGAATTATATAAGAATGCACTTGCGAATGAAATCAGATTAATAGAATACCAGAAAGGAAAACCACAACTATGACAAAGGAAATGTTTGTAACCAAAGAACAACTAAAGGGAATTATTAAGGAGTACCCGACACCATTTCATTTATACGATGAAAAGGGCATAAGGGATAATATAAAGGCACTTAAAGAGGCGTTTGCGTGGAATCCGGGATTCAAAGAATATTTTGCCGTAAAGGCCAATGCAAATCCTTTTTTGATCAACATTTTGCGTGAGTACGGCTGCGGCTGTGACTGTTCTTCATATACCGAATTGCTGCTTTCAGAAGCAATTGGAGCCGTTGGAGATGATATTATGTTTTCCTCTAATGCAACTCCGGCGGAAGAATTTCAATTAGCTGAAAAGTTGGGGGCGATCATCAATTTAGATGATATCACCCATATCGATTATCTGGAAAAAGCGATCGGATATATCCCGGAAACGATCAGCTGCCGGTATAATCCGGGCGGTGTTTTTACAATTAGCAATAATATTATGGATAATCCCGGAGATGCGAAATACGGCATGACCACCGAACAGTTATTTGAAGCGTTTAAGATCCTGAAAGAAAAAGGTGCCAGGGAATTTGGCATTCATGCCTTTCTGGTCAGCAATACAGTTTCTAATGACTATTATCCGATGCTGGCTAAAATCTTATTTAAAACGGCGGTGAAACTGCAGGAAGAGACCGGCGTTCACATCAAGTTTATCAACCTGTCCGGCGGCATTGGTATTCCTTATGAGCCGGGTCAGGAACCGAATGATATCATGATCATCGGTGAAGGGGTCCGCAAAGCTTATGAAGAGGTGCTGGTCCCGGCCGGAATGGATGATACCGCCATTTACACCGAACTGGGACGTTTTATGACCGGGCCTTACGGCTGCCTGGTCACGACGGCGATTCATGAGAAGAATATTCATAAAGAATATATTGGCTGTGATGCGTGTGCGGTCGACCTGATGCGGCCGGCAATGTATGGTTCCTATCATCATATCACGGTGATGGGCAAAGAGAACCAGCCGCACGATCATCAATATGACATCACCGGTTCTCTGTGTGAAAATAATGATAAATTTGCAGTCGACCGGATGCTCCCTGCGATAGATATCGGTGATGTTCTGGTGATTCATGATACAGGAGCACATGGATATGCGATGGGATACAATTATAATGGGAAACTGAAGTCAGCGGAGATATTGCTGAAAGAAGACGGCAGTACCGAACTGATCAGAAGGGCAGAAAAACCAGCGGATTATTTCGCAACGCTGGATTGTTTTGAGATTGGTAAAAAACTTTTGAAATAGCTGTTGAATTGTTTAAAATAATATGCTAAAATTAATTTCGGTTGCTAAACCGGGAACGCGGATGTGGCGGAATGGCAGACGCACAAGACTCAAAATCTTGCGGGGGCGACCTCGTGTGGGTTCAAGTCCCACCATCCGCATGCTGATTTTATGAAGGAAGATCTTATAACTAAAGGTCTTCCTTCATTTTGCTGTTCATATGTGAACTGCCTTTCCTATTATCCTTGAAATTATCTGATAAATATAGTACAATGCTAACAATTAGAAAATTTGGTAAATCATAGAAAAAAATACCAATGAAAACCAAATGGCAGATCAAAGGAGAATAGGAATTATGAGAGAGGGAACGTACAAAAGATCAAGGGGGCAGTCCGCCCTGACAGACAAACAAAAGATACTATTCACAGCGGGAATATTTCTCGCAAGTATCTCTGCCCATCTGGCAGAATTTTTTACCATCAAAGGGATTGCTGACAACGGATTGTCTACTTTTACAAGAGGAATATGGCCGCTGTTCGTGGGAGCAGCGGCCATCCTCTGCATTGGGCTTGGCATCCTCCGGCAGCAAATCTTACGTCCGCTGTTATACTTAGGCGGAGCCTATCTGGGGGTCCAACTGGTTCTCAGCATACTGATGGGCGGCCTGGCTGTGATTCTGGATCAAGCCTTTGATCTGAATGGAGAAGTGGTCAAAACAACTGTCGATATGATCATCCGGGTGATCCAGATACCGTTGCGGGCAGGCGTCTGTCTACTTTTAATGGAAATCGTAATGAAAAGAAGAGTGCGGACGCCGGGATTATGGATGAAACTGGCAGCCGCCATTGCTGTATATACGCTCCTGCAGTATTCAGCGGGCTTCCTGGGGGATGCCCCACTTCTGATCGTAATACGGATTCTGCTGGCCGGTATCGCCGCAGTCATTCTCTGGTCTTATATTGAAACAGAGTGCGGAAAGGCTGGTGAGCAGAATGAAAAATAAGTTAAAACAGATCCTGAAGTGGATAACGGTTACGATGTTGATCTTATCTCTGCTCATCACCACCGAAACCATCGTGCTGGCCGAAGAGATCAAAGAGCAGACCGAAGAAGCCCTCACTCAGTATCAGGAAGAAAAACGAACACAGGATCTCCGGGAAGAACAACGGCAATACATCGAAGAAAACCAGGCAGTACCGGCAGAAATCGTAGAAAAAACCGAATCGGCAGCCTCATCGGATCAGTCAGCAGAGGGAGAAGAAGAGGTCATCATCTCCCAGCCGGAGCTGGAAACGGATGCCCCGGAGCTCTATGAACAATTATACGGGGAACCGGTAGAAGTCTATGAATACGGGAAGGTATACCGGACCGACACCAATACCTACAAGTTCATCGGCACCAGTGAGCCCTGCATGTATGAAGACGAGAAGGGTGAGCTGCAGGAAATTGATAACACCCTGGTGGAAGAAGAGACGCCGGGATTCCGGCTCTTCTCCGTGGGCAGTACAGATACCACCTGTTATACCAATGCGGGCGGCAGCAACGACGTCAAGCTGCCGGTCAAGATGCAGGAAGGCCGGGGACTGACCCTCACCAATCAAGAGGGAAAGACTCTGGAACTGTTCCCCCACGAAGGAACCTACGAAAATGTATCCGTGCTGGGAAATGCCATCCTTTACAACGAAGTGTTTGAGAATGTAGACGTTCAATACACGGTCAAAGGAAACAGCATCAAAGAAGATATCATACTAAGAGAACCGGGGGACAAGCACAGCTTTTCCTATCGTTTCTCCCAGGAGGAGTATGATGCCAGACTGGAGAATAACGTGGTAGTGATCACTACCAAAAATGCCGCCGAAACCAATCAGGAGGTTCTATTCTACCTGACCGCCCCCGGCATGTACGACCGGGCCGGGGAAGTCAGTGAGGCGGTCACCCTGACCCTGCGGGAGGAAGGGGATGACTATCTCCTGACTGCAGCAGCAGACCCCGACTGGCTGCATGCCGCCGAACGGGTCTATCCGGTCAAGATCGACCCCACCATCCACATCCCCTCCGGCAGCTTAAACGTAGTCACCACCAGCAGCATCCACGGCACCTACTCCTCGGCCGCCTATGGCTATGTGGGCTATACCGACCACCGGGTCACCGGCGTATCCGGTGCCAACATCGGAAAAACCCGGATGTTCTATCAGATCAACTACAACTTCGCGGCCATCATCCCGGACGAAGCAGTGGTCAAATCAGCCACTTTAAATGCCTATGCCTATTCCGCATACCCGGCTTCCACCGGTTTCGCCAGCTACCGCCTGACCCAGAGCTTTAATCCCGCCAATATCAACTGGACCAATTCGGTCAACCTGGGCCGGGAGATCTCCGGGGAAAACGCTTCCCAGCCGGGAGGGAAAGGCTGGAAGCGGTTTGACATCCGCCAAAGTGTCAACGACTGGAAGGCCGGTCTGGCGCAAAACCACGGCATCATGATCATGGCCAATGATGAGCTGAGCCCCGGAAATGCATTCTACACCCCTTATTCCAGCACCGGAATCCAGCCCAGCTTCCGGCCGGAGTACTACCCTTACATTGAGGTCAACTGGGAATACCCTGATTCGGTGGATGCCAATTATCCTCTGGATGACACCACCCTAAGCCTGCGTACCATGGTCCAATGTGACCCCAGCGGAAAACTGCAGTTTCAGGGAGTCTTCGCCGATGGGATCGCCACCCCGGACGCCACCGTTGCCTATGCCCTGAACGACACCAGTAAAGGGTATGGGGATACGGCGGCAGCCGGGCAAACCAAAAAATATCCCAATACAGAAAGCTTCGAAGGTGCCTTTCCCGCCGGTACCACCCGGTACCGGGACAAGCTGAGCAACTGGCAGAGTGCTCATCCCTTCACCGATCCGGACTTTGATAAACTGTATCAGATGGAGGCAGCCGCGGTGAAAAGTGGAACCACCGGGAGGGTGAATGGCAGCGATAAATTTCTCATTTATAAAGTGAAGCAGTTCGATACCCTGCCCAAGATTGCGGCCTATTATGGGGTCCCCTTAAGCCAGATCCTGTATGATAACCGGGTTCAGGACATGTTGGTAGTGGAAAACAATACTTTATTCATCCGCAATCCGAAAAAGAATGCGGATAAGCCCTATAATCCGCCGCCCTTAGACAACAGCATGAAAGCTCAGATCGATGCCCAGCTGATGGGCCGGGGACTCCACTGCGAATTCGGGTTCGAGCCGGTGAACTTAAACACCGGGAACTTCTATTTCAGCAGCACCGATGTGACCCTTCCGGATTATCACGGTGAGTTTGCCATCGAGCGAACCTACAATTCCAAAGGTGTTCCTTACATCAGCAGCTTTGGCCGGGGCTGGCAGTTCTCTTACGGAGAAGCCCTGTCCAAAGCGGAAGACGGCACCATTCTCTACACCAGAGGGGACGGCAGCGTACTTACGTTTACCGACAAAGGCAGCCGGACGTATGAATGCCCGGAAGGATATGACCTGGAACTGACCCCGGTAGAAGTGCGCAAAAACACCTATGACTTCGGAAATGGAGACGAGACCTATCCGGTCTATGAATATGAAATCCGGGATACTGACCAGATGGTCAAACGGTTCGACTGCTTCGGCATGCTCGTATCAATGACCGACGAAGCCGGCAACAAGACCACCCTGGCCTACGACGGCGACTACAAGCTGAAATCCATCACATCGGCAGCCGGCAATACTTATGGCTTTACCATGACCGATGACGGCAAGGTGGAGACCATCACCCTGCCAAACGGAGGCGTGCTTCAATACGAATACGATGCAGACAACAACCTGACCGCCTATACCGATGCCTGCGGCGGTAAAATCGTCTACGAATACGACCAAAAGCACCGGATGACCGCCTGGTATGACGCCAAAGGAACCAAGATCATCACCAATAGGTATGATGCAGAAGGCCGGGTCACCAAACAAACCGATGCAAACGGCTATGATGTCCTGTTCACCTATGCCGATGGCCAGACCACCACCACCGACGGCAACGGCAATCGGACGGTATACAAGTACGATGATCAGTTCCGTACCAAGTCCATCATCTATGCCGATGGAACAAGTGATACATATACCTATCAGGATAGCCGGCTGGTCAGTGAAACGGATGGGCTTGGACATACGACTTCTTATACTCATGATGCAAACGGAAATGTGTTGTCAGAAACCAGATTCAACGGAGCGGTTCGAACCTTCACCTATAACAGTACCAACAAATGTTTGTCGGAGAGCGATTACGAAGGAGCGGTCACCACTTATACCTATGACAGGAACGGAAATCTGCTCAGTACCGCCAAAGCCGGAACCATCCTTGCAGTATATACTTACGACCCAAAAGGCCGGGTGCTGACCAGTAAAGATGCCAATAGCAATGTCACAAACTACGGATATAGCGGTGCCCTTCTGACTACCATCACCGACGCTGCCGGCGGGGTGACCCGGCTGTCTTATAATGCCATGGGACTGGTGACAGGGATCACCGATGCCAACAGAGATCAGACCAGTTACACCTACGATCAGGAAGGCCGCCAGACCAGTGAGACCGATGGTGCCGGCAATCCCACCACCTATGCTCTGGATGCCAACGGCCAGGCCATCGGGGTCACCGACGGCAACGGCAATCTTTCCACCTTCACCTATGACGGACTGGGAAATCTGACCGGTGGAACCGACGCCGAAGGCAGCACCATTTCTTACCGCTATGATGGCAACGGCAACGTGACAAAAGAGGTGGATGGAGAAGGGTATGCCACCACCAAAGTCTATGACAGCCGCAACCGCATGATCAAAGAAACCGACGGAGGCGGCGGTGTCACTGTCTACACCTATGATGCCCTGGGGAATGTACTGAAAGAAACCGATCCCAAGGGGCAGTCGATAGTTTATACTTATGATTATGCGGCTGGTGATATAAAATCTGTGGTGGATGACAGCGGGGCAGTTCTTGCCTTTACCTATTCAAAGGATGGAGAACTGCTCAGCCAGACCTTCCCGGACGGAACCAAAGAGACGCATACCTACGACGACTTGGGACGTGAAAGCAGCTGCACCGAAGTAAACGGATTAAAGATCCAATATAAATATGACAAAGCAGGGAATCTGACTTCCATCGATAAAGAAGGGGTCAAGACGACCTTTGCTTACGATGCCCTGAACCGCAATACCAGGATGACCGCACCGGATGGCGGCGTGACTGCGTATGCTTATGATAAAACATCCAATCTGATGAAAGAGACCGATCCCCTGGGGAATGTGACATCTTATGCATATGACGGAGCAGGAAGAGCGGTAACAATGACCGATGGAAACGGAGCTGTCACCACCTATACTTATGACGGGAACGGCAACCTGACGGCTGAAACCAGCCCCATTGGCGGCGTCACAAAGATCACCTACAATGGATATAATCAGCCCAAGTGTATGGAGGATTCCTGGGGCAATACCACCGCCTATACCTATACCAGGAATGAACAGGTATCAGCCATGACCGATGCCATCAGCCATACTACCAGCTATGAGTTCAATGCTCTGGGCCTGCCGGTAAAAATCACCGATGCCGCCGGCGGCGTGTATCGGATGAGCTATGATAAGAACGGCAATTATACCAGCATCAAAGCCCCTGATGGCGGAACCGTAACCTATACCTATAATCAATTAGATCAGGTCATCAAAGAAGAAGACAGCGAGGGACTGATCACCGAATACGAATACGATGCCAATGGACTGACAACGAAGATGTGGGATAACCAGGGCGGCAGTATCATCTATACCTATGATGAAGCCGGCAATCTGCTGACCGAGACCAATGCTTTGGCAGAAACTGCCGTCTATTCCTACGATAAATTCGGTAATCTGACAAAGGTGGCAGAACCGGATGGAAATATAACCACCTTCACATACGATAAGATGTGCAACCTGACCGGGATGACCGATCCGGAAGGGAAAAAGACTACTTATCAATATGACCTGAATGGCCAGCTGATCAAGGAAAGCGATGATCAGGGACAATCATACCAATTTGCCTATGACAAAGCGGGGCAATTAGTCAAGGTGACCAATCCTTTAGGAGAAGCCACCACTTACCAATACGATGATGCCGGCAATCTGACGGCAGAAACCGACCCCCTTGGCAATACCGACACCTATATCTACGATAAAGAAGGCCGGCTGATCGGGCAGAGAGACAAAAACGGCAATCTATCCACCCTGGAGTACGATGCCGTGGGAAGTATCGTAAAAGCCATCTCTCCGGAAACAGGAACGGAGACCTATGCATATGATGCCCTTGGAAATCTCCTTACCTACACCGATATGGAGGGTGGGGTAACCGCTTACGAATACGATTCCATGAGCCGGGTCGTGGAAATGACCATGCCGGAAGGGGGAGTCCGCACCTATGTATACAATACCCACGGAGCGGTCACAAAAGAAGGACTGCCCACCGGCGGGGAGATTCTCTATGAACACGATCGCTACGATCAGGTCATCAAAAGAGTACTTCCGGGAGAAGCGGTCTATCAGTATCAATACGATCTGCTGGGCAGGCTGACCAATCAGACAGCCCCGGAAGGGCAGAGCATGGCCTATCAGTACGACATCAGCGGGAACCTGGTCAAAGAGACCGATCAAAGCGGCCGTACGGTTACTTATGCCTATGATCAGATGCAGCGCCTTGTTGAAACAGAGAACCCCCTTGGGCTGAAAACATCTTATACCTATGATGAGGCCGGCAATCTGGCCAGCATCGTTACGCCCATGGGACATACCACCTCTTACGCGTATGATGCACTGGACCGCATGCGCGAAACAGTAGATCCGGCCGGCAGGATCACGGAGCTGTCCTACGATGGGGCCGGGAATCTCAAGACTCTGAAAGAAAACGGAGAACGGGAGAGCAGCTACACCTACGATCAAGAGGGAAACCTGACCTCAGAGATCAACGCCCTGTCTGAGACCACCAGCTATGCATACGACAACATGAATCGTCTGGCGGAGGAAACCGACACCGCCGGCAATCAAACAAACTATGAGTATGACAAGAACAGCCGGCTTAGAAAGATCATCGATGCTAAAGGCTATGAGACTGCCATGTCCTATGACCGAAACGGAAATAATACCGCCATCACCGATGGCAGCGGCCGGACCATTGCCTATACGTATGATGCCAGTGACCGGATGACCGAAGCAGCGGCCGGATACGGCACCCAGGAAGTCATGATCGCTGCCTATGAGTATGATGACCGGGATAATCTCACCGCCCAGACCGACGGCAACGGAAACCGGACCACCTTTACCTATAACGGGTTGAACCAGGTGACCTCGGAGGTCAACGCCCTGGGGCAGACCGAAGCCTATGGGTACGATCTCAACGCAAGGCTTAGCAAAATAACTCGGGCATCCGGGAAGACCATCCGGTATAATTACAACCAGCTGGATCAATTATTGAGCGTAGAATACTCAGAAGAGAGTGAAGGTGAAGTACTCTATGCCTATGATCAGGATGGAAAGCGGGTCAGCATGACCGATCTCACCGGGACCTCGGCTTATACCTATGATGAAGCAGGGCGGATCACCGGAGTTCAGAGTGGCGATGGTAATGTGATTCTTTATCACTATGATAGTTATGGGAACTTAAGCAAACTGACCTATCCCGACGGCACCAGTGTTTCCTATGAATACGATGCTCTGGACCGGCTGATAACAGTCACCGACCGGGAAGGCAAAGAGACGGAATATACCTACGATGCGGCTGGCAACATGACCAATATAAGCCGTCCCAACGGAACCCGTTCCGAGCTTACTTATGATGAATCGGATCAGGTGGAGAAGGTGCGCAACCTGGATCAGAAAGATAAAGTCATCTCCCAGTACGAATATACCTATGATTTCAGCGGCAATATCCTGACTGAACTGATCACCCAGGAGGGAAAGACCACCACCTGGCAGTACGGCTACAACAGCCGTGGTGAATTGAGTACCGCCGCAGCCACCGGAGGAGAAGAGATGACCCTTACCTATGGGTATGATCAGGCCGGGAATAAAGTGACCATTGAACAGTCCCGGAAGAATGCGTTGGGTGCAGTAGAAAACCGGATCACCCAGAACACTTACAACGTGGTGAACCAGCTGGTGGAGAGCCGGGACAACATAGATGGAACGGCCGGTTATGAATACGATGCAGATGGAAATTTAATCCGGAAACTGGATGTGGATGAGGCGGTTTATGAGTATACTTACGACATTGAAAACCGACTTCTGGCGATCCGGGAGAACGGCAGCCTGCTGCAGTCGGCTCTGTACGACGGGGATGACAACCGGGTCTTTGTGGCCAACCGTAAGATCGAAACCGGTGTAACCCAGAACTATAAGGCAGTGACAAAGGGAACGGAAACCGGCTCTCAGGCCAGGAGAAGTCAAACCACGGCCTCTTCCGGCAGCGGCTATGTAAATGGGGAAGGTAGTGCTGAGGAGTCGGAGGAAACAGAAGCACAGGAGAATCAGGAGACTGAAGAGGCAGATGGCGGCAACAATCAGAGCTCGGGGACGGTCAGTACAGATGCTCCTGAAGAAGAAATCGGTTACTTCTGGTATGGCTTCCTGCAGAACTTAAACCATGCCTTCTCCCTGGCCGACAGTTCTCCCGGCCAGGCCCTGCATACGTATTGGGAAGATCTGGTGGAGTGGTACCATGTCCGGATCAAGGGAGACCGGCCGGATGCAGAAGGGATCGTAAAGAATCCGGTAAACAGGCTGCCAAATCCGGAAGAAAACGCTGCGGCGGATCAAGAAGAGAAAGAAGAGGCAACAGAGACCGGGAGTCAGGATCATGTCACCAACGATCAGACCTCACGCAATCAGACGAACAACACCCGTGTAACGACCCGTACCGACAATCAGAACAATCAGATCTATGAGCGGGTGCTGATCCCCTATGGAGTGACCAAAACCGACCGGGATACCTATGTTCTGACCAACTATGTCAATGACATCAACCAGGAATATACTCAGACCCTGATGGAGTATGGTGAGAGTGGCAAAGTAACCAGTACTTATGCTTATGGGAATGAACGGCTCTCTTATACCAGCCAGAGCGGAGTCCAGTCCTATCTGTATGACGGACGGGGAAATGTGACAAATCTGACTGGCGAAAGCGGCAGGAATGTAGTATCTTATAGTTATGATATTTATGGTGAGGCTTCTGCCAGTGCAGAGACGAAGAATCCTTATACCTACAATGGAGAATATACGGATTATCTAACGGGGAACCAGTATCTGCGGGCGCGGTATTATGATCCGGCAGGCGGCATCTTCCTAAGCCAGGACAGCTATCTGGGAAGTCTGCTGGAGCCCTTGAGCCAGAACCGTTATACCTACGCCGGGAATGACCCGGTCAACATCGACGATCCCAGCGGGCATGGCTGGTTGAAGAACACGGTCAAGAAGGTAGTATCCGGGGCGAAGAGTATAGCGAAGAAGGCAGTGTCTACGGTGAAAAAGGTGGTGAACAAAGCTAAGACAGTAGTGAAGAAGGTGGTAAATAAAGTCACTACTACGGCGAAAAAGGTGGTGAATCAGTTCACTTCGGCAGCCAAGCAGACCATCACGAAAGTAGCCACGGCAGCGAAGAACACGGCATCCACTGCCAGAAATTATATCACGACGAAGGCGCAGAATATCAAGAATGGTGCGACGAAGCTGTATACGAAGGCTGCCGGCTATGCAAAATCCAAGGTGAATACCATCAAGAAGAAAGTCACGAATCTGGTGAAGGTGGGAAATAAGCTGGTATCGAAGTTTGAGAAAGCGGTATGTACTACGGCGAACCGTATAAATAAAAAAGATAATAATAACTTGGCTCTGATGCCGGTGGTGGCGAAACAACCAGCAACAGGAATGACTTTGGCAAATTTATTGAAAGCAATAATAGAATCCGGAGCAGACGTAAAAGGTGCGGTGGCTGGTGCAGCAATAGCGATTGGGGGCATTGGCAGCAAGATTGTTACCGGAGCATCGTCAGTAGTTGCGAAATTGACACCGGTTGCACCAATTCTTGGGGTAGCCGGAATAGCATTAGGAGCGGCCTATATCCACAAAAAGGGACTAGCGAGCGTAAAAGAGGAATATGGTTTAGACTATTCGGATGTAGATTTCTTTGATCCATACTCTAAGCCGAAAGTTTTGAAAGATTTGGAAGCTCAGTTGAGTAAAGGGAAAACAGATGAGGGAACTAGTGAAGCTAAAGACAAGGCAGAAAAGGGCAAGATTGATGATTCGCCATCTGATGATCATTCAACTACAACTGATAATCCGACGACAGGAAAGCCAAATTCATCTACTGATATTTTAGATGAAAATGGAAATGTGAAAACGAGAAGATGGTTTGGTCCAGATGGAAAAGCGTCAAGGGACGTTGACTATACGGATCATGGTAACCCTAAAGCACATCCAGAAGTGCCGCATGAAC
>Ga0153946_1000807_pt1 | contig 13843 bp, 18 predicted proteins | sample TSNJ030MetaG_FD_104751 | JGI IMG/M metagenome (GOLD analysis project Ga0153946, IMG submission 104751) | Attine ant fungus gardens microbial communities from New Jersey, USA - TSNJ030 MetaG | ecosystem: Host-associated > Fungi > Mycelium > Unclassified | place: USA: New Jersey, Wharton State... | reverse complement strand
GCCCGGCTGTAGTGCTCATTCAACGAAAGTTCTAGCAGCAAGAAAGAAAGACTACAGCTTTACCTCGATGCCGGGGACATAGGTCTGGTATTTCCTCATAATTGGACTCCCGATTGACTATCTAGATTTCAGAGCTCACCGATGCTGAAGTTGCAATCATTGACGCTGCCGGTAAAGAAGGTGCCATTCCAGTTCCGCCCTACTAAATGAGAGCATTCGTTTCGAGTGACCGTCGCTGTGGGTCACTCTTGGTGAAAAAGTATCAACCACCACCTTCTCTATTGAGTGTTGTACTCAGGTTGATTGTAGCGTGAGTGACATATATGTACGTATTCCATCGAATATAGCTTTTTTCTCCAAAACCGTCAAGACTATTCACAATAGACTTAAATACCATATTCTCTATTTGCAGATGTATTGTAGAACTGAGCAAAGAGTGAAATGCCGTTCTCACTACACCTAGCGCAATGAGGTAAAAATCTGAGTGCAGGGTTCTAGCTTGTTCTTGTCAGGTCATCTGACGGCATAGTGTCATTCAACATGTCGTATGTCATACTCATCTGTTTTTGATTCAGAATTTTTATTCCCAAGCAAACTAGTGTTAAGACTAAGACTGCGAGGGCGTCAGGGGTGTATCAACAGGAGGCATGGAGACATGCCACTCTCCAGCCCTGAGAGATAAGAAATGGTGGCTGAGTCCAAGTCAAGAAGGAACTCCATGCAAGTAATGATGTACTACGGCAGCATAGATCGTCACTTGAAAATGCGAAGGAAGATGACAACGAATGGCTTGACAGCATCAGAATGCCTCCCCATATGATCCTACATTGATTCATACTACATGTACGAGGACAAGGTGCTGACATGGACTCTTGGACGAGAAAATGCGGATTCTCTATACGAGGCATGTGACTTGTCCTCGCTTGGCACAGGACCTTTCACCAACTTTGTCATTTCTATATGCGGTTGCCTTGAGTTTGAACTCCCGGTACATAGCGACCTCCGAGGCTAAACTCCTTGAATGACGGACGAGTCTAGAAGAGGCTGATGAACCCATATAACCTAACCACCCTGTTCGGTTCACGTCACAGGGACGTCTATACTGAGGACGTTGGTGTGCATACCATGGCCACTCACATTTGTGGCAGTAGGAATGCTCTGTTTATTCACTAGGCAAGACTTCTCCACGTCAAAGATGCTTCAATCGATATAGTGTCAATACTCTGATACTTATAAGTACCTGAACCTGAAGAAAGGACCTTCACTAATTACTCTGGTGTATCAAACAAAAAGGTCATCATGCCTACGACTGACGACATTGATTTTCTCTTTCCGAGACCATCACATCCCCCCACCCTTCTCTGTCCTCAGCGTTGGCCCGGGATTACCCCTGAATCGACACAAACTGTGAGGGATATTCTGAGGGACAACTACAAACGATGGCACATCTTCTTTAATTACATACGATTCCACAAGTATGACCAGCGGCCGCTCTGTGAAATTTGAGACTTACTAGTTGTCTTCTAGTCATGCCATGCACGGTACCCTGGCTATCTGGGCTATGGGTGGGACAGCTGCAGTCATAGAAGCTGGATATGAAATTTATTGCAAACAAAATCGACGTGGCTTCAAGTCACCTGAGCCCATTACAGAGGCCAACTTTGACAGACACCTAGGCGATGAAAAGTTGGTGGTCTTTGTTCCTTGAAATGGGCCCTAATGGAACGTCGCTAGGTACTACGACGCTTTTGTCACCTTCTACGTCGAGCACGCCCGTAATCACGGATTCTGGGAGACTCTCCAGAAGTTCATCTTCTCTAGAGAGTACAACACACCAGACAGAGAAATGCTCAGCAGGTTTCTGTCTGGCGGTATGCATCCGATGATCCATGTTGGATATGCAGCTGAGATGGGCCTTCCTGTCATGCTTGTCGAAGGTGGATTCAACAACTCTCCTTCCAAAATTTGAACTAATTTATTCTGGGTACCTTGAAAGGTCTTGCATTAGCTTCTGTTCATGATGCAGATATTGCCCGGCTTTTCCCTCAAACATTCTTCAACGAGATTTGGGCTATCACAGATCCAACTGTTCCTAGAGGACCCAGTTACACATCTCTAGTCGCCAACGGGATTCGAGGGGCTGCTTCTTATGTTATCCCTCGTCTTGCGTCTAGTTCTGCGGGACCAGTTGATGACAACGTCCATGCGCTCACCATTCTCGCAAGAGTCATGGCCGACGATACGATATCTCAGCCAACTGATCTGGATGAGCTGAGACTTGTGGAGAATACAGTCCTCAGCTTTGGTAATCGTATCGGTGAACACGTTGCACAATGGACTGTTGACCTCTCTAAGCCTGGGGAGATTGAGAGGAAAATAGAAGAGTTATGTTGGATGGCTGTCATTGGGTTTGGAGTTGCAGGCTGGACTTGGGCACAAGATATTAAACCAGATGGACGCGAATTCCATGCTGATTTCTTCCAGTGAGCCTATTTACTATTGAATATGAATTTCCCATGCTGATTTAGTACAGGCTCCATCTCGCCACGGCAATTGCCTTTCCCGGATCAATTTTGGCTAGGATGGAGTCACCTCATTGCAAAATTGCATTCATTCGCTCGTGTCTCGCCGCTTTGATTGCTCAATACGTCAGTCGTGGAAAGGCTCCGCTCAATATCGCCGGATTCTATAGATCGCCACTAGCCAACCCATTTCCCTTGCCTTACAACGAGTTACCTACTCCTTCAAAGGACGCTCTCCCAAGTAGGGAGTCCATTGAAGCACGTTGTCCAGACCCTTGGCTTCCTTTGGTGCAGACCACACTGGCTCATCCCGATACACATTTAGGTAAGGCCGTTCGAACACTTGCATGGCTCGGTGCAAGACTAGGGGATATTCCCCAGGGAACATTCGGTAGTCCAGATGTTTGCCCTCCGGGTGCAATTAGAACCGAGATGCCTGGCGCAGAGTATCTGGATGGAACTTTGTTCATCCGTGTTTGTGGTCTCATGTGCAAGAGGATGGGAAGAGTTCAACAAGGAGAAGATGGTCGTCTGCACTGGGATCGTGAAGGGTTCTGGCAGGATCCTGTAGTTGCTGAGGAGGCGAGGCAGAGGATGTATCCTGGTGAATATCTCGACTGAGCTTTCAACTACGATCGTGTATTTGGAAAGCAATAGAAATGTATGTTTCTAGCATTATACAATGTAATCGTTGGGATGGTTTTATGGTATGATGTAATCTTTGGACAATTTATTCTCTATATCTCTCTTCTCTTCATCACTATCTATTTTGTCATTCTGTGGACATGCTACTCAACTACAGTCACAACCATCACAGCCAATATATGGTCGCACATGCGTCGACTTAGAAGGGTATCTTCTTCCCTTTCTCGTTCATTTCTTCTTCAACCCTGAATCCCGCAATAGAAGACCTTGAGCTTCGTAGACTTCAGCCTAATCGAATCCTAGGCTGCGGACTGTACAACCAGTCCATTTTTGATATAAAACACCCGAGGGTCGTCTTTATAATGATAACAGTTGAATTTGGGGGAAAACTATGGCTATAACGGTCATGGTCATCATGAACTTCAAGGACATAGTACATTGCATGAGGAAGTTGGGATATATTTGCCCTATAGATTTGAGGAGGGGCTCGAATATCTCGTTAAGTTACTGGAATAGTGAATCTGGGGTAGTGATGCTCCGTTACTGATCGAATCGAGAGAGATGTGCCAAAAACAGACGACGGCGATCATGTTGAAGGAGGGACGGAGTTCTTAGAGTTAAGGTTAAGTTCCTATTCCGTTCCCGTTCTAGAAAATTTTTGCACCAGACGCACCAAAATAAATTTAATAAGAGTGTATTGTTGCTTGAGCACAGCGAGTCAAAATGGGGCATGGAGATGCTGTATAAAAGCCACAAGTGTTCATGGTTTACCTGACAAGTTCGACCATCCTCTCTACTTGTTAACATGTCGAAGCCCACTGCTGGAAATTACTACATCTTGAACCGTGTTCTCTCTCCCGATGGTGAGGAGCTTGCACTCACCTTCAATGGAGTAGACAGGTATGTTACTGTCACTCCCTTCATTCGTTCGAATTCCAACCAGCATGTGAGTTGTTCCTGGTTTATCTGCTATACTAAGTGCCTGAGTTTTATTGAAATAGTGGCAGATAATTGATTTCAATGGGAAAACACAATCTGTTTCTCCAAGCTCCGACACTCATATTCAAATCGGCTGGGGGAGGGACGGTGCCATCGTCCTTCGCAACGGCAATTATGTCTGGACCATCAGGACTCATGAAGATGGAACTACGTAGGTTGATTTTCCTTCGAATATTTCAGCATGAATTGACTGAAGAGGACTGCCAGCATCCGAGATGGTGATGATACCGTATACTGGGGTTTGAATACCGCTGTTTTGGGCGAGACTGTAGGAATTGGTGGTGGAGTTAACCCAAGCTTTGGACAGCGCTGGTATTTGAGCCGCGCTTAGGTGTCACTTTCGTGTCTTCAATATAAGGAAGGTCTTGAATTGTATGAAACTCGTCGCTTTGTCTACATACAAGATGTGCATAGAATCCACTTTCAGCTTCCACAAGTCTTGAGAAGGAAGTTTCACTGATGTGTGTTGTTATAGTAGGTGCTGATGTAGTGGTCACAGGTCTGGTTTGCTGATATTAATAACCTATCAAATCAATACCATCTCGGCAGAATGACCAGTTGCCTGGCTGCAACTAGATGATAAGAGAATGTATCGATGTCCTGCATTGTGAGGGGTGCATCGGTAACGACATGCACCACGTTGTAAGCTACGAGTGTGGGTGTCTACACCGATACCCTGGATTGGTACAGCCTCCACTCCCAATTAATGGCCAGGCTTGTCAATTTCTGATGTTCATCCCATCCGCTGTGTGTCTATTGCTACTATTATGGCTGAAAATGATTCCGTAAGCGGCGGTGAGCCATTTACAGCTTTTTGTCGGTCTTTTAACGACTCCGATTGATATTTTGTGTTACTCGTGACAACGGACACATGACCTTGCTTCACAATTAACACACTACTCGAACTTGTCAAAACTGCGCCGCTTGGCGTAAAAGATATCCTGCGAAACAAGAGGATTGAGACATACGGCCACGAAGCTAAATCCCTCATATGCGGGGACTACGGAGGATCAAGGCATCATCGAAACGTGTAATTAAGTATAATTCTCCGAGTTCCCTCTTGGGTATGTAACCCATGCAACCATTTCTCGCCTAGTCCTCGTGGCTTGACGGCACCCTTACGTGGGTTCCGACGATAAATGGTAACCAGCTGATAGTCACAGCTTATTCTTCTTCAAAACTACTTATCACAAGACCGCTGGTCTCCTCGCATCTTCTCCTTTCTAAATGCATGCTACTCCCATGGTGTCCCTTACTCATCTTCCCTATGACTTGGAACGGACAATACTTGAGTATGCTGCCAGAGCGGATCGGCCCATGGCACTGACGCTGCTGCTTGTCTCACGTGAGGTCAAACGATGGTGAGCCCGAAGACAGGGCTTCGTCTGCCTTCCACTAACGTCGTGATTCAGGATAGAACCGATTCTCTATAGACGCATCACACTCAACAACGACGCCCAGACTGATGCCTTCATTCATGCCCTCAACTCTCCTCGCCCTCGATCTCCACAGTTCTTCGCCAACATAAGATCCATTTCCTTCACTTATGGCGTCACCTTCCACCAGGCTGCCAAAATCCTTTCTGTGTGCAGTAACATAACGACTCTCTCCTGCCATATAGAGTTTTCTAGACAAAATCTCAATGTTTCTTTGGACGATATCGACAATTTTCGATGTTTCATGACTACATCGTCGCCGACACTTGAGCGTCTGTCCGTCACGCTCCATCCCTTCATTCTCTGCCCTGATCCAGATTTCAGGGCTCCTGTTCTTCAGAATCTTTCCCATCTGTGCATCTTTGGGTCGTCAGATAATTGTCATAAGTGGCTCTGGCGGGGCCTTGATGCCCTCAAACATCTGACGCATCTTGCGTTCGAAATCGATACCTCTACACCCTTACAAGCTATATACAACCTGACACCTCACTTCCCACCCCTTCTCCGTGTCTGCCTTGTGATAATTTCCGTAAAAAAGATGCCAATTCCAGAGTACTTGGCAGAAAACAAGGAAATTCAACAGTTCGTATCTGGAGACACAGATCGTCGGATAGTCGTAGGGACTTCTGAAACTCTTGAGACGTCGGGCTCTATCGCAGCACCAGGTACATCTCATTTGATACAAATGACTCAAAGAGAAGATATTTTAGGCGATAGGACCGCATGGGAGGAAGCAGAGAAGATTATCAGATATAGAATGCGGAATTCTGGTTGGTGTCGTTTGACTTTTGTTGGTGCACCTGTTAACCTCACCCGATCTTAGACGAAGTCACGTTGTAGACTTCATATGGACGTTTAAACCCATCTATAGTACCTGCTTTATTATTTCTGGGCACACATACTTTTCTTGGGCATCACCAGGATGGCATTATCATAATCATAATCATTCCATAATCAAGGGTAATTCCTGGAAGGACCCACTAACTGGAAGGAAAGACATCTACCCGAACTTGCCTGAATAAGCGGAACTATATCAGGCCTCGTTGGACTTGTGGCTAAATGTAGTGAAACAGACTTCAATGTTAGGAGAATGTACTGCATTTTGCAGTATATAATGTTTGCAAAGTAGAGTAATCAACTGTATTACAGTGCAAATTGCTTTGTTGCTTGAATCACACAAACAGCTTGCCTCATTTCAGAAATAAATTCACATCTTAAAGAAAGGATCAGCTTTATAACGAGACTGGATTCTGAGAATTTAAATTGTAGGTAGCACTGTAACTACATGTCTACTCATGTGAGGCAACAATTATACACTGCTTGATTATGATTTCCCACGGACCTGTTTATCAAATCTTAGACTTGCACCATGCGCAGAATCGCTCTACTGCGCTCAACCAAGTTATCCTTCCGGAAACGCGTTTTGAAAACACGGTAAATCAGGGCCACTTCAGCTCACATCCAAAAAATGTCATCTCCATATCCTGCGCCGGCGGAGTCAACGTCCACGACAACGACACCGACAGAGAAAAAATTGCCGATATGTATAATCACGATCGGTATGGCAGGCGCTGGTAAATCAACTTTTGTGCAGAGAATAAATTCACATTTGCATTCTCTGGAACCGTCATCACCTCCCTATATCCTGAACTTGGACCCGGCTGTTGCGTTTGTGCCATACGAGGCGAATATTGATATTCGAGATACTGTAAATTATTCGGAGGTGATGAAACAGTGAGTTTTCCCTCCTCCTCCTGCTCCTTCTTCTCCTTCCCATGGGCCCCTTGTATCTGGGTGTTGTTGATGGTTCAGGGTTGGCTTTGGACGATCTATGACTTGTTCGAGGATGGCTTGAAATAAGACTCGGCCCAGTTAGTCCTGTTCTACTTTTTGGTAGCTTCGCATCATTTTTTTCCGGTTTTATCTTTCTATCAGTGGTTCTACGGATACTCGGTTGATACATGAACTGGTTTTCTTGTTCCTAGGTATAATCTAGGTCCGAATGGAGGGATCTTGACAGCGTTGAACTTGTTTACGACCAAGTTTGATCAGGTTCTGGATTTAGTGGAGAAGAGAGCTGAGGGTGTTGAGTGCGTAAACATCTTTTGGTTGTTGGTTTTTGTGTCGATGATGCAGGTCTTCCTTAAAGCTATGTCATACTTGACACGCCTGGACAGATTGAAATTTTCACCTGGTCGGCTTCGGGCGCCATCATAACGGATGCAGTGGCGTCATCGTTACCGACTGTGATAGCTTATATCATTGATACGCCCAGAACCACTGCACCGGCAACTTTCATGTCGAATATGCTATATGCTTGCAGGTGAGCTTTCCTAGTGATTGTTTACTGTTATCGGTGTACATCTGAATGCTGTATGTTAACATCTTTTGGTAGTATTTTGTACAAGACGAAATTGCCGTTTATCCTTGTGTTCAATAAAACTGATGTACAACCGCACCAGTTCGCGTTGGATTGGATGACGGATTTTGAAGAATTTCAAGAGGCACTTGCAACGCATGAGAGTGCGAGAGACTCCGAAGGCGAGCCTACGTATATGAACAGCTTGATGCTAAGTATGAGTTTGGTATTGGATGAGTTCTATAAGAACCTGAAGGTTCACACTTTCAGTTTTATAGCTTCTACAAATGCTGACGAAAGAGGTTTTGTTTATGGTATCTTAGGCTGTGGGTGTTTCGAGCGTTACTGGTGACGGTGTAAAGGAGTTCTTTGAAGCCGTCGATGCCTCGCGAGAAGAGTATCAGAGGTATGTAATTGGTCAGTCATGGGAAACCTGCTGAATTAACTATCCCCCAGAGAATATCTGCCTGAGCTTGAGAAGGCGAGACAACAGAAGGAAAGGACACTGCAGGAAGTCAAGGATGAGTCTATGAATCGACTGATCAAAGATTTAGCTATTGATCGGGCAAAGAATCCCCATGGACCTTTAGATGAGCGATGGGAGGAGGAGGAGGAGGAGGAGGAGGAGGATGGGGATGACGGTGACATTGATGTAGTGGACACAAGTAAGTTGTCGTTCAGATGGATAAACTGGGTTGATATAATGAAACAACAACAGATGAGCGTTACATTGATCTGGCGCAAAGACGACGGCATGGCAATGAGGACATGAGTTGGCCGCGACCGGGCTGAGACTCATGAATACAATACTAATACAATACATGTTAGTGTTATTAAGTAGAAGAGTAGACCAGTAGACCCATATCGATTAAGTATTACGTGATCGCTCTGATGCGTCTCTAATTCCGCGTCGGCTGTTTTCTTTTCTTACTCTCTTTTCTTTCCTTTCCTTGTGTATCTACAATGGAGCGGTGTGCAGATAGTTTTGCTCTGTTCATGGAATATCGCCTGACGCCATTCATTGTCTAGTTATGCAAAACTCGAGAAAGTCGGTGCGTCGGCGGTCAAGTTGTGACACAGATGCGTTCTATGGCTGAGGGAATTGTGTGTTCTGTACTGGGACACAGGCGAGGGTGCGTTTTCTCCGCGAAGTGTAGAACTTTCTCAACCCATCTTCCTCACCTCTTGTAGGAACCTATGGAGTTGTGTACAAGGCCCGGGACATAACGAACAACCAAATCGTGGCTCTCAAGAAAATAAGACTGGAGGCAGAGGATGAAGGAGTGCCCAGTACGGCCATTCGTGAGATCAGTCTGTTGAAGGAACTCAACGACGACAACATTGTCAGGTGTGGTGCATGTTTTTAGTTTCCTTCCGTAACAGCTTTCCCTTTCGCCTCGAACGTCACACATTCGGCGCCATTTGAACCATATCACCTGTCATCTCCTGGTTTCCAGAGTCCGTTCTAATTATGGGTCGATCCCAGGCTTTTGGACATCGTTCATGCCGACCAAAAACTCTATCTTGTTTTCGAATTTCTGGACGTTGACCTCAAGAGGTACATTGAAATAAGCCGCCCCATCAAACAAGACGTTGTCAAAGTAAGTGACTTTCTTTGCTGTCTTTCCTTGGTGCTGTTCCATTCTGCTTCTCGCCAATGCTCCATTTTCAATTATTTTAAATGCCATTGAATTTGTCGATGACATAGTATCATGTGATCTGCAATCATTTAACAATAATCATTTAACTTCCCCTTTGGTTCATTGATGGTCGTCCTCTTGCTAATGGTCCTTGCAATAGAAATTCTGTTATCAGCTCAATAAGGGCCTGTTGTACTGTCACGCCCACCGGATTCTCCATCGTGATCTGAAGCCTCAGAATCTCCTCATTGATAAAGATGATAATCTCAAGTTAGCGGACTTTGGGCTAGCGAGGGCCTTCGGGATCCCAATGAGGACGTATACCCACGAGGTAAGCTGTGGTCCATTTTTCTTACCACATTTGGTGCAATCCCATTATACTGAAACATTATCTAGGTAGTAACATTGTGGTACCGTGCACCAGAAGTCCTGTTAGGTTCACGTCATTACTCGACTTCCATTGATATGTGGTCTGTCGGGTGCATTTTTGCTGAGATGGCGATGCAGGGGCATCCACTTTTCCCAGGTGACTCCGAGATTGATCAGATCTTCAGGATCTTTAGGTTCGTGCGTCGCTTATGCCACTTTCATCTTACCTCACTTTCCTTTGTAGGCTTCTCGGCACCCCGAACGAAGATGTTTGGCCCGGTGTTAGTACACTTCCAGATTACAAGACCACGTTCCCGCAATGGTCGAGAAAGGATATCGGTGAAGCCGTGCCACAACTTGATTCTCAAGGGTTAGACTTACTTAAGCTATTGTTGGTTTATGATACCTCAAAACGCATATCTGGTTAGTCATGTCTTGAGTCTTGGATATCTTGATTAATGACCATTACCTGTCCAGCAAAGCGTGCCTTGAATCATAAATACTTTGAAGACTTTGACTACTAAAAATACCAAGAGTTGTTCTCCCTGTTTTTCTTAGCCAGTAGTTCATTTCTCATGTTTGCATTGCGTTCTGCGATACCATTTCTGTGACTATTTTAATAAATACATGCATATGCACGTTTTCAGTTATGACCGTATTATCAAGACTGGACGGAAATCTGTGTACTCAGATTCCCTCAGAATGCTCTATATGCTGAGATGCCGAACATGAATTTGGGGGTCCTACACTCCTAGATCCTCTATGGGAAGTCACCCACTTTTATTTTGTGCCCAATTGTTCTGCTTCTAGGGAAACTCCTCTAGAAGCAGAACAATTGGGCACAACATGAAAACAAAAGACGGCAATGATGTGAGCAGGGCCCGATTTCGGGGGTGTATCTACAAGAGGCATGTGACCATAGGAAGGTGTGGGTGAAGTTTGCTAGTGAATAGTAGGTACATAACGCATCAATGTAATGAACAGCCTCACAATTCAGCAGGAACTTGTAGCGGGCGAGCAACAGTAGCATTAGATAAGCATACTGTAGTATAATTATTGAAACTCCGAAGGCACCGGTCAATGTACTATTTGACATCGGAAATTGATCTGCCAACATAAGCAGCATTACTCGCCACCGCAGGTTGCGATGCTCTCGTAGAGACACGAGGGTCGGTGGTATGTGTTTCAATCAAGAATTCTGACTAACTAAATCTGGTTAGATCTGGTTTATTAGTTGTGCAGATCACAATAGAATCACAATAGACCGTCGGTTCTTCATTTCATTCTTCGTCTCCGCTATATACTACCGAGGAACGAAAAATCCGCTTTTAATCGGTTGTTGGTCCTGGCTAGATGAATGTCCAGCAGCAGTGGCATCAAGCATGCGATTATAGACTTCTTAACGGGAAAGCCTACGATACTCGTGAACCTTACGAAGCTCTACCTCAGAAACTCTGCAAAATCTCAGATGCGGTAAGGTATGGTCTATTCCTTTTTTGTGGTTCCTCACTACTACTTTACATTCATATCATTTTCTGGGAAACCCAAATGGTCACATCATGCAGGGTGGCTCAAAACCGTCCCTGGGTGCTAAAAGTTTGCTTCGGACACTTACGCCGTTCCGGGTGCTCACGCCACACTTCATTTGTATATAAATTGATTTGGATTGAGGGTAGAATTCCCCACTACCAAATCCGCCCACTATATTCTTCGAGGCTTCTTCGAGTTTGCGCCCCGTAATATCGAATCCAGAGCACTTTTATGGAAAACTCCCAAGTCTCTATCACTCCCGCCGCTTCTCCCGCCCCAAATTCGTTACCTTTTTTGCCAATGACTCCTATGGCTTCCACTTCTGAATCTGGTTGTGATACATCGAGTGATAGGTCGCCGTCTACACCAGGCCAAACATCTGACTTGCCCCTACGTACGTCGTACAAGGCCGAGCCTATCGATGAGGCCCTAGAATTCGGGGATCATAATTTCAATAAAATCAACTATCCTTCTTCTTTCTCATACGATGGATATGGAGCTCTCACTCCTCGATGTGCCGATCAATCGTGCACCTGCCACAATAATAGCCAGGCTGATTATTTCTCACTGGAACCAACTCAAGAGATAGCGTCTACCTCATCTCAAGGGAATTACAACCAAAATCAACTCGAAAACGGTCCAGAGTCGTCGAATCCTCTGCTTCCCCATCATCCCGTTTTCACACAGGGTGACGAAATTGAATCATTCTTCCAGACACACGCACCGGCTGATGATGCTGCTCTCTTTACGAATCAAGGTGGATGGGACTTCACAGAGTTCGAAAATTTCTGTCGTTTTTTCGAACCTGGTCCACCAGAGACAGAACCTGCCGTGATTAGTGCGTTGAGGTCTATCAGTGTCCAGATGTCGCATATCGGTCCTTTCCCATCAGGTGAAATGTTGTTACCAAAGCTGATGGACTGTTCGGCTCTGAAGTGCTTGAAAGATATCGTTTCATTATGGGCAACAGGTCGAGGGTCTATGCTTTTATTGAACTTCTTGCTCGACTTTTGTCAGAATCAGGGCTGGTTTGAGGAGAGGGTCTGGAGAAACAACAATTTGGGGATAGAAGAGCTGAGACTGTTGGTTATGTCTGAAAGAGGAAGAAGAGAATCGCTCAAGGTATGGGAATGGGTGTCAGGACAGGCAGATTGGTTGCGGGTTTTCGGACTAAACGTTCCCCCAGCAGAAGAACTGGATCTTCTTCGTAAACAGCTGGAGAGCTTGCCGAGCGAATTTAGCCTCGTCAATCTACGGCTGAGAGAAAATGCTGAGATTGTGCAGGTTTTGTTTGATGATACTGTTCTATGATTGACTGGATATGGACGTCAATATAATAATGCTATAGAGTTATATTGCTCACTATTGTACATGTATTATGTTGCAATCAAGAACCCTTCCATTTTCGATTCGGAGACGTATCCAGTAAGTATCACCCGTTCGTCTACTTGGACAACTTTCGAGTAAGCTTCTGGACAGATGTTCCATGAAATGGCCCATAGCCAAGAGTGCATGTTTGTGGCCTTGATGCTCGAGTAGAGCATCCGTAGTTACTGTGTCAAAATTCGGATAGAAGAGAAGACCTAGGCACTTATCATAAAAGATTGGATACACAAGTTATTTCTTGTCCTGTAACGGCCTTATGGATGTGATGAATGCGTAGAACGACTGGTTGTATCCCGCGATACTGTACAAATATAAGAACGATAAAGAAACATACAAAGCTTAAGAACAAATTCGTTTGTTTTCTACGGATGGGAGGATGATCTGGAAATTGTAGATGACATGCAGCTGGTACACTTCAGCAACTGCTCTTGATCTCTTGTTTGTGGGATGAGAATGCAAGTTCTGACCGTCAATACACATGAGAAATTACAAATAATTGCGTCAGTCAGTCAGTCAGTCATCCTCATTTCACACCCGATTCTCACTATTATAATGAATGACGATATGAAGGCAATAATGATAGCAATAAGATATCTATCTGTCTATGTGCAAAGAGAAAAAAAGATCTACAAACTACGGGGTCGGATCCCATCAACGCTTCTTAAACTAACAGAGAAATAATGACAGATCAATAAAGTGAGACATTGATAGTAATTGTAAAACGTACTATTCTATTACTGTCAATATCTTTCAATGTTTCTGGGACTTCTGACATACCACGTCTCCGGACCTGGAAAAACAACGACAGCTCAGCGAAAGATTCGGTTCGAGCTGCAAAACGTACTGTAAGATTACCATGGTGAGGCTCGTGGCTCAAGGAAACACCTGATCCTGATATCGGCTGTGAATCATGTGCACTAGAACAACTCGCTTTCCACTTCTCGCCTCGAGTGGATG
>Ga0153946_1000806_pt1 | contig 13858 bp, 17 predicted proteins | sample TSNJ030MetaG_FD_104751 | JGI IMG/M metagenome (GOLD analysis project Ga0153946, IMG submission 104751) | Attine ant fungus gardens microbial communities from New Jersey, USA - TSNJ030 MetaG | ecosystem: Host-associated > Fungi > Mycelium > Unclassified | place: USA: New Jersey, Wharton State... | reverse complement strand
CAGCCAGAAATTTGAGAGTACAGCGGATGTAATGGCAGCGATGAAAGAGATGTTCGGTGAGGTGCTCCAGCAGGTAATGGAATGCGAGCTGGAGGAAAAGCTGGGTTACGAAAAAAGCGAGCGGGTGTCGGAAACAGGCGAAGAAGTCATGTCGAAAAACTACCGAAATGGGTACTCGAAAAAGACCGTGAAAACGCAGCTTGGAGAGGTGGATATCCGGATTCCCCGAGATCGCAAGGGGGAATATGAGCCCCAGATCATTGCCAAATATGACCGCAATGCCGATGGCATGGAGGAGAAAATCATCGGCCTTTACGCCTGTGGCATGAGCCAAAGGGATATTGCCGAGCAAATCAAGGCACTGTATGATGTGGACATCTCACCGGAGCTTGTGAGCAAGATCAGCGAGAAGATCATGCCGGAGGTTACCGCATGGCAGAACCGCCCCTTGGAGGCCGTATATCCCTTTATTTTCCTGGATGCAATCCACTACAAAGTGAAAGAGAATCACCAATATATGACCAAGGCGGCGTATGTGGTGCTGGGCATCAACATGGATGGCCGCAAGGATATCCTGGGCATCTGGATCGGTCAACATGAGAGTTCAAAGTTCTGGATGGGCGTGCTGCAAGACCTGCAAAGCCGCGGTGTAAAGGACGTTTACCTGTTCTGCGTGGACGGTCTCAGCGGCTTCCGGGAGGCCATCGCCGCTGCATATCCCAAGGCGGACATTCAGCGCTGTATCATCCACCAGATTCGCTCCAGTACCCGATATGTGAGTTGGAAGGATATCAAGGCCCTCATGGCCGATCTGAAAAAGGTCTATCAGGCTGTCACTGAGGAGGAGGCGCTGCAAAACCTGATATCTTTCAAGGATATCTGGGGTAAACAATATCCCTCTTGCGTCAAGAGCTGGGAGGATAACTGGGATATCCTATCCACATTCTTTGCATATCCACCCGAGATTCGGAAAATCATATATACGACCAATATCATCGAGGGGCTTAACCGACAGTTTCGGCGGATCACCAAGAACAAGCCATCCTTTACCAATGATGATTCCCTTCGCAAAATGCTATATCTGGCGTCGACAAAAATTGTCGAACACTGGACTGCCCGTTGTCGAAATTGGGATCAGGTCATCAGCCAGCTGAACATCCTGTTTGGCGACCGGGCCGCCGGGTAATTTGCCCCAAACGAAGGATTCCCGGCGGGCAGCAAAGGCATTCACGGCTGCGGCCGCACATACCTTCGCTGCCCGCCGGGAGAACGCTAGACACGGGCAAATCCCCACTTCTGATTCGTGGGACAAATCATGACTTTTATGCTGCTTTGCTGTCCTAAGGAAAATCACATTTACACAAAATATTCTGGCCTACCTCCTGCCTCTGCGTGGGCTTCCTTAATAAACTGCTCGACATCATCCAAATCCAGGTCGAACTTTTCTCCGGCCACAATAGCGTTGGTATAGTCGTCTACTATCCTGTAGCCGCCCAAATTATCCACGCTAATTTGTGACCTTGATTTATGGAGACTCCATCCAAGCCGAGTTTGAAGCTGCCGACGCAGTTTATTCTCGCGGGTTTTGTCTGAAGGCATTTTCAGGGTTCCTCTTTACAAAGAGTCCATGCCACGCCCAGGCTCGCCGCGCCACGCCATGCCACGCTAACTATATTGTATTATATCTTTGCTCTTCAGTAAACCCATCAAAAAATTACCCGAAGACAGGCCAATTTGCCTCGTTGTCAAAATCATAGCAATCTCTGGCGGTTGTTTCGTCAATAGGGTCTACTGATACCACTTTGGCATTGTACATCTCGGTATCTTTTGCACAGAACTCATTTGCTTCGCTAACGGTAGGTTGCCGGACACCTTTGATACAAATCCAAGTCTCCGTGTCCGCATTGCCATTGGAGAAGCACAGTTCAAAGTATTGGACCTCTCTGTTTTTGTAATCACACATTGTTTTGCCTCCTATTAAGTATCGTAAGCGAAGATTCTTCTCGAACAACCTTCCCGGCATCATCAATAAAGTAGTAATAGATGATGACGCCAGCCAGTTCTTTCCGAAGCGCCGCCAAATGCTCTGTTAACCGTTCTTTCCTTGTGATGACATATCCCTCGCCGGTAATCTCATAATCGCCGTTGGGCAGTTGCTTCACATAGAAGAAGCGTTTGTCTTCCCAACCGTGAAGCGGTTCAATAACGAACCAAAAGAATCCCCCGCAGTTTATGTCATAGTCTTTTAACGAGAAAAACCCTTGATTTGTCCGATAGTTTTTTTGTTGAAAACTTCCTTTTCCCATAACATTTCCTCCGTTCGCTCAAACCATCTTGTAGAAGACCGTGGCCTTGCTCAGCTTGTAGAGCGGGCTTTTCGACGAGAAGCCAACACCGTTGAAAACGTAGTCAGCCTCACCGTCTCTTAGTCCGCCTGCGGTGAAATAGGTCTCTCTGATGCCATCCGACAACCTTCGCTGCCGGATATCGTAACACGTTCCGGTGTCAACATGATTGACGATATTGCCGCCAACCATGAGCACCACATAAAACCAGCCCATATGACCGCTCTGATCCGTTGTGTTCATCTCTACTGAGAGAACATCATACGGCAGTAAGCCCATCTGAGCCGCAATCGCGTTGTCGAGTGCGGACCTCTCACGCAGCTTGTCGAGGGCAATCGCTTTCGTTACCGCTATCGAGTCCGAGTTATACAGCTCGTACAGTTCGTCTACACATCTGTCGAAAGCGCCGCGGCCGGAGCCGGAGTTACAGACGTACAGCCTTTCGCCGTTGTCAAAAGAAATCGAATAGTCAACCGTGCCGGCGTATTTGCCACGACACCGTTTTCCCGTTTTTTCGCCATGGTGGGCGCCGAATGCAGACGCTATGGCGTTCATCTTATTTTGTGTTGTCATTACTGAACCGCCTCCTAACTATAGATTATTTGAGCAAATAAAGCGTATTGGATAACGCTGTCGGCGCACTCGCTGTCAAAGTCCGCGGGGTCGATCCGATTGTTCTTGATGTTTACCAAATCACCGTTTCCACGTTCAATAAACATCCGGAGCCCCTGCAAAAATTTATCCCTGTCCAGCTCGTATACATCGTCATTTTCCGAATCGTGGAGCCGAAGAGTACCGCCCCGCGAAATTTGTTCGTGAGCGTATTCCGCGAGATAATCCCCGACCACTTCGGCGCGCCCACACCAATAGCAGATACCGCCTTCCAATGCGGCACACATGATGTCGTCTATGTCCTCCTGGGTGATCTCAACGTAAAACGATACGTTCAACTCAAACGAGGCTTGTTTTGTACCAAATCCCTCATTTCCACTGGGAATGTCATCGTCAACATCCGAAGTGGCATTACCAGGCGCTCTCGGCTCTCTCCCGATATCCCACACATAGTCAAACTGAGTGTCCAGGATATTGCAGCCGGCGATGACTTTCTCCGGCTCACACGGGTAAAGGAACGCTATTTCCAACTCATGCTGGTCTCGGGATGCCCCCATCTCCGTAAGCCTTACAATGGCATACGGTATTGCCTGCGCGATCTTCTCGGCAGCTTCCAGCAGCAGCCTTAACTGTTCGTCATATGGAAGGACAACGGGATAATCCCGATGTCCAACCGAATCGCGTTCATGTTGAAGCTCATAGCGCAGCGTGAAAGCGTGCTCGCTGCGGGTTTCGCCCCAGAGCTTTGATAGATTGGGGAAATGGGTAAAGTCTATGCCAATCTTTTCAAACCATTTGTCAACCACATCGGGGATATCCTCAAACCCGGTGTAATCGCCGCATGTATTGACCAGACACACCTCATTGCAAATTTCATCTGAACCGGCTGTAAAATGATGCGTGACGGCTTCATGTGTCTTATCTGTCCCGTCTAAGTCCTTGTAATGGTACGTTTTTGTTGTGGTAATCATAGTGATACCTCCCATATTAGTTAAAATAGGAATCTAAAGGAGTCCGTTTATATAACGCTTATAGTCGTTATCGCGGTTCTCACGTTCGATCCGCTTAATATCGTCGTCAAGCTGCCGCTTCATGGCGTCGAATTCTTCGAGCGTTTCCAAGAACTCTTCACCACAGCCACCGGCAGCCCGCTCCAGCATTTGTGTTACCCGGTCCTGTTAGTCCACAATCCGGTCATCGGCGTCCAGATAGAACAGCACAAATCCGGTATCATCTTTATGCTGTGACCAAAAATCGGTGAACTCAACGAAGGCTGTCGGCACCTTGCCAATGACCTCGGTTCCTTCTTTGACATAGACCTCCCGAAGGGGCGGCTTTGTGTTTTGGGGAGAGGGCAATTCGGCTGCCGATAGGGCGGTTTCCGTAATCGGTTTATCGGATATGTCCCTGAAGCCAAGTCTTATCAGTAATCTTGAAAACTCATCAGATGTTATGTGAGAATCTTCCAGATTGCTTAACTCAGAGAATAATTTTTGAAAAGCCGTCTCTCCAAGTAAACAGAAAGCATCTGAAAAGATTCGCAAGCATGGCGTCGGTTCGCCTTGAATAACTTCCCAAGCCATACTCATCTCTGATTTACAGCTTCCATTATCGTAATAGAGGCCAAAGGTAATGCTGTCTTGTTCGTTTAATTGTAAATGCAGATCCCTTAATTGCGGATAATAGTCCTGCCTTGAAAAACAAGTAAAACCTAAAAAGGGCATACATGGGGCAGATTCATTCTCTCTTTTATTGCTCATTTTGTTTGCCTCCTAAAAATGAGAAGAGAAAGGACAATGAGGCCCTTTCTCTTCCTGTTATAATTGTTGGCGCTTTGCGTCAACATAGTAAATCCAGCGTTGTACCCGGAAGGTACAGCATACCGCTCCTTGCTTGATACGATACTATCAATAGCAATCCATTACATCGGGATGCCTTTCGTTAAAAAATTCATCTTCTTGAATATCCCAGATAAGTATTTCATCAGGAGATTCTCCATCATCTTTACATCTTGCGGCGACTTTACGTTTTGCCTCATTTTTATCCGTGGCGATTACAATGCCACCGTGGCTCAAATCTAAGCTGTATCTATAAAATTGCTTCATACCGGATAGTGCATTGCAATAATCGGCGGCGTTTGATTCGCTTGCCAGTGGTTTCTCTGGCTCTGCCGCCTCTGTGCTTTCATCATCGCTGACAACCTTTATCTCGGTATCCACAAAATCATCGGCTGTCAGCACGATTTCGCTGTTACGGTACATACCCTGTACCCGCTCCACAGCACTGCCTGCATCCTCTTCACTGACTGTCACAACCGTTGACAGCCGCTCAATAATCTTGACCTTATAATCTTTCACTTGAAATACTCCTTTCCAAAATCAATATCTTGACGATAGCCATTATTCTTTCTGCGGTTCGGGTAGCTGTCGGACATTTGCTTGCATCTGCCCTCCGGCAGGAACACAGCATAACCTTTTTCATCAAGGCTGTTGCAAAAACAATACCCATAAATAAAGGCTCCATCCTTTCGTTTCCAAGGTGTCTTCAACTCTCCAAAATGCCCGCAGCTATAGCAGTTCTTTGCCATAAGGCGTCTCCTTTTTATATGATTTTTTATCCGTAGCCATAGTGGCCTATTTGCATAAGATCCAGCGGCATTTCGGACCTGCCGGGTAACGCTCCGGCATTTTTCTCGGACGCGATGGACGATCCCAACCGTTCGGTTTTGCCTGTGTGAGGCCGTCAAGCTTAAACCCGACCGCTTTCAGGCTGCTCCCTGATTCATGTGGCAGCGTGTAGGTCACATAACGCCTGTATCCCATACAGCGGCCTGCCTGAATCGCTTTTGCGTAGAGTCTGCTGCACGAATTTCGTTGATCCGGCAGCACACAACACCGGTTGAGTTCCAGCGTAAAGCCGTCGCATAACGCTTTCGCCTTTGGCGTGCTTGCAATGATTACTCCAATCAGCTTTCCATGCTCCAAAAGACCTATTGAAAACTTATGGCTTTGCGGAGCTGTGTTGTGCCGATGGTGCTGTCTTACGAAATCAGCGGCCATGCGGAATGAAATCGGAAAATACTCGTTGAAAACCAGTTCCTCAGACTCAGCGCATGGAAGCAGACGGCCGTATGTATCGTCTGTTTCAACGATGACAAAACCCCCGCCAAACCGGGTAACCTCTTTCGGTTTTTGGTCTTGGCTTTTGAGCCTTACACCGATCCGCTTCTCAAAGAAATCCATTAAGTCCAAGTCGATAACCGGCATGGCGTTGAACCCAGGATTAACGCTGACTGGCGGGTGTTTTTCGGAACTAAAATGGAAAGCCTTCATGTTATAAGGCATTTTCCACTCCAAAATATCCATAAATCCGTCAAAAGCAGCATCATCCAGCGTCAGTGCGGTACGGGACCATTGTTGGTCTATGCGAAAGCAGAATACATGGTAGCCTGTCATTATTTGAAAACCCCTTTCTGATAGCCCGGGCTATCCTAACTTCGTAGTGGGAGATTAAGCAGTTAAGGTAACCTCGGTATGGTCTGCAATTTGCATAAACGCAATGTGGTCAGCTAATGAATGCGTATAATTGGATAAAAGCCGTTGCCCGGCCTCATTGTCTGTAATATAAACAGTTTTGTCACACACAGGCGGTTTTTCGAGTGATTGACCTGGTGCGTAATACTGCACATTAAAATATATTCGTTTACCGTCAACCCACGGAAATGCCCTCACTTTATATGGACCTACCCATCCATCAAACTCCATTGTGTACCTCCTTAAAATGGGAAGAGAAAGGGCAATGAAACCCTTTCTCTCCTTGTTTTGACGCTTGACGCGTTGCGTCAAGCACAGTAAGTTCCGTCCTATCAATACCGCCATTTTTATTCATCAGATTTTTGTTCGCGTTTTTTCTGATTATATTGGCGCTGATAGGCTCTGCTTCTGTCCTTATTATCCTTGCGCCATTGCTTTGATGCTTCCCGATGGCGTTCGGCATTGTCCTGATACGACTGTTTTTGCTTTTCCCACTTATTCATTAAATAGCGGTAAGTATCAAAAAACTCAGCATAGATGTGGCTCTCGTTATCAGGCAAATATTTTGCCAATGCGAGTACCACTTTTTCAAGTGTTTTTACGTCCTTATCTCGGATTTGTCTCACCTCCATCGTATGATTTTGGTTAACACGGCCCGCCCTCTGAGCCATGGAAGGCGCCGGCAGGATAATGCCATTCCTCCGTATATAAATCCTCCGGCGTGAACACTCCGTTAAGCATTTGGCTCATAGCCTTCGGATCGCCACGGTAAACACAGCTCTCGGCGTCGCCCACATATTCGTCAAGGGTTTGGTAAACATTAAGGGTGAAGCCAAGCCGCACCTCATCCTGACAGACCTCTTCGTAGAGATCCGGAAACAACTCCCGGACTCCGGCCCACTGCTCGCGCTTGCTGAAAATGCACATGGCACAGCTACACCGGTTCCAACCGAGGGCATAACACGGATGCGGTACGCAACGGTGCCTTTTTAGCACTTCCCATATATCAGCCTCGTTAAAGTCGATGACAAGCCGCCAGTGATGGACAAGGCGATTTCCCTTAGCGGTCGCATTACAGGATGATAACTCAATTTCGTTGTATTTTGAGCGGTTTACGCTCTCGCCCCGGCGTTCGCCGGATATGACCAGGAGTTGTACACCTTCTTTTGTGTCCTTATGCTGCCGCATTGACTTCTCATAGACCTTTGCCTTTCCGACACTTGTGCAATAGCGTCCATTCAAGAGGGCGCCTTTTGCAGGTAAACGTAAATGGTATCCCTGCTCCTTGAGACTGTACAAGTTCCGGATCATATTCGCAAAAACTTTTTCCTTTGTGGTACTTGAGCAATATCTGCCGCCCGGAATCGTTGTTTTCAGCGGAAGGCGAAGGAATCCACCTTGTTCTTTCAGATCGTGAATACCCTGCTTAACGGTGATGCCATTGGTATCCAAATATGCCGGGTCAGACGTTTCTGAGTCAAGCACCAATGGATACTGCGGTGAGGCAGCGCCCATCAGACTGAATCTATCTCTGATTACTACATCACCAACATCGTTTTTGCAGCGGCCTGTGCAGAATCTTCCTTTTGCGGAAGCTCTTTTTTGCGGAAGCCGGAGGTGGGAGGCCGTTTCCTTCAGAGCATAAATATCACGGATAACTTTATCTCCGACCTCTTTTTTGCATCTGGAAGAGCACCATCTCCCATTCTTGATACTACTTTTTGCGGGGAATTTACCGACGTTGCCGAGTTGCTCCAGATCACGCAGATTTTCCTTCGGATGCTCACCCACATACTCAAAACGTCCAAGGTCTTGCAGGTCATAAGAGAGCATTTCATCCAGCAGCAGCTCTTCGTATCTGGAGCACCAAAGACGGCTTAATGCCGCGCTGTCTTCTGGCAGGTCAGCATCTTCAATCGATCCCATAATCTCGCGCCGCAGAGCCTCACTGTTTTCCTGCTTCACGGATAGTGGCGCGGTTACCATTTCACCGTCCTGTTCGTACTCGATTGGGTAAGGGGAGCCAATTCGGTAAACCTCACCCCAAAAACCATTCACGCGCTGAGAAACCTGGAGCTTAACGCCCTCGGCTGCAGCAAAACTTCTGACATATGGCTTTGTCACCGGCCAGTCCATGATTCGAGATGGGTGTCCACCATCAAGATCGTGGTGCCAGAGCTGTATTTTCGCCTTTGGGACGCCCATCTCGATGAGAGAATAGTATGCGGCAGTTGAGTCCTTACCGCCGCTGAACAGGATTATAATAAGGTCATAATCTTCGAGAGGCAGCAGCTTATCAAGGTAGATTTTTTTGTCGGTTGCAGTTTCCCGTTTGCCGGGATACCGCGGTATTATGTTATGTCCTTGACCGTATATGTGGAGCTTGGGTTTACCAAGCTCAACCGGGGTGTCAATAGTACAGTCGATATCACGAAGAATATCCATTTCTTATCGCCTCTCCTTGTCAATGAAGGCGATTCTTCTCTTAAACATATTTTCACCTCGATTTCATTTATCATCCAAACGGATAATAGGCGCACCGGGAAACCGGTCTTCGAAACTACTGGTGGATTCGGGCGAACTATCAAGTGATTGCTCATAACTCGTTGTGCCTTCCGGATCAAAACTGTATAGCACATCCCGGTTAAAGCGATAAATCGGATATGAAGCAAACCCGCTTTGCATAAACTCGCCTGTGGGTTCCGCAAGACCGTTCCCTGTGACAGCCTTCAGGATATCCTCGCTATGTGGAAAGTTTACATTGAATGCCGCTATGAACGGCGGCAAAGGGCGGATATTTACTGTTACATCGAAGTCAGCCTGATTTCTGTAGTCGAGCAAAACAGCTAAATTGCCATTTGTTTCATATCTCTTGACAACAGGGCGAACTTTGTATTTTTTGCCTTTGTATAACAGATCGATAGTCTTTCTCATTGTTAATTCTCCTCACTTAATAAATTAATTCGACTGTTGCATGAGCCGAAGAATGATTTCATCCAGGGGTTCTCGGAGCACATTGCCGATCACATGCTTTTTTTGACTTTCATAGGAAAGGTCGCAATGGAGCAGTACATCGCCAAGTGCATTGATATAGATTTGGGAATCCACACAGATACCGTCATCCTCTTTCCATGCAAAAATGTCCTCCGGCACCTCGACAATCTGAGAGTCCAAATGATTGAGCTTTGCCATGCCGTCGTTAATCAGTCCTGAGCCGGGCGGAAAAGTTTTATACCCATAAAAGAAGGGCAGCTTCTCATAATGCCGAACTGCGTCGGCGCTTCTCAGGGGATGATACTGGTCCTGGCTGATTACGAGAGTGCAGCCCGAGGGCTGCTCCACAAACTCGAATAAGTCTGTAAGCGCGCCGCTGAAGGCCTCATTGTATTGGAAGGCGTTCGTGACTACACTAAAGGAAGCTACGGAACACATATTGATTGCCGCCACTGCTGTAAATTGCCAAATGGCCGCGGGATACAGGGACGGCTCTCCGCCTGTGAATTCCACCAGGTCGATTGATTCTATCGCTTGCACAGTATTCCGGATCGCTGCCGGCGCAATGTCAACGCATTGCGCCGGGCCGCGTACACAATGAGTGCAGCACATGTTACACCTGCGGGTAGTTTCAAATGTCAGGATAGTCAGTTTGAGCTTCATAGAATACCCTTCGACCCCCAAAACGCTATGGGAATTAGCTGGCATGGTTCTTTCCCATCTGTCAATTCTAAAAACCGTTTATGAGAATCCCGATGTGCTTTTAAGTTTTCAGCAGTTCGGTTTCGAAAATAAATCATGAACGATTCAGTGTATTTGACATACTCTTCTAATTGTTCATCGGTTAGGTATCTTTTCAATTTTCTAATTGTTACCTGATCCATTGTATATCCTCCTTACTCCTGTCAAACCGTTCCCGGCAGTGACAGGTTCACGCTATATTTTGTTCGCCCCATCGAATCTGCACGTTGCCATCCTCATCAAAGCCCTTGGTCATGAGCATATCAATAATGCCCCGGTCCACGCCAAAGCGGTCAAACAGGTCGTCGTCATCGACCTCCTGATTCTTCATAAACAGGTTCAGCTTCTCCTTAGCCATAATCATCCGAATGAGATTGCTCTCAATCGAGTTTTCATAGGTGAGGAAGAACACATTCTTGAAGTTGACGCTCGTATAACGAATAAACCGGAAGTAATACTGGCTCATGGCCGCGTTGTTGTAATGAAGCTCGGGCAGAAGGATCTTATCGACAAAATCGATGTTCTGGGATTTTGAATATGCCTGCTGGGTGGAGAGCAGAATACCGTTTTTCGTTTTTTCCAGCTCCTTGACGACTTCGCGCCGCCGCTTGAAGCTGGAGCCTCCTCCGGTGATGATGAATAGCGGCCGGTCGGGGAAAGCCTTACGGATATACCGGGCAAAAGCATGTGCCACATCAATATGCCGCACACCGATGGCAACCCGTTCGTTTTCCCAGACTTCCAGCATTTCAATCATCTTTTTAACCTTTGAGGAATCCAGTTTTGAGTTATACTCTTTCATAGATGCGGGGTCGGCGCAGATTTTCAGCAGCAGGATAAGCTGCTGGAGTATGCGGAACATGCTGTCCTTCCTGGAGTTGCCCAGAGAATTGAAGTAGTTCCAGCGCATTTCGTGGAAATTCTTGATGGCCGTGATGTAAACATCTTTTTCTGCCTGATGAAAAGGCACCATGATCTGATTGATGTCGTAAATCTTGCGGCCGGCCACCTCTTCGAAAGTCCTGGTGATCACAGTTTTGTTCAGGAGCTCTTTCAGGATATCGGCGTTGTAGATATCCTGCGTGAACTGCTCGATGCCAAAGACAGTGATATTGTGCGGCAGATGTGATTTGGAAAACAGCTTGTACCCCTCCCGGTACGCCGGAATAGGTTTGCCGTAATAAGGGTTGTAGACACGATGCTCACCGCCGTCATCGTCCGTTTCGTAGATATGCTGCGCCCAAGAGATGTAGTTGATCGAATTGTTATACAGCAGCTCCGTCTGCGGCGCGATCTCGATAATATTGTTGCGTGTCGTCGTGCCGGTGGTCAGGTACTTGACCCGGCAGCGGCGGAAAACCGATAGCATTGATTTAGCCCTGATGGACAGGGGGTTGGTTATCATATCGCTCTCATCAAAAATCAGAACCGCCTTTTGGCAGCAGCTCCGCATAAAGCGTTTCAGTTCCTTGCGGAACTTGGACGCCATGGTGAGTGTGATGAGAACAACGCACTCTTCCGGGATTTTCCGAATATCTGCCCGTGTATTGATCCTATAGTTCGGAATCTCATAGTCCTGCAAAACAACGTCCCAGGTGTTGTTAGCCGCCAGCGCGTCCGCAACAACAAACACATTGCGGATATTGGCGTAACGCAGCTGGTACTCAGCCATAGCAAGGCCGCACAGGGTTTTGCCGGACCCCATTTCATACTGCAAGATTCCATAGCGTTTTTGCAGGAGCTTGTTGACGTCGGCTTTTTGTATCTCATTAAGCCGTATCAAGCGTTCCTCCAGATTGCTGTAGACGCTCCAGTTATCAAGGAATGACTGTATCTGCGAATCCGGCGCCATTGCTTCGAAATCCTGAGATTGGGTTTCGTATTCCCGGCGCTTGCGGTTAATCAGCCGCTCATAGCCGGGGACGGAAACATCGTCTTCAAGCACCACATTGATAATGCTGCCGATGAGCCGGTCTTCGCCGCCTTCACTGTAATCGCGCTCAAGAAAGGCGTGGTCGGTCTTGATGATCCGGCGCTCATTGCGGTAGACACGGTTGGCATTGGACAGCGTTTTTTTCAGCTCATCCAATACCTTTTGTTCTTTAACCCGCATTTTCTCCCACTCTTTCCACGAAACATTCTCAGGCTTCTTTTGGGTAAGGTACTGGTGCAGAATAGTCTCGCAGCGGCCCAGGTGGATCGCTGTTTTGGGATTGCACTTGATGTCGTACAGGAGCTTTGTGACCTTATCACTGAAGGCTTTGGCCGGCTCATAACCACCATTGCTTTCCAACAGGAATTTTGCCCGCAGCCGTTCGCGCTGCTCAACCACCGGCCGGATATATGCCTCATAGATGTACCCGGCGTCGGCTTGTGTTTCTTTCGTCAGACTGTAAGGACGTTCCGGCAGATGGCGGCTTTTTCGCTGAAAGACCATGAGCTTGGTCGCAAATGACGTCACGCCCAGATGCTCGAAGGCTCTGTCCGGGAGGTCAGCCTGCACGATAAAATCGAACAGGCTGTTCATCCTCTCTAAATGTTTTTGCTGGAAGAACTCATCACTGAGAAAACTGGCCGGCATGATAACCGCCAGAATCCCGCCCGGTTTAAGTATTTTCGCCGCCTTCAGGCAATAGAACAGGTGCGAGGGCGCTGTGTCCCAGTCGAGGTGAAACGGGGGATTCCCGATCACAAGGTCTGCCAAGACCGGCGCCTGATAATTGCGGATATCCTCATGAGCCAAGTGCGCCCCGGGAAACAAAAACTTAGCCACCTTCAGCGCCTTGATATCACTGTCGGCTCCATATATGTTCTGTTCTACAGGCAGGAAATTGAAAAAACTGCCCATGCCGCAGGTCAGGTCATAAATGATGTCCTTTACCCCTGGGCGGAGACAGTCAACGATGTATCGGCAGGTTTCCGGCGCGGTGAAAAATTGGCCCTGCTCAATGTCCTTTTTTGCTTCTGCATAGTCGTGGTAGTTATTGAAATCAGACCGCTTTAGTCCGTGCAAGCCACCGTCACCCGTATACGAGTTATAGATATCGCCTGGTGTGACGGCGGTTTTTCCAACAAGGCCGTTTGTAACCAAGTGAAGAATCTTGTTGTTGATGTTGGCCCGGTGTTCCTGCGGGATCACCGTCTGCTGAACCTGATATTTTGCGGTTTTAGTAATCATCTTTCACCCCCCTCGCTGTAAAGGTACTCCGATGCAAACTGCACAGCGGTGGTGTGAGCATCGAAAGTAACCTCAAACTTGCCATTTTTGTAATAACGGAAGGAGAGAATCTTGGTGCTGCCGACCTGATGTGTATTAAAGATGCCATCAGATTCATTCTTGGTGTAACCCATGAAATGATGCCACCCCGAATAAATCTCGCTTTGCTGCTTTTCGCTGTTGAAAGGTAGGTGAGAGCGCAAAGAATGGCATGATAACCCTCGCCATTAAGCTCCACCTCATACTGATCACGCCAGCCTTTTCTTGGGGAGAGGATATCCATTGTAATCTTCTTGTTTTTGATTTCCGGCTTGCTCCATTTATCGCTCGTTGCCTTACGGCTTGCCCTTTTAATCTCCTGCTCAGCCCGTTCGACAAAGGTGCTGCCATTGAGCTCCACGAAGATGTGATCCAGT
>Ga0153946_1000803_pt1 | contig 13898 bp, 11 predicted proteins | sample TSNJ030MetaG_FD_104751 | JGI IMG/M metagenome (GOLD analysis project Ga0153946, IMG submission 104751) | Attine ant fungus gardens microbial communities from New Jersey, USA - TSNJ030 MetaG | ecosystem: Host-associated > Fungi > Mycelium > Unclassified | place: USA: New Jersey, Wharton State... | reverse complement strand
TATCACTTTTTTTATCAGTATAATCCTTATGAAGGATTTTGGGGGGAGATGTACTGGGGACATGCAGTGAGCGATGATCTGCTTCATTGGGAATACCTGCCGGTGGCACTGGCACCAAGCGAGGTGTATGATGATCATCCGAGAGGGGGCTGCTTTTCAGGTAGTGCGATCGAACACGACGGCAGATTATACCTGCTCTATACCGGAACGGCTAATCATGGCAATGGATTTGTTCAGACCCAGTGTCTGGCATACAGTGAAGATGGGGTTCATTTTGAAAAGCATCAGGGAAATCCGGTAATCGGCAATCCGCCGGAAGGATTCTCCAAAGAAAATTTCAGAGATCCCAAGGTCTGGCGGCACGAGAATAAATTTTACATGGTTTGCGGCGGACAAAAAGATAATCTTGCAGTTGCATTACTATATACTTCCGATGATTTAATCGCGTGGGAATTCGTGAATGTTCTGGCTGAAAGCCGGGGAGAGTGGGGCTATATGTGGGAATGCCCCGACTTCTACCCGGTCGGTGATAAATATGTACTGATGTTTTCACCGATGGGTGTACATGAGCGGACGACGGTGTACCTGATTGGAGATATGAATTATGAAACCGGGAAATTCGTTTATACGGCATCAGGCGAAGTAGACTGGGGCTTTGATTATTATGCCCCGCAGTCGTTTCTGGATGGCGTCGGGCGCCGCCTGGCTGTTGGCTGGGCAAATGCCTGGGACTGGATGCCCTGGTGGAAAGACTGGGGACCGACCTATCAGGACGGCTGGTGCGGCTGGTTTAATATTCCGCGGGAAATAATCCTCGTTGACGATAAGACGCTGCAGTTTAAACCAATCAAAGAATTAGATCAATTGCGGGCAGATGGGATGACGGTCGAAACATGTGAGGTAAGAAAAGAACGAATGAAAATACCGGTATCAGATGGCAGTATCTATGAGATGCAGATATGGATTGACTTGAGGTCAACAACGGCAGAGGCTTTTAGTCTTTTCTTAAGAAGCGATGGAAAGAAAGAAACTATCGTACGGTTCGATCTGAAAACCCAGATGATGGGAGTGGACCGTAATAATGCGGATGGCTGGAGTAAAGGGACAACCAAGAGTCCACTGATTCTTACGAATGAAACTCAGATGCATATTCATATTTACAGTGATCAGAATTCAATTGAATTGTTTACCGATGATTATCAAACGACCCACAGTTGTAATGTTTTTGCAGATGAAAATCAGAATCAGAACTATATAGCAGCTGATAATGGAATATTAAAGGTAGAGAAAATACAAAGCTGGAAAATAAAAAAATAAAAAGAAAATCATAATATCGGCATAAGGGAGGCGGCGGTTGGTTTTTTGTGCCACCTCCATTTATTATTAGAGCGGTCTCGGAAACTCACCACACCCGAGTTTCCGCTCTTTTCTAGTAGTTTCTTTTTCTACTAAAATAGCCGGGACAATACTTTCGTACGCTTTGTAATTATCTAAGGCTTCAAGTGCAATCTGTGCCATGAGCGGTATGTTTTGTGCAACAGAAGTAATCGGATAAACCGCAGAATCTGATATAGGTGAATTGTCATAACCAATCAATTCTATTTGACCAGGGACTGGTATTTGATTTAAGATACAGTGCTTCAAGGTTAGATTGGCAATATCATCATTAGAACAGAAAATACCGATTTTTTTATCGGGGTATTTTTTAACGAGTTTGGTGAGGAGATTAGTCATCGCTATGTCGGCTTCCTGTGAATAAGGATTATAATATACTTGATCAATGATTGTCTCATACGGATGATTTTTGACCGCAAACTCAAACCCGAGTATTCTTTTAAATGCAGGCCATTCCTCGATATAGTCATTATTTATATGAATGAAGATGTCGCAATTATTTTTGATTAACAGCTCGGCGGCAAGTTTGCCTCCGGTTAAGTTATCGCTGTTGATTTGCATAAAATTGCCCCCAATTCTTTCGATGGCAATGACTGGAACCGACAATTTTTCAATCTCTTCAGGTGAAAGGGTATGACTTAGCAAAATCAGTCCTTTGATACGATAGGATATAAGTTCATTAATCATAGAAATTTCAGATTCCGAATTTTTATCAGATGTGTAAGTTATGAAGTTATATCCTTTGGCCTTGCCTTGTTTAATTAATTGATTTAAAAGTTCTGTATAGAAACCAAAATGAAAATGAGGCAGAACAATTCCCACCAGACTTGAATTTCCGGTCACTAAAATTCGTGCCAATTTGTCCTGGCTATAGTTTAATTCTTTGATAGCATCTTTTATTACTTCACGAGTCGATTCGGATAATAGCTCGGGCTTGTTGAAGTATCTGGAAACGGTAGTTGGTGATACTCCGCTTTTCTGGGCGATGTCGCCAATTCTTACCTTAGTCATTTAATTTCTCCTTCATTCGTTTTTCATTTAAATATATTGTACCAAGTCGCTAGCGCGACGGCTAGCCCCAGTTACATGTTTCCACCACTTTTTCTAAAATAATTCCATTTTTCTTTCAATTTTTCCACGTCCTGTAAAAAACTCGATCACTCATATGAGTGGATCATGTTCAAAAACAATCTTTATAGCAAAGACTGGTGTCCTTTCATAAAAGAGAATTTCAATGGTTTTGGCAATGTACAATTGAGAAGAATCACATTCAGAGCAGTTCTTGTTTGATTCAGAACTGCTCTTTTGTCTGCTCTGAATCTGATACTTCTCTAAAGAATTATATCATATAGTGATTAAAATGAAAAGTTTTTCATGAAAAAAATTTCAATAAAAATATATAAATTTGGTGTAATAAGGATATTAAGAAGTAAAAAAGAAAATGAATTATGAAAAATATACAAAAAAAAAGAATTAAAATGTTGCAATGTAACAATGATGAAAATTAATTATGAAAACGATTGACAATAAAAACATCATTATGTATTATTAAAGAAAAAAATCAAAGGAGGATAAAAATGAAAAAGAAAATTCTTAGTATCATGCTGGTAGCAGCAATGGCAGGAACAATGATTGTGGGATGTGGATCAAAAGGGTCGAACAATGAGTCAAACAAAGAGGATAAGAACAGTATTACTGTTCTGGTAGAAAGTGGTTCGCCGGCAGAGGCACTGGCAAAGGAAACAGCAGCGGCATTTAAAGAAGAGACTGGATGTGAAGTAATTATAGACGCAGTTGCTTACACCGGAATGTATGACAAGCTTTCTACAGAGATTAAGGCTAATCAGGCAGCACATGACGTGGCATGTATGGATGTTGTATGGTTAGCGGCATTTGCAGATGCGATTGAACCGGTAAACGATGCAGATACAAATGACTTCCTTCCGACTTTGCAGGACAGCGGAACAATTGATGGAAATCTTCTTGGATATCCTGTGTGGGTAAATGCAAAAGTGTTGATTTACAGAAAAGACCTTATTTCTGAAGATAACGTTCCAAAGACATGGGAAGAGTATCAGGCGCTTGCAAAAGAACTGAATACCGATGACATGAGTGGAACAACAGTTTTCGGCAGCGGTTCCGATGCAGTATGCTCATTCCTTGATTTTGCATGTCAGGCCGGTGCAGAAGGACTTGTATTTAGTGAAGACGGCAGTGTAAACATCACAGATCAGGCTTATGTAGATGCACTTAACTTTATGGCTGAGAATGCAAATGCTGATTATACACCAGCAGACTCACTGGCTACAGCATCTACAGAGTCTCAGGAACTCTTCACAAACGAAAAGGTTGCAATGCAGTTGAACTGGAGCCATCAGTATCCGGCAGCAGTAGAAGCCCTTGGAGCAGACAAAGTAGGCTGTGCCCCTATGATTGGTGGAAGCGCCGGTGTTGGAGCAACTACAGGGCCATGGTATGAATGTGTAATGAAGAATTCTGAAAACAAAGAGATGGCTAAAAAATATGTAGAATTCATGTACGATAATAATGAAGGTTATATGGATCTTACATTAAAGATTGCAGGAAGAACATCTGTATACGAAGAAGCCGGAATCGAAGCAGGCAATGAACATACAACAGCAGTTCTTGAAACATTAGGGGCTGAACAGTCACAGGCAAGACCTATGGTAACTACATGGGCTCAGATTGAAGAAGTTCTGATCGGTGTTGTGGAATCCAGCTTAGGCGGAGCTGATGTAAATGAGACATTGGAAGCAGCGAAGACTGAAATTGAATCAATTGGTAAGTAGTTGAAGCGACGTGTTTAAACAGATGAAATGATTAGCAGAGGGTATTCCGGAAAGTTTAAGATAGTGTAAGGAATAGCCCTCTGTTTTAAAAAGGTGGTAGGTGGGAATGAGATTGATTTCAAGAAAAACCTTATTATTATTCTTTCTGCCGGGTGCGTTATTTATGGGTGCGTTTCTTATATATCCAATCATTACAATGGTAATTGACAGTTTCTATGAAATTGGAATTACAGGCGATAAAACATTTATTGGTTTGGAAAATTACATCCACGCATTTACAGGCGGCGGTTTTTTAAAACAATTAAAAAATACATTGATTTATATCGTAGTAGCCGTAGGTGTTGAGACGGTGATAGGTTTATTATTTGCATTATTTTTTGAATTAGATTATAAAGGAAGCAAAATTATCCGTTCGTTTATGATGGCGCCTCTGATGATAGCACCGCTGGTAGCAGGCCTTACCTGGAAATTAATGATGAGCTCTAGTTTTGGAATTGTCAACGAGCTTTTGACGAAGATTGGAATTTTATCAAGCAGTAGTGATATTCTCTGGCTTGCAGACGAAAAATGGTCGCTGATTTCATGTTGTATTGCGGATATCTGGCTCACAACGCCATTTATGATGTTGATGATACTGGCGGGATTGCAGGGATTGGATTCCAGTATGTTAGAAGCTGCAAAAATAGACGGAGCAAGTTTGCTGCAGCAGGTTTTTACTATTAAGCTTCCGGTAATCAAACCGGTTTTGCTGACGGCATTGTCAGTGAGAATTATTGATGCCGCCAGAACATTTGACATTATCTGGGCAATGACTGAAGGAGGTCCTAATAGTTCCTCAGAAACAATCAGTATTATTATCTATAAAACACTGACACGATATAACGATACCGGTTATGCCAGTGCAATGGCGGTAGTGTTTATTGCAGTATTAGTAATATTTACACTGGTATTCATGCAGAGTTTGTGGAACCCGAAGAAAAAGAATAGCTAGTTGGTTTGACAGGAGGTGAAAAAAGTGAAGAAAAAAGGTGAAATCGGTAAAAAGTTGGGAATCGGTTTGTCAGTGATTCTCACTGTATTCTGGCTTATACCATACATATATGTAATTTGTTGTTCATTTAAACCGGGGGCAGAAGTAATTGCAGTTCCGCCAAGTTTTTTCCCAAAGGTATTTTCGGTAGAAAGCTTTTCGGGGCTGTTAGAAAGAATGGATGCACTTAAATATCTGATGAACAGTTTGAGTGTCTCACTGGTAAGCACAATCATTGCGTTGATTCTGGGCTCTCTTGCAGCATATGCGATTCAGCGTTCAGGTGCAAAATTATCAATTGTATTAGTTGTTTTAGTTTTGTGTTTGAAGATGATTCCGACTTCAAGTATTGTAGTGCCGATTTATGAAATGATTTGCAATCTGGGATTATATGATACAAAAATTGCTTTGATCATTGTGTACGCAGCCATCAATATGCCGTTTGTCATGTGGACGATGTTAAGTTTTTATGAGGGAGTTCCAACAACGCTGGATGAGGCGGCATTTGTAGACGGTGCAAATAGTTTACAAACGTTCCGGAAGGTTATTCTGCCAATTTGTAAACCTGGTTTAGCAACAGCATTTATATTTACACTGTTCCTTGCATGGAATGATTTCCTTATTGCATTGTTATTGACCAGTACAAACGCAAAGACATTTACGGTTGGACTGGCAGGATTTTTGTCGGCATATAATTTGGATCTGGGACCAATGTGTGCAGGTGCATTTTTATTTAGTTTCCCAGTAATGATTATCTCGCTTGCGGCTCAGAAATATATTGTGCAGGGAATGACTGCCGGGGCTGTAAAGGGTTAGAAATGATGGAGGAGTTTTATGGCTAAAGAATTAATGCAGCAGAATATTGAAAAGGCTCAGCATGAGATAGATAACAAAAAGAATATTATAAAAAGTGCAAAGATGCGTCAGCGTTATCACTTTATGGCGCAGACCGGATGGCTGAATGATCCGAATGGATTAATCTATTTCAGAGGGAAATATCACTTCTTTTTTCAGCATAATCCACATGATGGATTCTGGGGCAGTATGCATTGGGGGCATGCGGTCAGTGATGACATGCTGCACTGGGAGTACCTGCCGTTAGCACTTGCTCCCAGTGAAAGATATGATAATCATCCGCGCGGCGGATGCTTTTCGGGAAGCGCAATCGAGCATGATGGCAAGTTATTACTGATGTATACGGGAACAACCAATGAAGGAAATGGATTTGAGCAGACACAGTGCATTGCATATAGTGAAGATGGAATTCATTTTGAAAAATATGAAGGAAATCCGGTACTGACTGCACCGGAAGGTATTCCGACAGATCTGTTCCGGGATCCAAAGGTATGGAAGCACGAGGATACTTATTATATGGTATGCGGTGCAAGTCATGATAATAAAGCACAGGCATTGCTTTACCGGTCGAAGGATATGTTCCACTGGACATTTTTCAATGTACTGGCTGAGAGCCGTGGAGAATGGGGCTATATGTGGGAATGTCCGGATTTTTATCCTATAGGTGACAAATATGTCCTAACGTTTTCACCGATGGGTGCTGGTGAACATACTGCTGTATATCTGGTCGGCGATTTCGATTATGAGACAGGTAAGTTTAACTATCATGTAAATGGTGAGATTGACTGGGGCTTTGATTATTATGCACCGCAATCTTTCCTGGCACCGGACGGAAGAAGAATCATCGTCGGATGGGCCAATGAATGGGAATGGATGCCATTGTGGAAGGACTGGGGGCCAACGTACAAGGAAGGCTGGTGCGGTTCGTTCAATATTCCGAGAGAAGTGCGCATGATGGAAGATGGTACATTACAGTTTCTCCCGATAGCAGAGCTGGAAACTATGCGGGAAAATCCGAAACAAAAAGAGGTGCTTGTGGTGACAGAACAGGAGACCGAGCTGACAGCCGGAGACGGAGTGTGCTTTGAACTGAAGCTGAAGATAGATCTTGAGAAGACGGATGCTGATAAGCTGGAAATAGATCTGCGCTGTGGTGAAGGCAGGAAGACAGGATGCCTGTTTGACTTCAAGAAGGCGGAAATGAGTGTAGACCGAAATGAAGCGGACGGATGGAGCAGGGGTATCTCAAGAAGTGTGATGTATCTAAAAGGAAAGAAAGAACTGGATGTGCATATTTTATCTGACCGGAGTTCTCTTGAAATCTTTACAGACCAATATCAGAATAATCATTCCAACAATATATTTGCCCAAGATGTGCAGAATCAGTTGAAGATTCGTGCGTATGGAGGCAATGTGGTCATCAGGGACATTGAGACATACGGATTGAAAGAATGATGGTAATATCAGAAAAAGAAGAGATAGAATCATTATCATTAAGTTAGGAAATTTTATAGTGTTAATCTTGCAGGAGGATTTATGAATGGCTAGTAAAAATTATTATGACGTAACAGAGTGGAATGTTGGTGATCCGTACGAGGATATTGGCGAGGTAATCAATAGCATCATTGCGGATATTAAAAGCAGGCAGACGAACTCTGATATTAATGAAGGAGGAAAGCCAGGTGCAGTTATCTATATCCCGCCAGGTGATTATCATCTTGTCAGTCAAGTAGTTATAGACATTAGCTATCTGAAAATTGTGGGTTCCGGACATGGTTTTACATCTTCAAGTATTCGTTTTAATACTCCGGAGAGTGAATGGACAGATTGGCACGAAGTATGGCCGGGAGGAAGCCGCATACTTGTAAATATTTCTGCGGAGGCTGACGATGAGGAATGTGCAGGAGCAGCGTTTTATGTTAAGCGGAATGGAGATCCCCGAATAAGTTCGGTAGAGTTTGCTGACTTTTGTATTGATGGTTTACATTTTTTAGATGATGGTTCAGGAGAAACAGACCCGGAAAATACATATACTAATGGGAAGACGGGTATTTATGTTGCAAGTGAGGGGGACTCATTTAGGATTACCGGCATGGGGATCGTGTATTTAGAGCATGGAATTACTATTTATGATGCAGACGCACTGGCGATACATGATAATTTCATAGCTGAATGTGGTAACTGTATAGAACTACGGGGTTCGGGGCAGGCTTCAAAAATAACCGATAACGTGATAGGAGCCGGTTATAAAGGATATTCAATTTATGCTCAAAAATTTGGAGGACTTTTGATTACGGCAAACAATATTTTTCCACGAGGTGCAAGCAGTGTCCATTTTGTCGGTGTGGTACGTTCCACTATCACAAGTAATAGATTTCACTCATTTTATCCGGGAATGTTGGTGTTCCAAGAAAACTGCTCAGAAAACTTAGTTTCTTCAAATCATTTTTTACGTGACCATGAACCCTGGCCTCCGATGCAGGCATACGACAATGGTTTAGATGATTTGTATGGTATCCTGTATATTAGCGGTAATAATAATTCTGTAATTGCTAATCATATTTCAGAAACAATAAATACTCAATATATCACGCCGTCTGGTGCAACACCTGTAATAATACATGTTGTTTCGGGTAAGGGAAATTATATTTCTGATAATCACATTGTTGCCACCACCGAAGCATCGGAGGACCAAGCCGGGGCAACCGTTTCTTGTTTCTCTGCGCAAGTGGAAGCTTTGCTGACTATCGATAATTTGGAGGCACTTGACGTGACAACAGTACTTGTAGAAAGAGAATCGCTTCAAAATACGATTCTTGATTCGGGAAGTGATGTACAGGTAGTTATGGACAAGACTGTAAATGCATTTAGAGCCACTCCAATGCCAGGAGCATAAATTATATAAGGTTAAAATGCTGATATAGATTTACAAAAATAGTTCCAATCTGGGAAGGATTCAGATATGAATCTAAAAACAGATTGGAACTATTATACATTGTATGAACCGTTTGTTCAAATGCTTCCCAGTCGGATTTTCCCGGTATTTTCGGCGGAAATTCCGCCAATTGTTAAATAACGAATCGGAAGGGGTGATAAATTGAAGCAACTCCATGGGCGGCGGCAAACAAGGCCATAGATGATTTGTACAGGATAATTATTTTTCTCTCCATTTTAGAAGAAGAGACGAGTTGAGGATAACAGCCACGGAACCGGCGTTATGTACCAATGCCCCGAGAACCGGCGTCAAAATTCCCGTTATCGCAAGCGCGATTGCTGCGAAATTCAGAATCATAGAGGCCGTGAGATTGATGCTGATGGTTTTCATCGTCCTTTTGGAGAGCCGCAGAAGATGCGGTATTCCTTTGATGTCGTCACCCACGAGCACGATGTCGGCGGCGTCTATGGCTATATCGCTGCCGATACCGCCCATGGCTATCCCCACATGAGCTGCCTTGAGCGCCGGAGCGTCGTTAATGCCGTCGCCCACCATGCAGACGGGTTCGCCGCTCTCATGGTATTCTGCAATGGTGTCCATTTTATCTTCCGGAAGGCAATTTGCCCTCAATTCCGAGATACCGACGGTTTCCGCGATATGGCGAGCGGCCTGTGGGATGTCCCCAGTAAGCAGCACGGTTTTTACCCCGGCTGAGTGGATCGACGCTATAAGACCCGCCGCATCGGGCCTCAGAGTATCCGAAAGAGCGATAAATCCGGCAGTTATCCCGTCGATCGCCGCATAGATGACCGTACATCCTTCACTTTTGGCCTCTTCTGCCGCCCAAACAAGCATCTTTGGTATTACCGTCCCTATATCCGTGAGAAGTCTCTGGTTACCTGCGTAAATTTCCCTGCCTTCGATTTCGGCTGTTACGCCCCGGCCCGGAAGGAGCCGAAAAGTATCCGGCTCGGTGGGTGAATCCCCGGCTTTTTCCTTATAATGTGCAACAATTGCCTTCCCCAGAGGGTGCTCGGATCGCAATTCGGCAGACGCCACTATTTCAAGCAGTGCTTCAGGGCTAATCCCGTCATCACGGCATTTTATTTTTGCTACGGCGGGATGTCCGAAGGTGAGCGTGCCCGTCTTGTCAAAAGCGATCCGCTTTGCTCCGGCGAGCCGTTCCAGCGCATCGCCTTCCCTGATAAGGATGCCGTATTTTGCGGCGTTTCCAATACCGGCCATAATGGCGGTTGGCGTGGCCAGCACCAGCGCGCAGGGGCAGAATACGACCAGGATGGTTACGGCGCGGATTGCTTCCCCCGTTATGATCCATGTAATGATTGCGGCGGCAAGGGCGATTACGACGATCCATGTCGCCCAACGGTCAGCTATACCGACGATCTTTGCTTTTCCGGCATCGGCCGACTGGACAAGGCGTATCATCCGCTGAAGAGAACTGTCCTCACCAACCTTTTGAGCAGTCAATTCAAATGTTCCGAATTGGTTAACCGTACCGCTCTTGACCTCGTCACCCTCGCCCTTATCCACGGGAAGCGACTCCCCGGTCATGACCGACTGATCCACTGAGGTCTGGCCCTTTATGATGACGCCGTCCACGGCAATAGTCTCACCGGCCAGCACCCGGATCGTATCGCTTAATTGTATTTCCTTCGCGGGGATAACACTCTCGACACCGTTCCTTACCACTCTTGCGGTTGTTGGGGTAAGGCGCACCAGCTTTTCGATACCTGCCCGCGCCTTGGCGACGGTGCGGTTTTCCAGATAGGCGCCGATGGCCATGATAAAGGCGACTTCTCCGGCTGCGAAAATTTCCCCGATGATGACCGATGCGATCAGCGCCAGGGACACCAGAACGTCAGCCTTGATATCAAATTCGGTTGCAAGTCCTACGACGGCGTCTTTGATAATTGGTATCCCGCACAAAGCGATGGCGGCCCATGCCGCATTGATGGGGAATTGTCCGATATTAAAAAAACTTATCACAAGAGACATTAACGATATACCGAGTAAGAGCAGTGTTCGCTTTTCCTCATTTTTTAAAATAGCAGTCAATTGATATCATTCCTTTCTATACATATAGGGGTATAGGCATATTATACCCTGTAGGGTATATAGTGTCAACAAAAAAAGACGACTGAATACTGCAATCGCCTTTCCGCTATTCCTCCTTTTCCGCTTAACTCATACGCGAAAAATGCTCCACTGCTTTGGCAAACTCAGCAATCGTCCTGTCAGCGTCACCATGCTCGATACCTTCACGTACACAATGATTCAAATGCCCTTCCAGGATCACCTGCCCCACTTTATGAAGCGCGCTTTTAGCAGCGTTTATCTGGATCAGCACATCCTCGCAGGGAACATCTTCCTCCACCATTTTATCTATCGCCCTGAGCTGCCCCATAATCTTATTCAGGCGTCTGTGCAGATTATCCGCATCCATACACTGGCGCATTATAACACCTTCTTTCAATCGTTATACCCATGGGGGTATAGTAAATAATATCATCTAAGGGCTGTTATGTCAATTTCCTTTTCAAGAACGCCAAGCCATTCTTGAATTTTCTATTGACAAACATGGTTAGTCGCGGTAAACTATAAAAATCATGAGTTAGCATTAACTAACTAAATCAAAGGAGGTTTAAATGAGTATTGTAATTGTCGGCGGGAATGAACGTATGGTCTGCCAATATGCGGATATATGTAAAAATTACGGATGTAAGGCAAAGGTTTTCGTAAAAGAGAGAGGCTCCCTGAAGAAAAAAATGGGATGTCCTGACCTATTGATCTTATTTACCAACACAGTTTCACATAAAATGGTGAACAGTGCCGTGGAGGAAGCGAAACGGAATAATGTGCCTATTGCCCGCGTCCGCTCCAGCAGCGCATCAGCGCTGCATCAGGCTCTGCGGGACCACTGCGGGGAGTTGCAATATGCTTGAAAAAATGTTGATTGAGCATTGCTTTCTATAAATTTATCGGTCAAAAAATTGTTTGAAAACCGCTGCAGATCCGTTTATCAATTAACTGTAGCGGTTTCATAAATATATCAAGAAAAGAGGTAGTTTCATGAGTAAAATAGCTGTTGTGTACTGGAGTGGCACAGGTAATACGGAGGAAATGGCAAAATTGGCGGCCGAGGGCTCGAAAGCGGCCGGTGCCGACGTCGCCATGTTCACAGCTTCGGATTTTAACACCGATAGGGCAGCCGCATATGATGGTATCGCCTTCGGCTGCCCGTCTATGGGAGCCGAGGTTTTGGAGGAAAGCGAATTCCAGCCCATGTGGGATAGCGTGGAACCGATACTGAAAAGCAAAAGAACCGCATTATTCGGCTCCTATGGTTGGGGTGATGGAGAATGGATGCGTAACTGGGAGGAAGCCTGCATTAAAAACGGGATTCCCCTAGTTTGCGACTATGTGATATGCAATGAGGCACCCGATGATGAGACAAAAGAGGCTTGCAAAGCGTTGGGTAAGGCACTGGATTAGTAGATTTTATCAATACAAATCAAATTTAGGGTTAAACATTATAATTTCTCATTGTAATAAAAGAACCGCCGTATCATCAATTTTGAAGATTGATATGATACGGCGGTTTTGAAATCTTAAGGACTAGTGCATAGCAGCAATTGTCCCGCCATCACATAAGATATCCACACCAGTTACATAGCTGCATTTCTTGCTGGCCAGAAAGGCCATTAGATTTGCAATTTCTTCTGGTTCGCCAACCCGCCCCAGAGCACCTCTTTTAGCAAAGGAAGCAGCTTGCTCACCTTCAACTTCGCCCATTGGCGTGCGGAATGTTCCGGGTGAGACAGAGACGATGCGAAGACCATTTTTCCCATAGGTACAAGCGATTTTTTCGGTATACCAGATGGCAAAATTCTTGGATAAGGTATATGCAGTATTTGCCCCCATTTCCTCGGACATGGAATTGATCATATTTAGCATTTGTTCCTTGAACACCTCAGGGGTATCAAGGCTTAGCTGATACAGTTGTTTTGGTATTTTGTCAGCAGGAACCATATATGCCGACATCGAGGAAACGTTTAAAATACATCCGCCCGCCGGCATTACTTTAGCAAATTCTTCGTTTATGTAGATGGTTCCCATTGCATTTACCGTAAATATTTTCTCACCATTGGCCATGTGCGGGGACATTCCGGCAGCGTGAATGACAGCTTGCGTTTTTCCGAGGGTCTCGGTATGGGTGACAAGCGTTTTGACAGAGTAACGATTACTGATGTCGCAGGGGAATATTTCAGCTTCGATATTCAGATCCTGCAGCTCTTTTAGGGCCCCCTCTAATTTCGAGACTGTGCGTCCGACCAGAATAATGTAGTGGTCTTTGCCCATTAGTTTTGCAGTAGAAAGCCCCATACCGCTTCCACCGCCAGTTACAACACAAATGTTTTTCATTTTGATAGTTCTCCTTTCTTTGATTTGAGATATTTTAGGCGTTTGCAAAACGCCAAAACCCGCATTGTTGCGGTGTTTTTCTTTGTAAAAATAAAATAACTCCTCACCGGTTTATGGTAAAATTGAATTGTCGAAAAACAATCAACCCTCCACCTTGAAAGGAGTTGCTATAGTATTATAATACCACATAATTTACTTTCTTTGGTAAATATTCTTACCGATTGCCAAAATAAATTTGATAACGACAAGTATGAATTTCTTGCAGCCATTTTGAAAAGGTAGCTGCAATCCTGACTGCGAAAGGCGGATAAAGTGTACCCCTTGTCAAGGACATTTTAGAATATTAAATGTTAAAAATAGTAGTTCCAATAGTGTATCTATATCACCTGGGCTTATGTGGACAGCTCAGGTGGATTTTTTACTGGTAATG
>Ga0153946_1000802_pt1 | contig 13905 bp, 8 predicted proteins | sample TSNJ030MetaG_FD_104751 | JGI IMG/M metagenome (GOLD analysis project Ga0153946, IMG submission 104751) | Attine ant fungus gardens microbial communities from New Jersey, USA - TSNJ030 MetaG | ecosystem: Host-associated > Fungi > Mycelium > Unclassified | place: USA: New Jersey, Wharton State... | reverse complement strand
TACTGATGGATATTGCCAATCAGGAATCCGGTCTGGTAGTAGGAACCGGAGATATGTCGGAACTGGCACTGGGCTGGGCAACGTTTAATGGTGATCACATGTCGATGTATGGAGTGAATAGTTCCATACCGAAGACGCTGGTACGTTATCTGGTGCAGCATTATGCGGATACCTGCGATGATGCGGAATTGAAAGAAGTACTTGATGATGTACTGAATACACCGGTGAGCCCGGAACTGCTTCCGCCGAAGGATGGAGAGATTACGCAGAAGACTGAAGATCTGGTGGGGCCATATTTACTGCATGACTTTTACTTGTATTATATGCTGCGGTTTGGGTATGAACCGAGTAAAATCTACCGGCTGGCGAAGATTGCGTTTGACGGTGAATATGACGAGGAGACGATTCTGAAATGGCTGACGGTGTTCTGCCGGCGGTTCTTTGCACAGCAGTTCAAGCGGTCGTGCTTACCGGACGGGCCGAAGGTTGGGACGGTGGCATTGTCGCCGAGAGGAGATTTGCGGATGCCTAGTGATGCTTGTGCGAGTGTCTGGCTGGATGATCTGGAAAGTATAAAACTATAAAAACAACGGGGCGGCTGCAAATGCTTTGAGATTGCAGCCGCCCCTGAACGTATCTCGATAGGTTACTATCTGCGTAAAATACAAATCCCCAACTCCGAAGAGAAGGGGATTTATTTTTTGCGGTAGATTAGATTGTATCAAGTTTTTTCGGCATTTCCCATGCAGTATGATCGGTATGCAGCAGCATATGAGACTTGTGGGATAATGGTTTTTCTAAATAATTTTCATATAATTTCAGAACGTCAGGATTCTCGTGGGAGAAACGAAGCTTCGCAGTCTTGTCGAGGAAATACAGGTTACCGCCCCTGGTATGAGCCAGTTCTTCCCCATCGTGGATTGGCTGACCGCCGCCGCCGACACATCCGCCCGGACAGGCCATGACTTCCACGAAGTCGTAATGCACTTCACCGCGGTCGATGGCATCCAGTAATTTTCTGGCATTGCCGAGGCCGCTGACTACGGCTGCTCTGACTACCGCTTCACCGATCGTAACTTCAGCAGTTACGACACCGGTATCGAAGCTGGGACTTCTGACGATCTTGAAGGCATCAGCATCCGGGTTCTTACCTAATACGAGGTAATATGCGGAACGCAGTGCCGCTTCCATAACTCCGCCGGTTGCACCGAAGATTACACCGGCACCGGTACCTTCTTTCATAAGCGGATCACATTCGCGTTCTTCTAATGTAGCCGGATCGATGTGTGCCGAACGGATCATTCGGGTCAGTTCACGGGTGGTTAATACCACATCGACGCCATAGCCGGCATATTCTTCATGATAGAATTCAACATTGGCCCGTTCCCCCTTTTTAGCGACACATGGCATAACCGAAACTGTGTATATGTTTTCAGGGTCTGCGCCGATTGATTCAGCGAAGTATGATTTCATAACTGCACCGAACATTTCCTGCGGTGATTTCGCCGAGGATAACTGCGGAACCATGTGCGGATACTGTGACTTGACGAAACGAAGCCATCCGGGGCAGCAGGAAGTAAACATCGGTTTATCCTTTAATTCGCCTTTTGTGAAACGTTCTAAGAATTCCGAACCTTCTTCCATAATAGTCAGGTCAGCAGAGAAGGTAGTATCAAATACATAATCTACGCCCATGCGTTTCAGAGAATCCATAATCTTTCCGATGGTAGCTTCTTCACGCTTAAGACCGAGTGCCTCGCCCCAGGCTGCACGTACGGCAGGTGCTACCTGAGCAACTACTACTTTTTTATCATCGGCGATGGCATCCCATACTTTTTCAGTATCATCGCGCTCACGAAGTGCCGCAACCGGACAATGTGTAATACATTGACCACACAGTGAACAATCGGAATGTTCGATGCGGCGGTTCCTGGATACATTGACAGTGGTTCTGGAACCGGTACTTTCCACATCCCAGATGTTCAGCCCCTGTACTTTATCACAGATCTGGATGCAGCGCATACATTTGATACACTTTGCAGAATCTCTGATCAGCGGGAAGTCTTTACTCCACGGGATACGTTCCAGATTATGACGATAAGGGCTGTCGATAATATTCAGATCATTGGCAACACTCTGCAGTGTACAGTTGCCGCTTCTTGCACAGACAGCGCATTGACAGTCATGCTGAGATAAAATCAATTCCACAGTTGTTTTGCGGTCTTTGCGGACTTTCGGGCTATTGGTATAAATCACCATGCCTTCTTCTGCGACATTGTTGCAGGAAGTGATCAGGCGATCCTTGCCCTCAAGTTCCACAACACAGACACGACAGGCTGCAATTTCATTCAAGTCTTTCAAATAGCAGAGTTTTGGAATCGGAACCCCTGCCTGTTGTGCTGCATCTAAAACAGTAGTACCTTCCGGTACGGATATTTTTTTATTATCAATTGTAAGATTTACCATAATGTTTCTCGACCTCCTTTGAATATACCAAATCCAAAGTGATCACAACGAAGACATCTGGATGATTCTTGTTTTGCTTCGGCTTCGGTCATACAATTTTCTACACCTTCAAAATCGCATACGCGTTCGCCGGCTTCACGCTCGGTCATATTTACACGTCCGCAAGGTATACGGTCATCAAGACGGGCCTCCGGAATCTCCACATCACTGGAAATGATATGATGGTAGCCTAAGTATTCGTCAATATTGGCAGCGACAACTTTTGCGGCAGCGATAGCTTTAATTACCGAGGCCGGTCCGGTTGCACAGTCTCCGCCTGCGAATACGCCCGGAATATCCTCAAATCCGCCGTGGTTTTCTGCCATAATTTTACCGCGTGATACAGGAACACCGGCATCCTCAAAGTGCTTGGATTCAATATCCTGACCGATCGCAACAATCAGGGTGGTACAAGGAATAAAGAAATCCGGTTCACCGGTCGGTTTCACACTGGCACGGCCGTCTTTTATCTTACTGATCATCTGCGGAGTTACCCAGATACCTTTGATATGTCCGTTATTATCTGTTTCGATGCGGGCCGGTGCACTCAGGGTTCTGATTTCGATACCTTCTGCGACAGCGCCTTCGATTTCATCAGGAAGCGCGGTCATATCCGCGATACGGCGGCGGTATACGATGCTCACCTTTTTTGCACCGAGGCGTCTGGCAGTACGGACAGCATCCATGGACACATTTCCACCGCCGATGACAGCCACTTCCTGTCCGGTCATATCGGGATTCTGATTCTTGCCGACATCGCGCAGGAATTGAACAGCAGAAAGAACGCCCTCAGAGTCTTCGCCTTCAATACCTAATTTTTTATCTGTGCTTGCCCCGATAGTAATGAGTACTGCGTCGTATTCCTCTCGGAGACTATGGATTGTAATTTCGCGTCCGATGCGTTTTCCATATTCTATTTTCACACCGGTCTCAAGAATTGCGTTAATATCATCGTCTAAGCGATCTTTTGGAAGACGGTAGTTTGGAATTCCATAACGAAGCATACCGCCTAATTCCGGCAGCATTTCAAATACGGTTACCTCATGTCCCATCAGCTGCAGATAATATGCAGCGCTTAATCCACCCGGTCCGCCGCCTACTACGGCTATTTTCTTTCCTGTAGAAGGAGAACAGACCGGCGGCGGAACTTTCCCGGCAAAATCAACTGCCATACGTTTGAGCCCCCGAATGTTGATAGCATCATCGACCATGTTGCGGCGGCAGCGGGCTTCGCACGGATGCTCGCAGATAAATCCACAGGTGGCAGGAAACGGGTTATCTTTGCGAATCAAACGAATCGCGTCTTCATAGCGGCCTTCCCCAACAAGTGCTATGTAACCCGGAATGTCTACGCGCGCAGGACATAAAGAAACGCAGGGAACGGGATGCTGATATGTACAGATACATCTTCCATGTGTGATATGTTCTTCATAATCTTCACGATATCCAATTAGTCCTTTGTATACCATGTTTGCGGCTTCGTAGCCAATTGCACAGTCTGCGCTGCGCATGATTGAAAGGGCGGTGCTCTCCATCAGATCGAGCGTTTCCATAGTTGCCTTTCCATCAAGTACATCTGTGATTAAATTGTTAAGCTGGCCCAGACCGATACGGCACGGTACGCATTTACCGCAGGTCTGGGCATGACATAAGTCCAGAAATGCGCGGGACATATCTACCGGACATAATCCTGGAGGGCTTGACTCAATACGGCGTTCAAGATCTTTGTAAAGTCCCTCGATCACCAATTGTGATTTCCCCGGAGTAGGAATCTCAAGTCTACTCATAATTTTTCACCTCTCATATATTTTATAGTTTTATTTAGATAATTGTATATGATATCAGAGAATTGCACAACAATAGTTATTTTTTCGACAAATAAGTTAAAAATTAAACGAAACGGAAATATTTACAAATAAGAGTAAAAAATCATATTTGCGTATGTTGCCGTTTGTGATACAATTAGGGAAGGAATTGAGAATAGGTTGATTAATGCTAGGAGGAGCTAAGGGATGAAAGCAGAATTGGTAGAGAGATTTAATGAATTATTTGGCAGCAAGGGTGATACACTTGCTTATTTTGCGCCGGGCCGGGTAAACCTGATCGGCGAGCATACCGATTATAACGGCGGGCATGTGTTTCCTTGCGCGCTGACACTTGGAACGTATGGAGTGGTTCGTAAGAGAGAAGACCGCAGGGTGAGATTCTTTTCGATGAACTTTGAAGATCTGGGAATGATTGAAACCAGCCTGGATGACTTGATACCGGACGACAAAGCCGGTTGGACCAATTATCCCAAAGGTGTGATGTGGGCTTTTGAAAAGCGCGGATTTAAGCTGGATCATGGACTGGATATTCTGATTTATGGAAATATTCCAAATGGATCGGGGCTTTCTTCTTCTGCTTCGCTGGAGGTTCTGACTGGAATTATTATAAAAGATATTTATGGATTTGAGTTATCAATGATTGATATCGCATTGATTGGACAGGATGCGGAGAACAGTTTTAACGGCATGAACTGCGGTATCATGGATCAGTTTGCCAGTGCGATGGGTAAAAAGGATCATGCGATATTCCTTGATACCAGTACCTTGCATTACGAATACGCGCCGGTGATTCTGGAACATGCCAAGATTGTTATCGTCAATAGTAAGGTGAAACACAGCCTGGTTGATTCCGCATACAATGACCGCCGCAATGAGTGCGAAGAAGCAGTAAAGGAACTGCAGGAGGTTGTGAACATTCAGAAGCTGGGGGAGCTGTCCGAGGATCAGTTTGAACAGTATCAGGATGTTATCAGTTCAGAAGTGCGCCGGAAACGTGCTAAACATGCAGTCTATGAAAATCAGCGTACAGTAAAAGCAGTTCAGGCATTGAAGGAAAATGATATTGTTACTTTTGGAAAGCTGATGAATGCGTCCCATGTATCGCTGCGTGATGATTATGAAGTATCCTGTGAAGAAGTAGATGTGCTGGTTGATCTGGCATGGAATACCAAAGGAGTGGCTGGGGCCAGAATTACCGGCGGCGGTTTTGGCGGCTGTACCGTTAATATTGTCGAAAATGATGCGGTGGAACCTTTTATTCAACACATCGGAACAGCCTATGAAGAAAAGGTGGGACATAAGGCTGAATTTTATGTAGTGGATATAGGAGATGGTGCACATGCTTTATAAAAATATTGGGAAACTGGTGCAATATGGAATCGATACAGGATTGCTGCCGGAATGCGAACGGGTCTATGCGACGAACCTTTTACTGGAAGTGTATCAGGAAGATAATTATGAGGCGGCAGCAGCTGAAGGGGAAATTGTTCTGGAAGAAGTGCTTAAGGAACTGCTTGATGCGGCGGTTAAACGCGGAATTATCGAAGACAGCATTGTGTACCGGGATTTATTTGATACCAGGCTGATGAACTGTCTGATGCCCAGACCGGTGCAGGTTCGGGAGACCTTTTACCGGAAATATCAAAGCTCTCCGCAGGAAGCGACCGATTATTATTATAAACTCAGCCAGGACAGCGATTATATCCGCCGTTACCGGGTGAGCAAAGATCAGAAGTGGAAAGCAGACAGCCCTTATGGCGAAATTGATATTACGATTAATCTGTCCAAGCCGGAGAAAGATCCGAAGGCGATCGCAGCAGCGCGAAATGCAGCGGCGAGCAGCTATCCGAAATGTCTGCTGTGTATGGAGAATGAAGGATATGCCGGCAGAGTCAACCATCCGGCCCGGGAGAATCACCGGATCATTCCGGTTACCATTAATGGCAGTCAGTGGGGCTTTCAATATTCGCCTTACGTGTATTACAATGAGCATTGTATCGTGTTTAATGGTGAGCATACTCCGATGAAGATCGAACGGGCGGTATTTATAAAATTGTTTGATTTTGTCAAACAATTCCCACATTATTTTCTTGGCTCGAACGCTGATTTACCGATTGTAGGCGGTTCGATTCTGAGTCATGATCATTTCCAGGGTGGAAATTATACGTTTGCGATGGCGAAAGCCCCGATTGAAGAAATGGTTACGATCGCAGGATTTGAAGATGTGGAAGCGGGAATTGTGAAATGGCCGATGTCAGTACTGCGTCTGCGCGGCAGTGACGAGCAGCGGCTGATCGACCTGGGTGAAAGGATCCTGCTGGCATGGCGCGGCTATACGGATGAAGGAGCATTTATTTTTGCCGAGACGGAAGGGGTGCCGCATAATACGATTACTCCGATTGCGAGAATGGTCGATGATGTCTTTGAACTGGATCTGGTACTGCGTAATAATATTACGACGGAGGAACACCCTCTGGGAGTGTATCATCCTCATGCCCGGTATCATAATATCAAGAAAGAGAATATCGGTCTGATCGAAGTGATGGGACTGGCAGTGCTTCCGGCCAGGTTGAAAGATGAGATGGAATTGCTGGCAGAATATATCATTGCCGGGAAAGATATCCACAGTAATGAGGAGATTGCAAAGCATGCTGACTGGAGTGCGGGATTTCTGATGAAGTATCCGGACATCTCAAAAGAAAATATTATGAAGATTCTGCAGGATGAAATCGGAAACACCTTTGTCGGCGTCATGGAGGATGCCGGTGTTTATAAATGTACGGAGGAAGGCCGGGCGGCCTTCAGGCGGTTTGCAGAAATTATTTAACCGAAGCTGCGATAGAAGCGATTCGGTTATGAGCAAGCAGCGAAGCGGATTGCGAATATCCGTTTGACTGGAAAGGAGAACATTATGGCAATGCGGACACAAGAATTTGGAACCACATCAAAAGGAGAAGCGGCAAAGCTCTATATCTTTGCAAATGCGAATGGGGCAGAAATGGCAGTCAGTGATTATGGTGCAACGCTGGTGAGTGTAATCGTTCCTGACCGGGACGGGAATCCCTGTGATGTGGTTTTAGGGTATGATGAAGCACAGCGGTATGAGAAGGGGACTTATTTTTTTGGCGCTACGGTGGGCAGAAGCGCCAACCGGATCGGTGCTGCTGCATTCACCCTCAATGGAACGGAGTATCAGCTGACTGCAAATGATAACGGCAACAATCTGCACAGTGGATCTGACTTTTACAATATGCGGATGTGGAAGGTGGAAGAATGCGGTGAGAACAGTATTCGGCTGTCATTATTCAGTCCTGATGGTGATCAGGGATATCCGGGCAACCTGGAGATAGAAGTAATGTATACACTGACTAATGAAAATGAGATTCAGATTGCATATCAGGCGAAACCGGATCAGGATACCATCGTTAATCTCACCAATCACAGCTATTTTAATCTAAGCGGACACGCTTCGGGTTCGATCCTGGATCAAACGGTATGGATGGACGCCAATGTATTTACCAGAGCTGACCGAGAATCGATACCGACGGGCGAACTGGTGAAAGTAGCCGGAACACCGATGGACTTTAACGAGGCTAAGGCAGTTGGCCGCGATATTGAAGCGGCATATGAGGCTTTGGAATTTGGTCAGGGCTATGATCATAACTGGGCGCTGAATAATGGGGGAAATTATCAGAAGGTGGCAGGCATGGCTTCGGATTTGAGCGGTATCCGCATGGATGTCTGTACAGATCTTCCGGGGATGCAGTTTTACACCGGGAACTTTATAAAAGATGAAAACGGAAAGAGTGGAGCGTGCTATAGGAAAAGACAGGGACTCTGCTTTGAAACACAATATTTTCCGGATGCCATACATCATGAGGACTTTTTTTCACCGGTATGTAAAGCGGGTACGGTGTATCAGACGAAGACATCCTATAAATTTTATCTATAAAACAAAAAACCTTCAAGAGCACTTTGCCTGAAGGTTTTTTTGTATGCGGCAGATTTTGAAGAGCTGGCTGAACTCTGGATTCTACATATCAAAACATTAAATTGTCCATATGCGTTTATGCTATTTATTGCTATCATCTGAAGTATAGTACCCACCCTTGCAAATTAGCAAAAAGCGGAGTCTGAGGCGTGTAGTACATTGTCAAAGGTGGGCAGCGAATTATATTATGAAGGAGAGAGAAGCATGACAACTGTATCGAAAGTTTTACTTAATTATCAGGAGCAGCCAATAGGAGTTGCCCAAATTAAGCAGGTTGGATGGATCATAGAATCCAATCAGAAAAATGTATTTCAAAAGACATATCATTTACAGATTGCAGAGGACGCATTATTTACGAAGATAGTATATGACAGCGGAATCATAGAAACAGAAGAATCCGCACATGTTACAATTCCGGAAGGGCTGTGCACGCTGCACTCTTCGAAGGAGTATTTCATACGGGTGAAGGTGGAGACATCAAACGGTGATGAAAGCGAATGGAGAGCAGACCGGTTTGTTACGGGAGTGATGGAAAACTCTGAATGGAGGGCTCCATTCATCACGATCGAGACTGCGGAAGATAAAAATCACAGTAAAGGTTATTATCTGCGGGGAAGCTGCCATTTACCGAAAAAGATTGCTGCTGCATATATACATGCTTCAGCGCTTGGGCTTTACCATCTCTATGTCAATGGGGAGAAGGTGAGAGATGATGAATTTGCTCCGGGATGGACTTCCTATAATAAACACCTGTTGTACCAGACCTATGATGTGACAGAGTTTTTAAAAGATGGCGAGAATACGATCGGTGCCATGATTGGAGCAGGCTGGTATAAAGGAAACATGGGATTTGTCCGCATGCGCAATCACTATGGAGAGCAGTCTGCATTTGCGTGTCAGCTGCAGGTATGGTATGAAGACGGAACGGGTGAAATGATCACGACAGATGAGAACTGGCAGGGAGACTGGGGACCGGTCCTGTTCTCGGAAATTTATGACGGGGAGACTTATGACGCAAGAAAGGAAATTGCAGATTGGAATAAGAATGGCTGTACTTACGAAAGCTGGCAGGAGGTTCATGCTATATCCGTCGATTCTAAGATATTAGAGGCGCAAAGCGGAGGAATGGTAAAAGAAATGACGGAACTTCCGGCAAAGCAGGTCATCCTGACTCCGGAAGGCGATACGGTAATCGACTTCGGACAGAATCTGACCGGATGGGTTACTTTCACCGTCAAAGGGGATAAGGGCAGCAAAGCAGAGTTAAAATGTTTCGAGGTACTGGATGCAAAAGGGAATGTATATCTGGATAATCTGCGTTCGGCAAAGCAGACAATTACCTATATATGCAAAGATGATGCGGAAGTGACCTTCCATCCCAATTTTTCTTTTCAAGGATTTCAATATGTGAAAATAATCGAATATCCGGGTGAGATAAAAGCAGAAAACTTTACGGCTCATGTGGTACATTCCAATATGCGCCGGACAGGAGAATTTGAATGCTCCAATCCGGATATCAATCAGCTGCAGCATAATATTTTATGGGGAATGAAAGGAAACTTTCTGGATGTTCCAACTGACTGCCCACAGAGGGATGAACGTCTGGGATGGACAGGGGATGCACAGATGTTCTGCCGCACGGCCAGTTTTTTAATGGATACTTATACATTCTACAGCAAGTGGCTTCGGGATCTGGAAGCAGACCAGACAGAGGAAGGCGGAGTTCCCCATGTGGTGCCGGATATTTTGACCGGCAAATCATCTGAGGACCGTTTGCTGAAAGACGGCAGCCATTCAGCAGCGGCTTGGGCGGATGCAGCGATAATCATACCGTGGATACTGTATTTAACATATGGAGATACCACTGTCATTGAATGCCAGTACGGCAGCATGAAGGCATGGATCGGCTTTATGCAGGAACATTCGGTTGGCCATATATGGAATTATAAACTGCAGTTTGGTGACTGGGTCGCGCTGGATGCTGAAGAAGGCAGCTATTTCGGAGCAACACCCAACGATCTGACCTGTACGGCCTATTACGCATATTCAACCGGTTTATTTGCAAAAATGGCAGATATAATAGGAAGGACAGAAGATGCTGCAAAATATCAAAAATTATATGACGAGATTGTTGAAACCTATCAAAAGACGTTCTTTAATAAAGAAGGGCATCTGAGTGTGCAGACGCAGACGGCACAGATTATAACGTTGTATTTTGGATTGGCGCCGGAATCATACCGCCGGAATGTGGTGGATGATCTGCTGAAGCTTTTAAAAAAGGAAAAAGGTCATTTGGTGACGGGATTTGTAGGAACACCTTATTTCTGCCATGCTTTGAGTCAGAATGGGCATACGAAGGAAGCGTATGAGCTTTTGCTGAAAGATGATTTCCCGTCATGGCTCTATCAGGTGAAGCAGGGAGCTACCACAATCTGGGAGCACTGGGATGGTCAAAAGCCAGATGGATCGATGTGGAGTCCGGATATGAATTCATTTAACCATTATGCGTATGGGGCGGTCGGAGAATGGCTGTACCGTGTTGCTGCCGGAATTGAGTGTGACGAAAAGAAACCCGGTTATAAGCATATCATTATAGCACCGCATACGGGCGGCGGGCTGGAATATGTAAAAGCATCTTACGAGAGTATCTATGGAAGAATAGGCTCACGATGGGAAGAGAATGAGCAGGAAGTAACGGTCACTGTTGAGATTCCGTGTAATACCTGCGCGGACGTACGGTTACAGGGAGCCGGGGAGATATTGGATGACGGGGGATTGGAATTCACGGATGAAAGCGGAGTAAATACGGCACATACGGGTTCCGGACGCTATATGGTGCGTTATCGAAAAAATAAATAAATTGGATTTTAAATATCGAAAGACTTGTTTCTCCATGTGCGCGTTAAAATATCTGTGATAGGATAAAACCAATTCTAAAAAATGTAAAATAAGGAGGTAAGAGGTAAGTTATGAAAAAGAAAAAGGTTTTATCGGTTCTTCTTGCGGCAGTAATGACGGTGGGACTCGCGGCAGGCTGTTCATCGAACGGAGGGGATGGCAGCGATGGAGGCGGTGATTCAGGCACTTCTGCAAAAGATAAGGAATTGAGCATTCTGATTGATACGGATACTTCAATTGCAGGATTTGAAGCAGTGGCCGCGCTGGCAGAAGAAAAACTGGGTATCAAAATCACGGTAGAGACCAGACCGGGCGGATCGGATGGTGACAATGTAGTTAAGACCAGGCTGGCATCCGGAGATATGGCTGATTTATGTCTCTATAATTCAGGCGCACTGTTGAATGCATTAAATCCGGCAGAATATTTTATTGATATTTCCGATGAAAATTTTGTGGCGGGATTAGATGATACATATAAATCCGCCGTAACGGTAGATGGAAAAGTATATGGAATTCCGCTGGGATCGACTCAGGCCGGAGGAGTACTTTACAGCAAAGATATGTATGAGAAATACAATCTGGAAGTACCGAAAACATGGGATGAGTTCATTGCCAACTGCGATGTGCTGAAAAAAGCCGGCGAGACGGCAATTCTTGGTACATTTGCAGATTCATGGACATCTCAGGTGGCATTTCTGGGAGATAATTATAATCTGATGGCAGCGGAACCGAATTTTATTGCCGATCTGGAAGCCGGAGAAGCAAAGTTTACGACTACCGCCAGCGCCCTTAGAAGTTTTGAGAAGTTAGCTGATACCACAAACTATTATAATGAGGATTACCTTGCTACGACTTATGATGACGGGTGTGATATTATGGCAAACGGAGAAGCAGGCCACTGGTTCATGCTGACACAGGCATTATCTAATGTATATGAATTATATGGTGATGAAGCAGTGAATAAGATCGGCGTATTCGCAGTACCCGGAGATGATGCCGGAGATAATGGGCTTACGGTCTGGATGCCGTCATCGATCTATGGGAATGCAAACAGTGATAAAGATGATCTGATCAAAGAATTTATGGAATTTTATGTATCCGATGAGGCGCTGGATGCTTATACATCGGCAATCCTGCCGGACGGTCCGTATTGCATCAAGGATTATGAACTTCCGGATGATGCATATGAAGCAGTTGCAACGGAGATGCAGGCGTATTTTGACGCTGGAAAAACAGAAGTTGCAATGGAGTTCTTAACATCGGTAAAAGGAGCTGACTGCCCGTCGATCTGTCAGGAACTTGGTTCCGGCCAGACAAATGCGGAAGAAGCAGCTAAGAAGTATGATGATGACTGTGCTAAGCAGGCGGCCCAGCTAGGTTTGGACTGGTAGATTAACAGCGTTACTTTAAAGGAAAGAAGAGTAAATATATGAAGACAAAAAAAATATATAGTACCTGGTTCATCGTACCTGCAATGGCTGTATTTGGTATATTTTTCTTACTCCCGATGGTAATTTCTTTGTTTTTCAGTATGACAGTCTGGGATTTTACCAATTTCCGTTTTTGCGGGCTGGATAATTTTAAGACCTTCTTCTCAGATTCGTCTTTGAATATTGCGATTAAAAATACATTGATATACGCAGTTCTGACCTGTGGATTGAAGTTGATTTTTTCATTTTTCCTTGCTGTATTTCTGACCAGCAAGATACGGACGAAGAACCTCCTGCGCTCGATCGTGTTCTTCCCGAATCTGATCAGTACAATAGCAGTTGGAATCACCTTCAGTGCACTGATGCATCCGACCAAAGGTTTGATCAATCAGGTGCTCGGCGGGTTAGGCTTAAAGGGGCTTGACTGGCTGGGGAATACGTCCAGTGCGCTGTATTCGGTTATTTTTACTGATGTATGGAAAGGGGTCGGAGTGGCAACGGTTATTTTTATCGCCGGGATGCAGTCGATCGATAAAAGTTATTATGAAGCGGCTTCCATTGACGGAGCGACCGGATGGCAGCAGCTTAAGAATATCACACTGCCGCTTTGCCGACCGGCTATGAACTCAGTGATTATTCTGGCTTTTATCGGTGGTATGCGTACCTTTGACCTGATCTGGGCGATGACCGGCGGAGGGCCCGGATATGCCACGGAAGTTATGGCATCAACGGTATATAAGCAATATGCAGCCGGATTTTATGGATTGTCTACGGCCGGAAATGTGATTATGTTTGTGATGATCGCCATTTTGGCATTTCCACTGCAGAAATTCCTGCTGAGCAGGGAGGTGGACTAAAATATGAAAAAGAAAAAGGCATTGCGATTAACCGGTGATATTCTTGGAGTTGTCATTGCGGCAGTAATATTTGTAGTTCCGTTTGCATTCATGCTCGTCAATTCATTAAAAGAGAGAAGAGAAGCAAATCTTCTGCAGATTTCATGGCCGTCCGAACTGCAGTGGTCAAATTATCTGGAAGTGTTCCAGGCAAATAATTATCAGATTATAACAGCGTTTAAGAACAGCGGGATACTTGTGGTAGGATCGGTAGCTATCCTGATTCTTGTAGGTGCTATGGGTGGGTATGTACTGCAGCGGAGAAAAGACAGAACCATGCAGATCTGTAATTCACTTATTACCGCGGGGCTGATGGTTCCGGCAGCGATCCTGCCGACCATCTGGGTATTGCAGAAACT
>Ga0153946_1000800_pt1 | contig 13911 bp, 14 predicted proteins | sample TSNJ030MetaG_FD_104751 | JGI IMG/M metagenome (GOLD analysis project Ga0153946, IMG submission 104751) | Attine ant fungus gardens microbial communities from New Jersey, USA - TSNJ030 MetaG | ecosystem: Host-associated > Fungi > Mycelium > Unclassified | place: USA: New Jersey, Wharton State... | reverse complement strand
TTGCCTTTTCACTCATCGCCGAATGGCGATACCATAATTCTTCATCCTTCATTTTTCATCATTCATCTTCTTGTTTTGATTTTCGTGCGTTTGTCGTGACAAATTCTGCAGCCCACTATGCATTCCAGATAAATTTTGCTATAATATTTTAGGGTCTATCCGGGAATTATCCGCGTCCGTCATTTTGCCAAATTTTGCGGCTTTTGTGCTTGTCGTCCTCACCGGGCGTCAGCCCGCTTTCGTCCTCCGCGCCCAAAATCCATCAAAATTTCAGGCAAAAGCACGAACACGTCTAATTCCCGGATAGACCCTAGTACTTAAATATGCGGGCCTCTCATGCTCTACCCGGCGTTTTGCGGCAAAAAACGCCGGGTGGATATAGAAACAGGCAACGCGGATCAATGCAGAAATGAGGAGTGGAAGAATGGATTGGATTAAAGATGTATTGGCGGCCTTGGGAACGCTGCTCAACGGGCTGCCACAGGGGTTGCTGGCGCTGTCCTACGGATTTGCGTCGGTTCCCACGGCGCTGGGCTTTGCCATCGGTATCGTGGGCTGCGTGGGCTTTGGATCGGTGGTGCCCATCTCCTTTCAGGCGGAAACCATCACCCTGGCGGGGACCATGGGGAAGGATAGACGCGAGCGGCTCTCTATGATCTTGTTCGCCGGCGTCGCCATGGTGGTTTTGGGGGCCTGCGGGCTGCTCACCCAAATTATCGTCCTGGCCGGCGACGCCATTGTCCACGGTATGATGGCCGGTGTGGGCATTATGCTCGCCCGCGTCGCCGTCGACATGGTAAAGGGCAACAAGCTTGTGGGCGGTGTCTCCATGGGGGTGGGCCTGGCGGTATATCTGTTGGCCACCACCTTTAAAACCGGCAACGAGCTGGTGTTCACGATTATCAGCTGCGTGGTTGTCTCCAGCATTGCCGGCCATGTGGGGGGGCAGCGCCCCGACGAGGCCAAAGCCGAGCAGATCGGCCGTTTTAAGCTGCAAAAACCCACCTTTAACCTCCGGGTATTTCGCGGTGCGCTGGCGCTGATGTGCCTCACCGTCGGCGGAAACATCGCCTTTGGAAACATCACCGGCAGCATCGCCGGGGTAAACGCCAACATCGACCACCTGACCATCTACTCCGGCCTGGCGGACGCGGTGAGCGCGTTGTTCGGCGGCGGTCCCGTGGAGGCCATTATTTCCGCCACGGCCTCGGCGCCCCACGCCATCTTTGCGGCGGTGCTGATGATGGCGCTGATGGCGGTTATTTTGTTTTCCGGTTTGCTGCCCAAAATCGGCAAGTACATCCCCTCCCAGTCCATCGCGGGCTTCTTGTTTGTTCTGGGTGCGCTTGTCACCGTTCCCGGCGACGGAGCGGCTGCGTTTTCCGGCACGGACGGTTCCCCCCTGGTGGGTGGCGTGACCATGGTGATCACCGCCATTGTGGACCCCTTTGTGGGCATGTTGGCCGGTATACTGCTTCGCCTGCTGGGGCTGTAAATTACACGATAATATAGTGAATCAACTTTAAAATCGAAAAAAGAAAGAGGAAAAAGTTGATTCCCATTCAAAGGAGATTGCAGTCATGAGTGAGATCTATACCCTTCAGGTGGCGGGGGTTACCCGCGAGCTGCCCATTCAGCGGGTGGCGCCGAACCTGCGCATCGCAAGTTTTGTCATTTTGGGTGACTGTGAGATCGTGGTAAAATCCGCGCCGCTGCTGGTGGACAAGCTGCCGGAGGTGGACGTGCTGGTTACGGCGGAGGCCAAGGGCATTCCCCTGGTACACGAGATCGCCCGGCTGCTGGGCCACAGCCACTACATTGTGGCGCGCAAGTCGGTAAAGCCCTATATGGATGAGCCCATCATCGACGAGGTGGAGTCCATCACAACCCAAAAAAAGCAGGTGCTTTGCCTGGACAGCCACGACGCCCAGTGCATACGAGGCAAGAGGATTGCCATTATCGACGACGTTATCTCCACCGGGGAGTCGGTGGGCGCGCTGGAGCGCCTTATCGGCAAAGCCGGAGGGAAGGTGGTTGCCAAGGCCGCCATTCTGGCCGAGGGCGCGGCGGCCCAGCGGGGGGATATCCTCTTTCTGGAAGAGCTTCCACTGTTCCCGGACTAATTCTCTGTTTTCCAGCTATAGTTTTTCCAACAAGGCAATCAGCCGCACAATATTGTGGAGCGTTTTTTGATTGATAAAATGCTCCACTTTTTCTGTTTGCTCCAGTTCATCCTCCGACCGATTGATCAGGCAAAAGAGCCTGTGGAGTACATCATGCCGGTACAACAGGTATTTCCCTAATTCCCATCCCTTTGGGGTTGGTTTTATCACCCCGTATTTCTCGTATTCCACAAATCCCAAATCCCTTAGATTATTGGCCATCTTGGAGGATGAGGACGGCTTGACGCCCAGCATGGAAGCCAGGCTATTGATACGGACATAGCCTTTTTCGTTGGCGTGGCGGCAGATCATCTCCAAATAATCTTCCATGGCATATGTAATTTGCGAATTCTCCATGATCTCATATCCCTTGAGCGTCCGGTAGGCGGTGTTGTCAAGATCGGTATTCATTTCATCCATGAAATTTTCTCCAATTCTTTGTATCAATGTTTTGGCCGCAGGCATACAGTAGTACAGTGAAACAAAGTTTCCCTATACTAATAGATATTAGGGTGTATCCGGGAATTAGACGTGTTCATGCTTTTGCCAAAAATTTTGATGGATTTTGTGCGCGGATGACGCAGCCTGGCTGACGCCAGGCAAGGAAGACAAGCACAAAAGCCGCAAAATTTGGCAAAATGACGGACGCGGATAATTTCCGGATATACCCGAAAAGGAGAAGAGCATTTATGAATAATACTATCGTATCGCTCCACAGCATTCCTGTGGGCAAAAGCGCGAAAGTGAAAAAATTGCTGTCCACCGGAACCATACGCAGGAGATTGCAGGACATTGGCCTGATCGAAGGCACCCGTGTGGATTGCGTGCAGCAAAGCCCCTCGGGCGACCCCATTGCCTATCTGATTCGCGGAGCGGTGATCGCGCTTAGGTCGGAGGATTCCGCTCAAATTTTGGTAGAGGTCAGCTAATAAAGGTTTTGGGGAGTGTGGTAGATATGGGACTCACATCGGACGCAATGGGCATAAAGGCTGTGGATATGGGACTCATCATTGACAAGGAAAAAGACACCGACCAAGTGATTGCGTTGGCCGGCAATCCCAACGTTGGCAAAAGCACGGTGTTTAACCATCTGACAGGGCTTAACCAGCACACGGGGAACTGGCCCGGCAAAACCGTCGCCAATGCGCAGGGAAAATATACGTTTGAGGGCAGGGATTACATACTGGTAGATATTCCAGGCACATATTCACTGATGGCCCATTCTGCCGAGGAAGAGGTGGCCAGGGATTTTATATGCTTTGGCAACCCGGACGCGGTGGTGGTTGTGTGTGACGCCACCTGCTTGGAAAGAAATCTCAATTTGGTCCTGCAAACAATCGAGATTACCCCCAACACAATTGTATGTGTCAATCTAATGGATCAAGCGATGGAAAAACAAATCATTATTGACCTTGGGCGGCTGGAAAGCGAGCTGGGCGTGCCGGTGGTAGGCGCCAGCGCGGCGAGGGGCGTCGGTCTCGATCTGCTCATGAAGGCAATCGCCGGTTTGGGGCAGAGAAATGAAAACAAAGAAAAGTTATTCGTCCAATACACGGGCCCTATCGAGGAGGCAATTGCGATTTTGGAACCTGTGATTGCAGAAAAGCTGGGCAGAGAAGAAGGCGCGCGATGGATTTCTCTAAAGCTATTGGACGAAAACAGATCCTTGCTTCGCGCATTGCGGGACTATTTGGGGTATTCCCTTGTCGATGACTGTACTGTGGCCTCTGCGCTGGAGCAAGCAAGAACGCGTCTGCGGGAGCGCGGCGTCTCCCAAGACCAGCTGCAAGACGCCGTTGTTTCCTGCACCGTGCAGCAAGCGGAGGACGTTTGTTCCCGCTGTGTTCAATTTAAAAAACCGGATTATAACGCAACAGACAGAAAAATTGACAAAATACTTACAAGCAAGCTGACCGGAATCCCCGTGATGCTGGCGTTGCTTGCCGTTGTGTTTTGGCTGACGATTACAGGATCGAACTACCCGTCCCAGCTTCTTTCCAGCGGTCTGTTTTGGGTGCAGGACCGGCTGATGGATTTCGCAGGCTATATGGGGGCGCCCCAATGGCTGAGCAACATGCTGATCCTGGGCGTTTACCGGGTTGTGGCGTGGGTGATTGCGGTTATGCTTCCGCCCATGGCGATTTTCTTTCCGCTATTCACGTTACTGGAGGACTTGGGGTACCTGCCCAGGGTGGCCTTTAATCTGGATAATCAGTTTAAAAAATGTCATGCGTGTGGCAAGCAAGCGCTTACAATGTGCATGGGGTTTGGCTGCAACGCGGCGGGCGTGGTTGGCTGCCGCATCATCGATTCGCCCCGGGAGCGGTTGATAGCGATTATTACGAACAATTTTGTGCCCTGTAACGGCCGGTTCCCCACGCTCATCGCCATTATCACCATGTTTTTTATCGCAAATATGGCGGGCTTCTGGCAGGGAGCGGCCTCCGCGGCATTGCTGACCGGTGTGATCGTCCTTGGCGTACTCATGACGTTTTTGGTTTCCCGAGTACTTTCCGGCACAATTTTGAAAGGGATACCCTCTTCTTTTACGCTGGAATTGCCTCCTTACCGCAAGCCGCAGGTGGGAAAAATTATTGTGCGATCCATATTCGACAGGACCTTGTTTGTTTTGGGCCGGGCAATTTCTGTCGCGGCCCCCGCGGGACTCGTTATTTGGCTCATGGCAAATATCACCATTGGGGATAGCAGCGTATTGGCGCATTGCGCGGGATTTTTAGACCCTTTTGCAAGGCTCATCGGATTGGATGGTGTGATTCTCATGGCGTTTATCCTGGGCTTTCCCGCCAACGAAATCGTAATCCCCATTATCATCATGGCCTATTTGTCCACAGGCAGCATCCTGGAGCTGGATAGCCTTACACAGCTAAAGGAGCTTTTGGTGAACAATGGATGGACCTGGCTGACCGCTGTGTGCACTATGCTCTTCTCGTTAATGCACTGGCCTTGTTCCACAACCTGCCTGACAATCAAAAAAGAGACGCAAAGCCTAAAATGGACGGCGATCTCCTTCGCGGTTCCAACGGCAACCGGAATCGCGGTATGCTTTTTGTTTTCAAGCGTTGTTCGATTATTGGGGCTGGTATAGGGATTTAATAAGCAAAAGCCCCACGAAGACTTACACCCAAGGTGGTGTACCCCTTCGTGGGACTTTTCCACTCTGTCCGCTAAATTAGTATAGCACCAAAGTTATTTCAAGCTTCAGATCGAGCAACAGCGGCGGCGCCGCGCACGCTCACCCTGCCGAAATCCGTCTTGAAAGCCCTCCCGATAGCCCCGTTGAAACCATTCCGCGGTGAGAGGAGGGTTGAAGAAGCTGTTGGCGTCGGCAAAATTGTCAAAACCATTGTTGAAGAAAATTTCGTTATTATTTATGCCGGAAAAATCATTGTCAAAATCATTGAAGAAACCTTGATTACAACTCATAAATAGCGACCTCTTTTGCATAATTTTGGAGTACCATTGCGGCTGAACATTCTTGGCTTTTTTACTGTACATACGTTCAGTCACTACAGGTTCCCTATAGTATATGCGCATGCAACGGTTTCGTTCCCAATGTGGTGTATACGAAACACTGACTAACTTTCACGCGTTTGGCGTGGTGGCAGTGCTGCATTTCCTTGCAAAAAAGCGCGAATCATGGTAAAATAAAGTTCACAGTTTTGTGTGGCTGGCGCCACCCGATAAAAGGAGTGTTTGGATAATGCAGGACATTACGATTCAACTTGCGCGGACTTTGAAGGAAAAGCCAAAGGACGAGGGTGCGTTGGGTTTTGGCAAGCTATTCACCGACCACATGTTTATTATGAACTATTCCACGGACAAGGGCTGGTTCGATCCGCGCATCGTCCCCTACGGTCCGATTTCCCTGGATCCCGCCGCTACCTGTTTGCATTACGGGCAGCTGGTTTTTGAGGGTCTCAAGGCTTACCGCGCAGCCGACGGCAGGATTGTAATGTTCCGTCCCAATGAAAATATGAAGCGCATCAACCGCAGCGACGACCGCCTGTGCATGCCGGAGGTGGATGTGGACTTCGCCGTGAAGGCTATCGAACGGTTGGTGGAGGTGGAAAAGGACTGGGTTCCCACCTCACCCGGCACCTCGCTGTACATCCGCCCCTATATCATTTCCACCGACGCCTTTTTGGGGGTGCACCCCTCCAGTACCTACCAGTTCATGGTGATACTCTCCCCCGTGGGCTCCTACTACCCCGAGGGCATCAAGCCCATCCGCATCTATGTGGAAAACGAGTTGGTCCGCTCGGTGAAGGGCGGCACCGGCTTCACCAAATGCGCGGGCAACTACGCCGCGTCTCTCAAGGGCCAGGTGCAGGCGGAGGAGCAGGGCTACTCCCAGGTGCTGTGGCTGGACGGCGTGGACCGCAAGTACATTGAGGAGGTGGGCTCCATGAACGTCTTCTTTGTGCTGGACGGCGAGGTGGTCACCCCGGAGCTCAACGGCAGTATTCTGCCCGGCATCACCCGGGATTCCGTGCTGCAGCTGCTGCGGTCATGGGACGTACCCGTCAGCGAGCGCCGCCTCTCGGTGCAGGAGCTGGTGGACGCCCACAACGCCGGTAGGCTGGACGAGGCCTTTGGCACCGGCACGGCGGCTGTGATCTCGCCCATCGGCGAGCTGACCTGGCAGGACACCCACATGCACATCAACAACGGCGAGATAGGCCCCATCTCCCAGCGGCTGTACGACGAGATCTCCGGCATCCAAACCTGTACCCGCCCGGATCCCTTTGGCTGGATTTATGAGGTGGGCAAGGACTAAGAACCTGTTTAGTATCTAGGCGTGCCCGCGCTTTCGAGCATAATTTTGCTGGATTTTTGGTGCGGAGGACGCAGCCTTGCTGACGCAAGGCAAGGACGACAAGCCAAAAAGACAGTGAAATTTGCCGAAATGGCGGGTGCGAAAAGATGCTAAACAGGTTCTAAGTCTTCGACGATCCTTAATGGTGGCTCTGCTCCAGACAGTGGCTTTTGACACAGTCTGGGGCGGAGCCACCATTCGAAATAAGAAGAGCTGCCGGCAATCGAGGGTATAGTAATTCAACTTTAAAGTTGATTCACTATACCAGGGGTCAGACTGTGTCAAAAGCATGGGAAAAGGGTCGTCAAAACGGTAGAGTTTGTGTGCCTGCGTATTATCTCACAGAATAAAATTCTAGAGATAGGAAAGCTTGGAGATGGCGAACTATGTCTGCTGAAATTGGGGGAAGGGATTTAAGGAACATAAAAACAGAAAAAGCATTGAGTGACGCAATGGTCTCGCTTCTGAGGAGGAACAGTTTTAAGAAGGTGACGGTGAGGGATATATGTCATGAAGCCCTAATAAGCCGGGCTGCTTTTTACATGCATTTCACTGACAAATACCGTTTTCTGAAATGGTGGATAGTGGATGTATGGACTGTTAATATAGTTCATGAAGATGACGTTTATGAGGTTAAGGAACAAAAAGTCAACCAATTTATAAATGAAAACAAACCGATAATTAAAAATTTGTTTATGGATGCGGATAGTGGGATCTTTGATGCATTGTTTGAAGCATTGGTTTCTATCCTGCATTTGACAGTCGACAAAACAATAGAGGATATTGTTCTGTCGAATTTTTACATAGGTGGTATGCTCCATTATCTCACATGGCAGGCAGAAAACAACTTTCCTCAGAATATTACTACGATGAATCATCATTTTTATGAAATTATCAAAATATTTCAGGAATGGAACTAACGTAAATGGGAGGTCGCCGCCAAATGAGTAAGATAAACAATAAACTGAAACAATTAAGGGATTTTCAAAAAAATAATGATGTGAACGTGCAAAGTATAGTTGAGATGGCGTATCAGATTTTAGGAAACCTCGTGATACTATATGACCTGGAGCGGAGGATATTGGCATATGCGGTACCCAATACATACTCCTATTTATGGAGGTATATTAATGATAATGGATTCATTCGCCATGAATTGGAGACAAAATATGCAAATGAGGGCTTTGCCGATAGTATGATAAGGCCGGATAAAGTTGTTTTTTTGGAAAGTCCCAATCTAAAACTGAAAAACATTTTTGGAAAGATCTTTAATAAAGATGGCTTCCCGATAGCGTGCATAAGCACACTGGACGCAATGAAACCATTTGAGGATGGCGACATTGTTTTAGTGGAAGCTATTTGTGATATGATTGTCGAGGAGATCTGTAAAACCCCCTATTTTCAAGCCTATCCGCAAAAAATACTCGATACGTATATAAACAAGCTAATTAACGCGGATATACAAGGCAAAGTATATTTTTTAGGCAAGGTTGAAGCTATTTACAAGGGACTAAAAAACAACCTTTATGTAGCTGTGGTGGATATTTCACAATGCGATCCCTCATATGCGAAACTTAGTTATTACAGGGACTTGTTCAAGTTGGAACGGCCTGCCTTTAAATATTCCATATATTCCAATTACATAGTCATTATTATGAGTACAAACGAAGCGGTTTTCTATCCCCGTAAATGCATGAAAAGTCTCTACGGGCTATTTGAACAGGAGAATATGAACGTTGGGGTAAGCAGCCGTTTTGAAAACCTCTTCGAGCTGTCGAAATATTATAACGAAGCGGTCGCGGCATTAAATAATGGATTAATCGACAACAGTGGACGACGATTATTTGTATATGAGCGCAATGGACGGGGGATGGAGAGATGAGTGACAGTGTTGCGGTGCGCGGCCTGGTTCTTGGACAGGGCCGCCCCAAGGTGTGTGTACCGCTGATGGGCGCCACCGCGGCGGAGCTGGCGGAGGAAGCCGCCGCAGCCAGAATTGCCGGAGCCGATTTGGCGGAGTGGCGGGCGGATTATTTTTCCGATTTACAAGGGGATTTGCGCCCGGTGCTGGAAAAGCTGCGGCGTGCGCTGGGGGAACTGCCGCTTCTGTTCACCGTGCGCACCCGGGGGGAGGGCGGCGAAAGCGGGCTTTCCACAGCGGCGTACAGGGTCCTGCTGCGGGAGGTCATATCCACGGGGTTGGTTGATTTGGTGGATGTGGAGCTGTTTTGCGGTGAGACGGCGTGCCGGGAGCTGGTGCGCGCCGCCCACGCCGGCGGCGCGGCTGTGGTGATGTCCAGCCACGATTTTGCCAAAACGCCGCCTGCGGGGGAGCTGGTGGCGCGGATGTGCGCCATGAGCGCGCTGGAAGCGGACGTGTTGAAGCTGGCGGTGATGCCCCGGCGCCCGGAGGATGTGCTCGCGCTGCTGGGCGCAACCCAGGAGATGGCCCGCAGGGGTGTGGGGCCGGTGATCACCATGGCCATGGGGGGCCTTGGCGCCATCAGCCGGGTGTCGGGTGAGTTTTTCCATTCGGCGGTGACCTTTGGCTGCACTGCAAAGCCCTCGGCGCCGGGCCAGCTCCCTGTGGAGAGCTTGTGCGCCATTCTGGACGCGCTCCACCATTCCCTGGAGCAGGTCTAGTGAAGGAATATAGTTGAGGTCATTTAAAAGCGTGAGCGGAATTGCGAGATGTTTTTTCGCGATACAAGGAAGAGGACGCAGGCGGGCTGACGCCCGGCAAGGACGATGACGCAGTATAGCGGAAAAACAGCCGCAAAGCCGCCACGATTTTGGATGGCCTCGACTATAGATTATCAGAGGGACAGCAGGTGCTCCACGGCCTCGGCGAAGCCCTGCCCGCCGGACTGCGCGGTGACGTATGCGGGGAGACTGCGCATGTGGGACACAAAGGGCCGGATGTTGGCGACGCCGCAGCTGTTGGGAAAGTGGGCGAACATGGGCTCGTCGTTGGGGGAATCGCCGAAGTACAGGACGGTGGCGGCGGGGTCCGCTTCGCCCAGCGTCTGTTCCAAAAACAGAAGGGAAGCAGCCAGCTTGTCGTAGTCGCCAAACCAGGTGTTTACGTGGATGGAGCTGACCTTGGCGTTGGCTCCCATGGAGCGGCAGATGGCGCAGACGCGCTCCGCCTCCTCCAGGCTCAGGCGGGGCGGGTCCTCGCAAAAATCAATGGCCAAATCGTAAATGCGGCTGAACTGATCCCGGGCGACGCGGCAGCCGGGCACCCCGCTTAGACACGCCTCCTTGACGGCCTCCAGGCGTCCCTGAATGTCGCCGGTGGCGACGGAGGGGTGCACAAGGGTGCGCAGCTGCCCGCCGGAAAAGTGGTAGACAAAGGCTCCGTTTTCCCCCACCACCGCGTCCACCGGCCACTGGCGGATGATGAGGTCGCACCATCCGGCCGGCCTCCCGGTGACAGGGATGACGCGGTATCCGGCGTCGTGGAGCCGCCACAGCGCGGCGTAGGCGGCGGCGGGCAGCTTGCCGCCGGTGGTCAGGGTGTCGTCGATATCGGCCAGCACATAGCGGACGCGGGCGGCCTGTCCGGGGGAAAAGTGGGAAAAGGGTTTCATTGCAATAACCATTCCTCTCGATATTGTGTCTGTTCCCAGTATCCAGGAAAAGCGCCCGGATGTCAACCGCGCCGCATGATATAGTGAATCAACTTTAAAAATGGAAAAAAGAAAGAGGAAAAGTTGATTCCCAGCCGGTAAACCAACTTCAAAATGATCGCATTTTGAAGTTGGTTTACTATAAATAATACGAAACACTGACTAAAAAGCGACATAACTTTTTAATCAGTGTTCAGTATAAAGAAAGGACTGGTCATTCCTATGGATTATTCTTGGTTGGACGCGTATCTCATGGGGAAGCCCGGCGTACAAAAGGATTACAAGCCCGAGTGGGAGGCCCACCGGTATATGCTGGGGGGCAAAATGTTTGCCATGCACGGCGGCGATAAGGAGGGCGCGCCCATTTTCACCTTCAAGCTGGATCCCGCCCTGGGCCGCCTGCTGCGCCAGGAATACAAGGACATTGTGCCCGGCTATTACATGAACAAGGAGCACTGGAATTCGCTGTACCTGGAAGGCGAGGTGCCGGAGACCGTAGTGCGGAACATGGCCGACGAATGCTATGCGGCGGGGCTTAAGAATTTGAGCCAAAAGCTGCGCCGCCAGCTGCTTGGCGAAAAACAGACCGCAAGTGATGTCGCTTTTTAGTCAATGTGGCTGTCCAAAAAAGCGTCGATGCGCGCCACAACATCCTCTTCGCCGAAGCCGCCCGCTTTGGTAATAATATCCATCCGGGCAAAGGCGTCCTCCGCGAAGCGCGCCAGCACAACGCCGGGGAGCACCTCTGTCACAGGCCGTATGGCACAGCAGCCCAACTGCCGGGAGACGCCCAGCAGCGTATCCCCCCCAAACACCAGCAGGGACTGGACGCACCGGGACAGGATCAGCGCCTTCACCATACCGCCTATATTGTCCGCTATCCGGACGGGAACCTCCTTTAGGGGAATGCCCCTTTTTGCGGCTTCCGCGTCCGCCGCCTCCAGGGCCTCCCGGGTACCCTTGGACCAAAGCGCGGCTTTGCCGTGGGAACGCAGCGCGGCTGCAAGCGCCCTCCAATGCGGAGCCTCCGCGTTGGCGGCAAGCTTTTGCCCAATGGTCAGCGCCTGATCCTTGTAGCCGCAATGGGCGATGGCATAAGCTGCCTGGGCCTGGGCCAGGGGATTGATGCTGCCGGACACAAGCAGCCGGTTGCCCTGTCCGGTTTGGATGCGCGGCTGTTTGCGCCGGAAGCCGATCAAATCCGGCAGCAGTGCGGCGAAGCCCGCGCAGCCCGCGAGACAGCGGAGCTTTTGGGACGCCTCCAGCGCCCCGCCAAAACGGAAGAGATCCTCGTCGCTGCGCCCGTCGGCAACCAGAATGGACTTCTGCTCTCCCGGCGGTTCCAGCAGTTCCTCGTACCGATCATGTACGCACCGGACAGGCAGCGCCGTTTGTTCATGAATAATATCCGCCACCGCGTCATGCCGGACGGGATTAAACCGGTCCGCCGCAATTTCCGTTTGTGTGATGGGCGTATCGCCCAGAAACTGCTTGCCGCGGATGGTGAACCGGCCGGACTTGGGGAACGCGGGCATGAAAATCAGTTCCGTCTCCCGGGAATGCTCCAGCAGCGCGGCGAGCTCGCTGCCCACATTGCCCCGCAGCGTGGAGTCGGTTTTTTTAAAGATATGGGTGAATCCGGCGGCGGCGGCGCTCCCCACCAGCCCCGCCACACGCGCATAGGCGCGCCGGGGGGAGAGGTGCCGGCTGTCGGTATCCACCACCAGCACCTCACAATCAGCGTCCAGACGGGCCTTGCCGTCCCGCATAATCTCCACCAGCGTATCGATGCCGTGCTTGGAAAATTGTACGCCTGTGTCCAGGCTGCCGGTAAAATCGTCGGCGATGATCAACAGCTTGGGCATGTCGAACCCTCCTGTGCTTACGGAATCAGGATTGCTTTTCCCGGTGCGCCCGCGTTGATGTCCGCGAAGGCTTTTTCAAAATCCCGCAGCGCATACACGCCGCTGATGGCCGGTGTTAAGTCGAATTTGCCGGACTTTAGCAAATCGGTGCACTGATCCCAGGTCTTGTACATCAGGCGGCCGGTGACGCCGATAACGGTTGCCTCCTTGTAGATGATGTCTTCGGTGAGATCGATCTCCAGCTTGCCGTTGGGCAGGCCCGCCAGGACATATCTGCCGCCCTTTCGAAGCATGCCGAAGCCGGACTGAATCGCGCCGAGGTTTCCGGTATAATCAAGCACCACGTCGGCGCCGTGCTGTGTTTCCTTTAAGACGGCGGCGGCAGCGTCCGTTTGGGAGGAATCCATCACCACATCCGCGCCCATGGCCCTGGCCGCCTCCAGCTTTGCGGGCACGATGTCCAACGCGATGACGCGCCTGGCTCCCCAGGCCTTTGTGGCACCCACAGCCATTAGGCCGATGGGGCCGCAGCCGTTGACGACGACCACCTGATCCTCCACCTTGGCCGCGTCGACGCCGTGTATGGCCACGCCCATGGGCTCCAGCACGGCGCCCAAATTGTAATCCAAATCGCCTATATCAAACACGCAGTCCACCGGGAACGAGATGTATTCCGCGAAGGCGCCGGGAACATGCACGCCGATAATTTTCATATTTTCACAGATATGGCGGTTGTCGGTGCCGCATTGAAAGCAGTGGTTGCAGGGAATATGGGTCTCGCCGGCCACCCGGTCGCCGACGCCTACCTCGGTGACCTTGCTTCCAATGGCCACCACATCGCCCGCAAATTCGTGCCCAAACACCATGGGAACCGGCACGCGCTTTTGGGCGTACTCTGTCCAAGCCATAATATGTAGATCCGTGCCGCAAATCGCGGCGGCCCTTACCTTGACCAAAACGTCTCTGCCGCCCACCGCCGGAATGGGCAAATCCTCCCGAATTACCGCGCCTGGGGCCGCTTCCGCTTTATAAACGCCATACATGGTTTTATTCATGTCTTCACTCCCGTTTCGTCTGTTTTTAATATTCTTTACAGGCCCTAAAGGGCAAATTTGTTTTTGGCCATGCGTATGGCGATATGCATGGCGTCCACCAGGCTTTCCTCGTTTGCCCGGCCCTCGCCCGCCTTGCCGAAAGCCGTCCCGTGATCCACGGAGGTGCGGATAATGGGCAGCCCGATGGTACAGTTCACCCCGCTCATGGAGGTGTATTTGTTCGTTTTTAGGTCCAGCTTGAACCCCGACAGCTTCAGGGGAATATGCCCCTGGTCGTGGTACATGGCAACGACAATATCGTATTGCCCGGCCTGCGCCTTCACGAACACGGTGTCCGGCGGAACCGGGCCGTCCACGTCT
>Ga0153946_1000799_pt1 | contig 13918 bp, 17 predicted proteins | sample TSNJ030MetaG_FD_104751 | JGI IMG/M metagenome (GOLD analysis project Ga0153946, IMG submission 104751) | Attine ant fungus gardens microbial communities from New Jersey, USA - TSNJ030 MetaG | ecosystem: Host-associated > Fungi > Mycelium > Unclassified | place: USA: New Jersey, Wharton State... | reverse complement strand
TTTGTAAGAATAAATAATAAAAATATATAAGAATATAGACAGCAACCGCTACCCCGCTACCCTTATAAGCAGAAATGGCTTAGAATATAGCGATTTCGGGGTATCGGTTAGATATTTCAACCGATACGCTACCGATACCGAAGAAAGGAAGGTGAAAAGTTATGAGTGAAAAGAAATCGTTGACAGCGAAAAAGTATTTAGGGCAGCTTGAGGTCATTGATACTAAAATCAATCAGAAGTTAGATGAACTTGCGACTTTGAAGTCGGGGGTAATGAGTACAGGCGGCATTGATTACAGTAAGGACAGAGTGCAGACTTCCCCAAGTGATACCATCGGTAATGCAGTAGTACGATACGTATCACTGAATGAGGAAATTAACCGGGAGATAGATGCATTTGCAGACGCACGACACCAGATTATTAATGAGATTCACGGTCTGAACGTTAATGATTATATTCATGTACTTTATAAAGTGTATGTGCAGTTCTTAGCACTAAAGTCAGTAGCGCATGAAATGGGGAAGTCTTATCAGTATACGCGTGAATTGCACAAAAAAGCCTTGACCATGTTTGAAGAACGGTATAAGAACCTTGATTATCTTACATAAAGTATGCAACAAACCTACAAAGAACCTACAATATAAGTTATGAAAGTGATTGAAAACCACACATTGAACGTGCTATTCTATATCATGGGAAATTGATTACAGATAAAAGCTTTTGCTTTTATCTGTAATTTTTATTTGAGCTTATTGTCTGACCGCTGAAAGGGTGCTAAAATCTCCTACCTTTCAGCGGTTTTTGTTTAGAAATGTGAGAAAAAGGAAAGGAAGGTGTTGCCGGATGGCAAAATTAAGTGATAAACAGCAACGGTTTGTTGATGAATACCTGATTGACCTGAATGCAACACAAGCAGCTATCAGGGCGGGATATTCGGTAAAAACAGCTAATGAACAGGGAAGCCAGAACTTAGCCAAACTTAGTATTCAGACCGCAATTGCTGAAAAAATGGCTGAACGGTCAAAACGAACCGGGGTAAATCAGGACAGGGTTGTTTTAGAACTTGCTAAGATTGCATTTGTGAAGATGACCGACATTGTTGACAATCAGGGCAGAATCAAATCTTCTGCATCTGATGATGACCTTTCCTGTATTGAATCCATGAAGTACAAAAAATCAGAAAGTGACACTGGCTCAATGGTTGAAAGAGAAGTAAAGATTTCACCCAAACTGAAAGCCTTGGAATTACTGGGTAAGCACCTGGGAATGTGGAATGATAAGGTGAATATAAATGTTGCAGTGCCTATTGTTATATCAGGTGAAGATTCACTTGAAGATTAGGTGGTGTTACCTATGGTAAAACAAAGGATTTCTTCACAACACGTTTTTGGTTACATGAAATATATACTGTACCCGGAAGATTATAGGCCCCAAAAGGGTAATAAGAAACAAAATGTTAAGTTGCCGGAAGTAGTCGGCAAGGGTTACGGTACATTCTGGCGGTGGAAAGGTAGATACAGGGTGTGCAAAGGTTCCCGTGCATCCAAGAAGTCAAAAACAACCGCACTATGGTATATCACCAACATGATGAAGTACCCGGATGCAAATACCCTTGTCATCCGTAAAACATTCCGAACTTTGAAAGATAGTTGTTTCACTGAACTGAAATGGGCCATTCACAGGCTTGGGGTTGATGCCTTTTGGGAAATCAAAGAATCACCCCTTGAATTGACATACAAACCAACCGGACAGATGATATACTTTCGAGGTCTTGATGACCCGCTGAAAGTGACCAGTATCACCGTTGAACATGGTTGTTTATGTTGGATGTGGATTGAAGAAGCATATGAAATCAGTTCAGAAGCTGATTTTGATATGTTGGATGAATCAATCCGTGGTTCTGTTCCGGCTGGACTGTTCAAGCAGATTACATTGACATTGAACCCTTGGAATGAACATCACTGGATAAAAAAGCGGTTCTTTGATTTGCCGGATGATGAAACCCTTACTCTGACAACTAATTACCAGTGTAATGAATTTCTGGATGCAGCTGACCGCAAGGTGTTTGAAACTATGCGTAAGAACAACCCCAGACGGTATAAGGTTGCTGGCCTTGGTGATTGGGGTATTGTTGATGGTCTGATTTATGAGAACTGGGAAGAAAAACTTTTCAGTCTTGATGAAATCAAAAGCATCACCGGAGTCAAGTCAGCATTTGGTCTTGATTTCGGATATACAAATGACCCCAGCGCATTGTTTTGCGGCATGATAGATCAATCAACCAAGATCATTTGGGTGTTTGATGAAATGTATAAGCCTGGGCTTTCGAATGAAGCGATTTACGCAGAGGTTGCCAGAATGGGATACGCAAAAGAGAAGATAACCGCAGACAGCGCAGAGCCTAAGAGCATTGACCGTTTGCGCGAACTGGGCTTGCTACATATTCGAAAAGCTCGAAAGGGTAAAGATAGCATTAATAATGGTATTGACTTCATTCAGGATTATCACATTATTATACATCCAAGATGTGTGAATTTCCTCACGGAGATCAGCAACTATACTTGGGATACAGACACTAAGACCGGAAAGCGGTTAAATCGTCCGATTGATGATTTCAACCACTTAATGGATGCAATGAGATATGCACTTGAGAAAGTCAGTGGTGGTGACGCATTTAGCTTTGATTAAAGGGGGTGATGGAATTGGACTTTATAAATTCGTTAACACAGAAGGTGTCAAATCTAATATTGCATGGTGCACGTTCACGGATGACTGATTTGGAATTTCTGGAAAAGGAAATATCCAGATGGAGAGGTTCACCGCAGCGGGTCATGCAGATTAAAGGACATCTGTATTATGACAATGACCACGATATTTTAAAGCGTAAGCGAACAATGATAGGCGAAGATGGTAAACTGGAAGTTGTAGAAAATCTACCAAATAACCGTGTCATTGATAATCAGTATGCGAAGATGGTGAACCAGAAAGCCAATTATCTGTTTGGTCAGCCTGTTGCGTTTGAGTGTAAAAACAAACAGTACCTTGAACTTTTGAAAAAGGTGTTCAATAAAAAGTTTATGAAAACCCTGAAAAACAGTGGTAAGGCAGTATACAATGGCGGTATTGCTTGGTTATACCCTTACTACAATGAAGCTGGGGAATTTTCGTTCAGGTTATTCCCCGGATATGAAATATTGCCATTTTGGAAGGATTCAGAACACACCATACTGGAATTTGCGGTCAGGCTATACTTGGTCATCGGCTATGAGGGTATAACTCCTACCGTTATTCAGAAGGTTGAAGTGTATGATATGGACGGTGTTCACAAGTTCATTCTTGATGGCAGTTCTTTGATTCCTGACATTACCAACAATGAAAACCCAGATTCACCACATGTCACTATGGTAAGTGCAGATGGTGCGGTGACTGGGTTCAACTGGTCAAAAATCCCATTGATTCCGTTGAAATGCAGTGAATCGGAAATACCGCTGCTGAAAAAAGTAAAGTCATTGCAGGACGGTATCAATGTCATGCTTTCAGACTTTGAAAATAATATGCAAGAGGATGCCCGGAATACCATTCTGGTGCTAAAGAACTATGATGGTACAAATTTAGGTGAGTTCAGGAAGAACCTTGCAACTTTTGGTGCGGTCAAGGTCAGGTATGATGGTGAAACCAAGGGCGGTGTTGAAACTCTTGAAATCAATGTCAATGCTGACAATTACAAAGCTATCATTGAAATCTTCAAAAAGGCTCTGATTGAAAATGCAATGGGTTATGATGCTAAAGATGACCGCATTGGTGGTAATGCCAACCAAATGAATATTCAGAGTATGTACAGTGATATTGACATTGATGCCAATGATACAGAAACAGAGTATCAAGCAGCCTTTGAAGATATACTTTGGTTTGTGAATGCACATCTTGCAAATACAGGTCAAGGTGACTTTGAACATGAGGATGTAACCGTTATCTTCAATCGGGATATTCTCATTAATGAATCAGAAGCCATTGCAAATTGTCAATCATCCGTTGGTATCTTGTCGGATGAAACCATTGTCGGTCAACATCCATGGGTGGATGACCCGCAGCTTGAGTTAGGGCGATTAGAGAAGCAGAGACAGAAGGAGCAGGAAGAACAGCAGTATAATCCTTTTCGTCAACAAGGCGGTGATGAACTAAATGCCGAAGAATAAGAATGCCGAATATTGGCGAAAACGCTTTGAACTACTTGAACAAGCACAGAACAAACAGGGGGTTCAAGCGTTCGCGGAGATCGAGCAGCAATGTAGGGAAGCCCAACGGACACTTGAGGGGCAGATCACCGCATGGTATGGGCGGTTTGCTGACAATAATAACATCAGTATGGCAGAAGCCCGGAAAATGTTGACCAGTAAGGAACTGGCAGAATTCAAGTGGGATGTACATGATTACATCCGGTATGGTGAGGACAATGCAAATAATGGTGTCTGGGCGAAGCAGCTTGAAAACACATCTGCAAGGTATCATATCAACCGTCTGGAAGCATTGAAGATGCAGACCCAGCAGACACTGGAAGTCATGTTTGATAAGCAGTTAGACACCATTGACACTGCTATGCGAAACATTTACCGGAATGGTTATTATCATTCAGCTTTTGAAATCCAGAAGGGCATAGGTATTGGTTGGGATTTTGCTACTTTGGACAATAAGAAAATATCCAAGGTCATCAACAAGCCCTGGGCCGCAGATGGAAAGAACTTTTCAGAACGCATTTGGGGTAACCGGCAGAAGTTGGTTAATGAACTGCATACTGAACTGACCAGAAGTGTTATGCTGGGTCAAGACCCACAAAAGGCAATAGACACAATTGCCCGAAAAATGAATACCAGTAAAAATAATGCCGGACGGTTGATAATGACCGAACAGGCATTTTTTAGTTCCGCAGCCCAACGGGATTGTTTTAATGAACTGGATGTTGAAAAGTATGAAATCGTGGCAACACTGGATTCCATCACTTCCGATATTTGCCGAAGCCTGGACAGGAAAGTATTCCCCATGAAGGATTACCAGTCCGGCATAACGGCACCACCGTTTCATGTATGGTGCAGAACAACAACAGTTCCTTATTTTGACGATGACTTTGGCCTGCCGGGTGAACGTGCCGCAAGGGGTGAGGATGGTAAGACGTATTATGTACCATCTGATATGACATACCCTGAATGGAAAAAAGCATTTGTGGAAGGTGATAAATCGAAATTGCAAGAAGCATCCGTTAATGATACAATAAAAGCAAAGGAACAGGTGAAAAATATTGCAGAGGAATTGAAGATTGAAAACTTCCCGGATGCATTCACTGCAAAAGCGGAAATAAAGAACACACAAGCGCTTGTGGACTACGTGAACGGTTTGGAAGGTGCTGATGCAAATGTAATTACCCTGTATAACCGTATGGGGAAGATGGAAAGCATTGAAGCCAATGGTATACCTTTCAAAATAAATCACGGTAAGAATTGTGCGATTCAAACATCATCTTATAATTTGACTGGGGAAATGGCTGATGTAAAGTTAACCATTCCGAGGTTACAGGGTGAAAATCTTGCTGGACAAGTAAACACCACACTCCATGAAGAAATGCATCTGATGGATTTGTATGGTAGGCAGGATGTGAAAAAATCAGGCAACTGGTTCAGCACAAGCAGAACTTCCCTTGTTAATACCATCAAGAATACATCATCAGAAATGAGTAATGACGTTGCTGAACTGTTTAAAGCACACGATGAACGGTATAAACAGGTGTATTCAGCAGTTAGTGCTGATTTCAATAAAAGAATATCAGAACTGAATGATTCTTATTTGAACGGTACTTTCCCAAGAATATATAAAGAATACCAAAAGCAATACAAGGCATTAAAGGCCGCTATGGAATTAGAAATTGATTACCAGTGCCGGAACATTATGGGGGGTGGCATTGGGAATCTTGAAGATATTTATGATGCACTGTCAGGTGGTCAGTATCGGGATAATTGTATAGTTTTATATGGCCATGGTTCATCATATTATAAAGGGGTAGAGAGTAGAGTTCATGAAATTATAGCTAATTATGCAGCATTGAGTGTAACAAGACCTGACCTGATTGATTTGTTGAGGGCTGATAAACCTGATTTGGTTACAGAACTTGAAGCAACGGTTTTAGAACTTCTAAAGAAAGTGGGTGAATAGTATGGTAGATGCAAAAATTCTTGACCGAATGAAGGAAGAATTGAGTGCAGAAGAATTTGCAGTTGAATCAAAGAAGATGCAGATTTTTGATTTACTGATGCAAGTTTCATTTCCACCGTTTGAACAATTCTTTGATTCAGACAGCGATGAACTGCTTGATGAAAAAATAGAGGTCTTGACCGCATTACACGAAGGCAAATCATTGGCACAGATACCCCTGTTCTATGATGTCTTAGAATTGTACCCAAAAGATGAAACACATTGGGATTGATAACACCGTCATATAGGCGGTGTTTTTTCATACCTTAACAAGTTATCACAGACTGTATTTATATGGTTATATGGCGGTTATATGAGTTTAGAAAGGGGGTGTAAAGAGCTTGAAGAGACTGTTTATTTCTCAACCAATGAACGGCAAAACTGATGAGGAAATTTTATTAGAAAGACAGACTGCTGTTGAAAAAGCAAGGGAACTAATTGGTGAAGAGGTAGAAGTAATTGATACATTCTATACTGACTTTTCCACTGATGCAAAGCCACTTGAATATTTAGCGCGGTCTATTGCTGATTTGGCAAAAGCAGATGTTGTATATTTTGCAAAAGGTTGGGAAGAAAAACGTGGCTGCAAGATTGAACACATTTGTGCTGTTGAATATGGTATTGACCGTATTGAGTAGAAAGGGTAAGGTGATCTAATTATCTTCCAGCCATGGGTTAAATGGCATCAAAAAGGCATCCGAAAAGGGTGCTTTTTATAATGTCGGGCAGACAAGACGTAAAACCGTGCAAACCAACTATTCATGTGTGAGTGAACACGTAGAAAAACGTAATTGAAAGGATGGTCATAATATGACAAGAAAACAGTTAGAAGAAATGGGATTATCAAAAGAGCAGATTGAAAGCATTATGAAGATTAACGGAGCGGATATTGAAAATGCAAAATCTGCATCTGCTTCTGAAATCAAGAATTTGCAAACGGAAGTTTCAGGGCTGAAAACACAGGTTAAGGATAGAGATACCCAGTTAGAAACCCTGAAAGCATCAACAGGTGATGCAGAAGCAATGAAGCAGCAAATTGCAACATTACAGGCTGACAATGAAACCGCCAAACAGACCCATGAATCAGAAATGAACCAGTTGAAAGTTGATTTTGCTGTTGAAAAGGCACTGACCGGGGCAAAGGCGAAAAATATCAAGGCGGTCAAAGCACTGCTTGACCTTACTGATTCCAAACTGGACAAGGACGGAAATGTCAAAGGGTTGAAAGAGCAGATTGAAGCATTGACGGCAGGGGAAGATACTAAATTCTTATTTGATGCCCAGCAGCAGACAACTACATTCAAGGGATTTCAACCGGGGGCTTCTGGTGATAATAAACCCGGTGCAGATGTTGACACATCGAGAATGAGTTACGATGAACTTTGTGCTTTCTTGGCAGAGAACCCAGAAGGTTCATTGGAGTAAAAGAAAGGAAGGTAATAGAATATGCCTAATACAAAATTTGATTCAAAAAGTTTTAATCCGGAAGCATTCCGGTACATGGTCGGTAGAGTGCCAAACTTGAAAATGAACGAGATTAAGAAATCAAGAGCACTTGCGGGAAATCCCGACATTAAAGCGGTGTTTGCTGCACAGAACGGTACCAGCTATGCACGTATCGCAATGCGGGGTTTGCTGGATGGTGACGCACTCAATTATGATGGTCAGACTGATATCACAGCTACCAGCACCAAGACTTTCGAACAGGGTGTAGTGGTCGTTGGCCGTGCAAAGGCATGGGTAGAGCGTGATTTTAGTTATGACATTACCGGTGGTGTTGATTTTATGCAGAACATTGCAGATCAGGTAGCAGAATACAAAGATGGGCTTGACCAGGATACTATTCTTGCTGTTCTGGATGGTATTTTCTCCATGACTGGGGTGAAAAACCTTGAATTTGTTAACAACCATACTTATGATGTGACAAAAAAGGTTGAAGGTAAGATGTCGGCCACTACGCTGAACAGTGCAACCAATCAGGCTTGTGGTGCGAATAAGAAGAAATTCAGCCTGGTGTTCATGCACAGTGATGTTGCAACCAATCTTGAAAACCTTAATCTGGTAGCGCACTTAAAGTACACGGATAAAGACGGAATTCAAAGAGAGCTTGACCTGTATACTTGGAACGGCAAACTGGTTGTCATTGATGACGATATGCCAACCGAGGAACAGGCTGGTTTTTACACCAAGGGGAAAGCAACGGATGCAGGGGTATTAGAAATTGTTGCTGATACTGCAACACCTGTTGCCGGAAAGCAGATTAAGCTTACAGACGTTACCCCGGTAGCAGATAGTTACACCACTCCGGCAGTTGGTGATTTTGTTGTTTTCATTGATGCATTCACGGAGTATACAACCTATGTACTAGGTAACGGTTCAATTTCCTATGAGGATTTAGGGGCAAAAGTACCTTATGAAATGAACCGTGACCCTAAAACCAACGGTGGTCAGGACACTCTTTACACAAGGCAGCGAAAGGTATTTTCCCCATTTGGTCTGTCATACGAAAAGAAAAATCAGGTAACCCTTTCGCCAAAAGATGAAGAGTTGAAGGACGGTGCCAACTGGTCACTGGTTCATTCTGGTGAATCGGTGGCGGCGAACAGAAGCTACATTAACCACAAGGCTATTCCGATTGCACGAATTAAGTCAAGAGGATAATTTAAAGGCGGTGATTACCATATGTTCGATGTAAAAGCGGTAAAAATGCGGCTGGAATCACTAAAATATGAGGTCAAGACAGATGATGAATTTGTCTTGACCTTTTGTGTTGAGAAAGTACGCAGCACTATCAAGAATGACGTTAATTTGAAGGACGTGCCGAAAGGCTTGGAACACATTGCCATTGATATGGCTGTTGGTGAATTTCTTCTTGCGAAAAAGACTTTTGCACCGGATGACCTTGTTGGCCTTGATTTGGATTGCGCAGTAAAGCAGATTCAGGAAGGTGATACCAACGTTGTGTTTGCCACTGGTGAAGGAAGTCTTACCCCAGAGCAGCGGCTCAATACACTTATCAATTACCTTCTTTCCTATGGCAAGGTTGAATTTTCGTCATATAGGCGGTTAAGATGGTAGCGGCGATAAGTGCAGCAAGAAAGGCTGCAAGACGGGCTATTGAAAGCACATATGAAGGTGTTGCAACAGTCACAGAACACAGGAAAGTAAAAGATGAAGTGACGAAACTGATCAGCTACACAGACGTGATTGTGTTGGAAAATCAGCCCTGTAAATTGTCATTTGAGACAATAAAGGCCACGGTTCAAAGTGATTCAGCGGCAAATATTTCACAAATTGTAAAGTTGTTCATTTCACCGGAGATACTCATAAAGGCTGGGGCAAAAATCACCGTCACACAGACAGGGGTCACCACTGATTATACCTATAGTAGTGTGCCGGCATTGTATTCTACCCATCAAGAAATCATTCTTGACTTATTTGAAAGGTGGGCTTAGAATGGCGAAAATGGGGCGGTTTGATGTACGAGGTCTGAAAGAATTTCAAAAGCAGTTGGAAAAGCTGCAAGACCCAGATGCATTTGTGGAATCGTGCGCAAAGGAACTTGCTGCAAGGCTGTTGGCTATGGTCATTAAAAGAACCCCAGTCGGACAGTATCCCAAAGGTACAGGGAAAAAGGGTGGTACGTTAAGACGTGGGTGGACCGGAAGCAAAGGGCAGTCATCCGCAAAAGGGTATGCGGAAGCATTGACGATTCACAAAAACGGTGACACCTATGTGATTGAAATTATCAATCCGGTTGAATATGCATCCTATGTTGAATACGGTCACAGGACGGCAAACCACAAAGGCTGGGTAAAAGGGCAGTTCATGATGACGATTTCGGAACAGGAACTTCAAAAGATTGCCCCAAGGGTACTTGAAAATAAAATCAAAAAGTATTTGGGGGGATGTATGAAATGATAAATTCAATAATTGAAGCAATCAGCATCAACCTAGATGCTGAATTTGGCTATGAACCGCACATGGAAGAAATCAAACAAGACTTGAAGGAGCCTTGTTTTTTTATTTCCTGCTTGAACCCAACTACTGAACTTTTCCTTGGGAAGCGGTATTTCAGACAAAACCAGTTTGTGATTCAGTATTTTCCTGAATTGTATGATAAGCAACGAGAATGTAATAACGTTGCGGAAAGAATGACTTGGTGTTTGGAAAATATCACCATGATAGGTGATGATAAGCCCATCCGGGGGACAAGAATGAAGTATGAAGTGGTTGATGGGGTGTTGTATTTTTTTGTCAGCTATGATTGTTTTGTTTACCGGGTGGAAGAAACAACACCGATGGAAACTATGGATGTAAATACCAACGTAAAGGAAGGTGATTGAAATGGCAGCAAAAAAGAAAGCTGATGTAGCTGATGTGGTTCAGAACACTGAACCAGTCCTTGAACCTATTGAGTTCAGCAAGGAGCAGATTCTTACATCAGTAAAATACCGCAATAACAGGGATTTGGTGGATGCCCTTCTTGACGAAAAGAAAAAGTACACTATGGAATCTGTTGACAATTTGATTGAAAATTATATGAAAGGTAAGGTGGAATAAATGGCTTTAGGCGGTGGAAGTTTTACTACACAAAATAAAGTACTCCCTGGGGCATACATAAACTTTGTATCGGCAGCATCTGCATCCGCAACGCTGTCTGATAGAGGTATTGCAACCATGCCCCTTGAACTGGATTGGGGGATTGAAAATGAAGTGTTTGAAGTCACCAATGAAGATTTCCAGAAGAACAGCCTGAAAATTTTTGGTTATTCCTTTGACAGTGACAAACTGAAAGGTCTTGGTGATTTGTTCCTGAATGCTAAAACCTTATACGCGTACCGCCTGAACAGCGGTGGCGATAAAGCGGCAAATGCGTTTGCTACTGCATTATACGGTGGGATGCGTGGGAATGACCTGAAAATTGTGATTCAGGTAAATGCGGATGATTCAAGTAAATATGACGTAACAACGTATCTTGGAACCGTGAAGGTCGATGTACAGACGGTTGCAACGGCAGCAGACCTTGTTGTAAATGATTACGTAACTTTTAAAGCTGACAGTGTGCTTGCAGAAACAGCATCCACACCACTGACCGGGGGCACAAATGGAACAGTTGCGGGAACTGCACATCAGGTATATTTGGACAAGGTGGAATCCTACACCTACAATACGATGGGTGTTGTGGTAACGGATGAAATTACAAAGAAGCTATATGTGGCATTCAATAAGCGGTTGCGTGATGAACTGGGTATCAAGTCCCAGTTGGTCATTTATAATTATGCTGCTGATTATATGGGTGTTATCAGCGTAAAGAACAAAGTCACTGATGCAGCTTGGTCAGAAGCATCCCTTGTGTATTGGGTAACGGGTGTAGAATGCAGTTGTCCAGTGAATAAGTCCTGTCAAAACAAAAAGTATGACGGTGATTTTTCTGTTGATACTGCTTATACACAGAATCAGTTGATTACTGCAATCAAAGCGGGTGAACTGGTACTTCACAAGGTCAATTCTGATGTACGGGTACTTGAAGATATTAACAGTATGGTAACCACCTCTGACACACAGGGGGATGTATTCAAGGATAATCAGACCATCAGGGTCATTGACCAGTTGGGGAATGATGATGCGGTGCTGTTCAACACTAAGTATTTGGGTGTTGTACCAAACACCGCATCCGGCAGAATGTCCCTTTGGTCCGACTTGGTAAAAATACGTCAGATTTTACAAGAACTTGGGGCAATCGAAAACTTTACAGATTCTGATGTTTCCATTGCACAGGGAGATACTAAAAAAGCAGTTGTAGTTACTGGTGCAGTTGAAGTTGTGAATGCAATGGGTAAATTGTACATGACTACAACGGTTAAGTAGGAAGGGGTGAAAAAGAATGCAAAATAACATTACTATGAAAGCACGTGATACAATCGCTGCAAAGTTAGCGGAATGCTTCCTGACCATTGGGACACGCAGATACAACTTCATGCAGATGATTGAAATGGAAGCCAAGGTTGAGAAAACAAAGACCCCAGTTCCCCGCCTTGGTGCAATTATGTTAGGTCATAAAAGTTGCGGTATGGAAGGTACTTTTTCTGGTACGGCACATTATAACCAGTCAGTATTACGTCAGGTACTGCTTGACTATAAAAACACCGGTGAAGATATATATTTTGAAATGCAGATCACCAACGATGATCCTACCAGCGGGGCGGGTAGGCAGACAATAATTCTGTATGATTGCAATACGGATGGTGGTGTACTTGCGAAATTTGATGCAGATGGTGAGTATTTAGATGAAGAAATTGAAGGAACTTTTGAAGATTTCTCTATGCCGGAATCCTTTGCAAACCTAACCGGATTTCTTACCAATTAAACAGTTGAAAACCCTTGTGTGGCTTTTATATTAGGTCATATAAGGGGTTTTTTATTATTCAACCAACAACAGAAAGGAAATGACAAAAATGTCGAAATTTAGCCAATTTATGAAGGCCAACAAAGTCGAGAAGAAAAATGAAATGTACGCACCCACTGATTCCTTAATGGATAAAAACGGCGAAGCCCTGAAATGGGAGTTCAGGCACATTGGGTCAAAAGAAAATGAAGCGATGCGTGATTCCTGTACCGTAGAAGTTCAGGTTACAGGAAAGCCAAATTTGTTCAGACCTAAATTGAACACCTCAATGTACTTGTCAAAGATGATAGTTGCATCTACAGTGTTCCCGGATTTGTATGATGCAGAATTACAGGATTCGTATGGAGTCAAGACTCCGGAAGAATTGCTGTATGCGCTGGTTGATAACCCTGGCGAATATTCTGAATTGTGTACATGGATCCAGAGGTTCCAGGGATTTGCGAAAACATTAGATGAAAAGGTGGAAGAAGCAAAAAACTAATAGAAGAAGGGGATGGGGAATCAAATTATGCTTACTATGCCCTTCATAAACTTCACATACTGCCATCTGTTTTTTTGGAAATGGATGAACAGGAAAAAGCGTTTGTTATTGCAGCTATAAAGATAAAAGTGGAAAAGGACAAGGAAGAAAAGAAAAAGGCTGAAAAGAAAGCCAAAAAGAAAGGTAGGTGATGGCGGTGTCACTCATTCAGACAGGAATAGAACTTAATGATCAGTTTACCAGCGTGATTTACGGTATTATTAATTCTGTAAACCTTGCGGTGTCATCTATGACTGATATGCAGCAGAGCATGAACGCTGATATTGACACATCCTCACTGGAAGGTGCAAGGGATGAAATCAATCAGGCAACGGCAGCCATGAATGAATTAAATGCAGTAATGCACAATCAGACAACCCCTGATGTTGCACCGCCTTTGATGCCTATGGTGGATAGAGGAAATCAAGAACCAATATCTGTGTCGGTTGAACCAATCCTTCCGACCCCGCTTGTTGAAAATCCTGAACCAATACGGCCTGAAATTCAACCTAATGCGCCCCCGGAACCTGTAGTAATTCCGGTGCAATGGGAATCGTATGAGGGGCTGGACGTGTTTGCCGGAACTGGTATAGAACGTTTTGAACAAGAAATTGCAAGCGTAAATACTATGTTGGAGCAATTGAGCAGTACACAAGATAGAATTACGCAGCAAGCGAATGAATCACAAATACTTTCCCCGCAGGCGATTTATGATATTCAGAACGTAGAAAACAGGGTTCAAAGTTTAA
>Ga0153946_1000797_pt1 | contig 13941 bp, 10 predicted proteins | sample TSNJ030MetaG_FD_104751 | JGI IMG/M metagenome (GOLD analysis project Ga0153946, IMG submission 104751) | Attine ant fungus gardens microbial communities from New Jersey, USA - TSNJ030 MetaG | ecosystem: Host-associated > Fungi > Mycelium > Unclassified | place: USA: New Jersey, Wharton State... | reverse complement strand
GAAGTCTGATCACAAGAGCTGTTTTTGATGTGACAGCCTGGTTGAGTGGGTTGACTTTGGATGGTTAAGTAGATAAGATTGTAGTTCTGTGGCTAGATGAGACTGCTCCTTCAGACAAAATAAATCATCTGTCGCACAAGTAAAAGGTGTGTACTTCTGGCATCACTTTATGCACAGACTGGTATCAGACAGTTGGCATAGAATGTGACCTATATATATGAACTTCTCATTATTCGGGTCTTGACTCCTGGTTATTATATAATGTGGATGGTGTCGTAGGATTCTGTGATTCTGACTAGCCCCTTACCTCTGAGATACTCCCAACATTCAAGCTCCGGTATGAGCACCATTTTATGGTTGATCGCCATCATTTGCATTGTCCTTTGGCTCAAACGGCTCGCATCGGCATCAAGATCAAGGCACTCTCTTCCTCCGGGGCCTCCCGCCGATCCATTTATTGGTCACCTGCGATATATTCCCTCAGAAAATCCGGAGGATAAATTCTCAGAGTGGTCGAAGCAATATGGTATGTATTGAGGGTTCAAAACTGCGACGGCGAGTAACTGAGCATGTCTTGCAGGAGATGTTATGCTCTTGCACGTGTTTAATCGCAAGATGATCATCCTCAACAGTGTTGAAGCTGCTGTTGATCTGATGGAAAAACGAAGTTCGAACTACAGTGATCGTCCAAATTTTCCTATTTTCCAATTGTATGCATTCTCTGACAACTCCACACTGGGGTTAACACTCATATGATACCTGTCGCACAATAGAATGGGCTGGGGTCGGAGCCTTTCATTTTCTGGTTACGGTAAAACATTCCGGAAACATAGGCGTTTATATCAGCAGCATTTTTCCTCGCAGAAAGCTGTCCAATATCAACACACACAGCTTCGGGAGGCACGGCGCCTTGCCTTCAACCTTCTTGAAAAAGGGGCAGATAAGATAGAACCAATTCTCAACCGGTGAGAAATCATCATGTTTAAAATATGATATCTTTCCTGACGCATGTCCTCGACAGCTTTTCAACCTCAATCGTCTCTGCCATCGCATATGGATATGAGGTTCTTTCTGACGACGATCCTTATTTACAACTTGCAAGGGGAAGTGGATATGCATTAAGTCATTGTGGACCTCCAGGTGGCACACCTGTAGATCTATTTCCTATCTGTACGTCACGTTCCGTCCTCGCTGTCATGTGTGCTCACGACTCTTTTTATAGTGCGGTACCTACCATCCTGGTTCCCAGGTACTTTTTTTTGCATGGAAAGCACGAGAATACAACCATATCATTCAACAAATGCAAAATTATCCGTTTGATGAAGTCCGAAGACAGATGGTAAGGCATCCATAGGCATCATGACTGGACTAAAACTGCTATAGACCGAGGGAACAGCAAAACCTTCCTTTCTCTCTCACCACCTTGAGCGTTTGCATCAAGAAGCCAACGATACTCCGGAAGAGCTCTTGGACATTAAAATAGCGGCAGCAACTATTTATGCTGCAGGCGCAGAAACTGTAAGTAGAAAGTGTTTAATTGTGCTTATGACTATATTCAAACACATTGATGAACTCTAGACTTGGTCTTCTGTGTCCATTTTCATGCTTGCAATGGTTTTACATCCAGAATGGCAGCTCCGTGCACACCAGGAGATCGATGCACACCTGAGTGGTTCGCGGTTGCCCGAAATAGGAGACAGAAATGAGCTTCCCATCGTAGACTGCATACTACAAGAAACATTCCGGTAAGTTCGTTGATTCAGCGAGAGTCCTCAGGCGAACTCAATTGTGGGCTCAGCTGGCTCAATGCACTCCCACTTGGTAAGCTTAATTCGGCTACTCGGTCCAAAGTACACCCAAACTGTATAACGTCAGGGATTCCACACCGTGCGCTCAAGGACGACATATATAGGGGCATGTTTATTCCTAAAGGGTCTCTGGTGATTGCGAACATACGGTGGGCCACAGACCATGTTTCTGAGCTGATGTCCCTTGAACCACTTCCTCAGCGGTATGTCTATGAATGAAGCGGTATATCATGATCCGTCTTCTTTCAATCCATCCCGTTATCTCTCAAAATTGAAAGGAGGTCAAGAAGAGCCCTGGCCTTTGGCACATTTCGGCTTCGGACGAAGGTGAGGATGCATTTTTGTTTTCTATCGGACCTGTGAGACTATAATAATGCCTAACCAGGATATGCCCTGGCAGACATCTCGCAGATGTCAGTTTATGGCTTGCAGTAGCTACTATCCTCAGTTTATTTGAAATCAAGAAGATCCAGGGTGAAGATGGACAGGAGATAACACCCAAGGTTGGGATGGATTCAGGTTTGACAAGGTCTGAGACTCGCATATTCTTCCCCGCAAAATAATGACATTATTAGCAGCCATCCAAAGCCGTACGGATGTTCTGTGCAGTTACGAAATGACAAGGCTATGGACCTGATTGGTCAGATAAAGGTTGATTTGATGGACGAGTAATATTGGTAACAAGTCGATCTGATTACACTTATTTACAATGTATGGCGACAATCAAAGGAAAAAGAAGCCAATATATGAAATATGCAGTCAGGTAAATATTGCTCGCATTCGTAAGGTTGTCAAGGTTACTGTTAAGCATTTCGCCACTCATGGCTTTAACTGTCGTATAGACAGCTCACAGTCAAAGTCAGTAAACGTAGACGACCAGTTCTACAACACGGAGGTGGGAATCTGTAATGGAGGGCTCTGAAAGGACCAACGATGTACGTGACAGTAGTCCTTTGTTCTCAGGCGCACCGTTTGGCTCCTATGTCCAGATTTCTCAGCGTATCTGCAGATGTCAAATGCATCTGGGCGAGGCCCGGTCAAAAGGCAGACCATTGTGACACAAGTGAGGCAAGAGCTGAAAATCCTCCTCCAATAATGTACTTAACAATTTCATGGTACCCGAGTCATACAGACATTCTTGGGAAGATCATTTAGCAGAAGAGGCAGCCACACTCTCAACGACCGCAGAACCGATGATCATATACAACTTGATACATGAGATTGTCGATATCAGCTGGACCATTCCATGGAAAGACACTGAGGCAGGTCAACCACATAGTACCATCCCTCACCTACCTAGTCAAAAGAAAGTGAAGTCTTCGAGCGACTTCTGCCATGTAAACTTCAAAAAGCGCACATTTGTTTATTATTATAACTTTGCTAACTTTTCCTGCCCATGTTGTTAATAGGATTTTGTTTTTAAAAAAAATCAACGATATATTACACGGAGCGCGTTGGCAGGCCGGTTGTTAATAGGATTTGTGTCTACTATTTATAGAGGTTTTGAAATTATGAAGTTTTCGCGCTAACTTGGGTAACCCCTACCAAAGATTCGTCCCTTCTGAAGATCCATAGCACTATGCGTCTGGTGGTTTCACAAAGAATAATAATCCCTCCCTGCATGCGCTCCATCACAAATAGGTATCTCTCACAGACTCTATGACGACCAAGTTATAACTTAACAGCCAACACATGGCAAGACAGCCCACACTACTGACAGCTCATCTTTACCATATGCACCAACCTGCACAAAAGACCCACGTCACCTACTATATTAACGTCTGAGTCGGGATGAGTGTAGCAGTCCGTGTAGCAGTCCACCCAGAAGCTCAGGTGTAGTCATTAACTTTCTTCAATCACGTGAGGGGACGGGTACACCCGAACCTGAATTATCGCGCGTTGCAGGTTGTTACTATCCGACCAAAATGGCCCTTTCTGATTTCTTTTCTTCCTTGAAGTCTACCATCTACGCAGACTCAGAAGAAAAGGGCATGGAGGAGAAGGAATCAGAAGAGATACCAGAGACTGTTGCTGAGGAGGAAGAGGAGGAAGAGCCTGAAGATGTAGGACTCAGCACTTGCGTCCTGGTCTACTGAACTGACGTGTCACAATGGGCTTGTTAGCTCCATCCAGCCATCCGCGAAGAATGTAAAGAGACGAAATGCCTGCAGCTCAATAAACATTTTGACCATTGTCAAGAGAAGGTTCATTCAGGTCAGGGTTTTAAGGGAGAGGACTGTGTTGAAGAATTGTGTGTCATTCCTTCAGTTTCTCTGTTACTCTATCCATGGACGCTAATAAAGGTTTTAGGTGTATGTATTTGATTTATGTTGTATACTCCTTCGGGCTCATGTGTATCTCCCGTGTGGTACTGTATGATCTTCAGTCCAGTACGTGTAGTTTTCTTTGTGAAAGATGCTATTCGTTAGTTAATGCCAAGCATAGCATGATGCATTGCGTAGATGTGAGTCCTTGACGTACTCTTATGCGTCCTGTCTGCTTATGTGCTTGTAGAATTGTGCTGGGTCGAAGGTCTTCAGCAAGCTTCGCTGATTTCAAGATCTTTGGAACTATGGGTATGTCTCCGATCCACACTGGATTATTTAGCTACAATCACATCTATTTAGCTATACTTATGTGTTTCTCCGTGGGTGCCATATAGATCATTAAGTCTGGCATCTATGGATGTGAATACATTATTAATCTTTGCCATCTCGCTCGTACGAATGCAATATTAATCTTTGCCATCTTGAAATATTATTTGTGTAATCCTTTCCCGTATGAGAAAGTATTTGTATCTATACCACAGTTTGTAGTCTAAAAGCATTAACCCTTGATTATCAATCCTGTATTGCTCGCCATGCTGACATGAAAGAAGGCTACGGAAAGAAGCTAAACGTGAGAGAAGGACAAATACATTATCCTACTGCACGCCTCGTGTATCACGTCTTAGAATAACAACAGGCCAAGTCCTTCCCATTCAAATTTTGTGAGAGTATATATAGGAATGTCTGAGTATGCTGTTGATCTGAGACACTATACATGACACTACTTACATGTGGTTTGTGTGTAACAACAGAGCTGATGATAAATCAGAGACCCTGCCTTGTTCTTAATCACTCACCACGTTATGTAAGGCGCTGGTTTAATCGGTGAACTTTAAATAGCTCTGTGGGGTATGCCCTTAAATTGGCTTTTTTTGACTCTTATTACTTGATCTACCATTGTCGATTCTCTGCGGTTTCTTTCCCCTTCCTTTTCTTAGTGCCCTGTAGTCCTCCATTTTTCTTTTCCTTGTTTTCGCTTCGGGACGCAAGAGCAGGGACAATGCCACTGAACATGGGGAGTGTGACATTGAGTAATACAGTGGGAGCATTATTCTCTGGAGGATTGGTTGCAATGTTGTGAGTCCCTTCGCCATTCCCAGAAATCGACTATCAGGGATCAGTGATTATGTAATTAAATGATAATCTTGAGTACAGTCTCTTCGGGATCACGACATTGCTGACATATTGGTACTACTTGCTGTATCCAAACGATTCGCGGCTACATAAGTCTTCGGTTAGTCAAATTTGTATTACTTTTCTAAAATTGTAGAACCAGAATTGACTGACAGACTTGTATAGGTTGCAGTTCTATGGTGTGTACTGTTCAGTCGATTCTACAATCTCATCAACCTGAGATATGCGTAGGATCCTCGATGCGCTGCACCTCGGGTTGACGATACAAGCTGTATATACCTACATCGTTACTGGATTTGGCGATCTTCTCGGAATGGTAGTCATAACATGGTATGTGTCCCGTACCCTGTCGTGCAGTTCAAATAATAGACGCACATAGCACTTAGGTCTATCAAGGTATAGATTTCTATACGCCCTACGTACTCAATCTCTTAATTTGCACAACTATTTAACTCAGCTCCAAGTTCTGGTTAACGTGCGCACCTTGGCTTCATTGATGTAGTGCAGGCTGATCTTGTCACTGTAGGTCGTGATCATTCTGATTGTACACAGTCTGTACGCACACAGACTATGGATATGTACGTTTATGTTTTCAACTACTAGAAACTACGTTCATAGAAAGCTTGACTGATCAGTGGCTGAGTATGATCGGGGGATAGTGAAATATCTAGTGGTACGAGCCTAGTGTCATCCATATCCTGATCTTTGCCGACAGTGTTTTAGGTGCTCCTTATAGCGGGTGGTTTTGGTAAGCAGAATGTGGCTCAAATTTTGTAGTCTCGTAATTGACTTTTTCCATGGTGGCTTTCAGCCATTGGAGTTGGTGAGCTAATAATTCCCAAGATCCATTCTTGCTCTGACTATCTTTACTTTATAGTTCTCTCTTATCATTTGTACGCATTCCACCAGCTGCTTTGTCTTCCGTTCTCATGATCATTTCCAATTCCTCAGATACCAGACCCACACTTATCTCGAACTTGATAATATATCCGTGGGTCACAGATTTGTGCTCCAATTTCCCTTTTGCCTTGCACTCAACTTGTTCTCTCCACAGTGGGTTATCATTGCCACTTTTTCGACTGTCACAGGTATTGACTTTCTTATCACATGGGGGATGTGTTATTATCTCTGGAGAATAGGGGTTGCGGTTTCAAGGTCCTCGTTCTGATTTACTATCTTATATATACCAACTGACATCACTCTAGGTTGAGCGAAACAGTCTCTACTATTATACAATACACCTTAGGCTCCGGCTTGATTACAAGGTTGGTTTTAAACACACTTCGAGAGCCAATTATATTCTTATCTTTAACAGCGCCTTTTCACTCTCAGCGCTGTTCACTGTAAGTACATTTTCTGGGAAATAGAAAGCTGATCACGACTCTACATCCAGTATATCCTTTTACCTGATACCTTGATTTTCCTTAGTCTTGAGTTCCTGCTTACAAAAAGTACGTTTAATCGACATAGGCAAGGAGAAATCTCATATCAAGCTGACAGTTTATTTCCTCTCGTTCCTTACAATGTTACACACTCGCAAAAGAGCGGTTACCTTGAATCCTCCTAGCAACGACGCGGACGCTGGTCAGCCCAGAGCATCTATCATCCAGTATATGTCTCGCCGCTATAATGCCCTTCTGAACAAGCTACTCTCCCATTCGAGCACTTCAGATGCTAGTAGCCAAGCTCGCGTACCAATCAACGACAAGCGAGTCAACTCACCTAGCTCAGGCCTCCGCAGCCCTCTATCGCCAGAATCGGGTTATGGAGAACTGCATCATCTGCCAGCTGTCGATGTGGAGTCTGGTCCTATTTTCAGGAAGAGCGAACCGAGCATCAGTGATAGCAGTCAGACAATCCGAGGAGTTCGGATGCGACCCTTGACTTTGATGGGTCCCCCCAGTGGCAGTGATATTCAAATGTCACCTTTACTAAGCCCCTCGTCAATTTATGGTCGCAGTTCAAAATCGGTATATTTATCTTCATCTTTCTGACGTTTTGAATCCTCACTACAGATCAGAATAACTCATCCTGGACCGATATGAAAGCACGCCCTCAATCAACTTGCTAACTTGGACACAGGAAAAATCAGTGGAATCCAGTAACCCTGACGTGCTCTTTTACTCAGTTCTATGTCAAAATCTTGTCACTCCAGTCTAATTCGTGTTCTATCGTACTCATACTGTTGCACCCGCATTACGAGCATATCCTTACTTTCTACCATCTCTTGCTGCTCTGTCGATGCTTTCAACCTGGGCCGTCCCCCATTGCTCTCAGCGCTTTCACCCTCGAAACTGTCTTGATAGCCGCATAGAATTTGATCTATTCTCAAGATTGATTCATTTGTAACTCAACCACGATTTCCTTTGTTTTTTTTTCTTTGAATATACGAAGACTTTGCTATATATAGTTACTCATGATGATTAAATGATATTCTTGAGTGTGGTAGACAACGCAGGAGACCATCAGTTTCTGGGACACTGTTTCAAGTCAGACTGATTGTAGTGATACACAAGTAGAGATATTAGAGGAAAAAAACTAAAGGTCAATAGTAAACATTTGAGGATCTGCAGACGAGCGATCTTTATATGGATGCAGAGGATCGATAGACGAGCAAAGGCGAAATAGGCGTTGAATTCCGCTAACTAAAGAATTGAAAGGTGACATAGTTGCATATGCCAGGTGATGATCGATAGATGAATCAGCATTATCGGGCGTATTAGGTGATGATGGATCAGAAGAGGAAAAGGAGCCGGACTGCGGAGCGGGGCGCAAGGGGGGATATGAAGATGTGTAGCGAATGCCACAAGAGTCTTCTATCGTTGCTGATTGTGGCACCTCGATTTCATTCGAGTCGTCAAGACAATCATCGTTAGACGATTTAGTAAGGTTTTTCGGATGGGTTTTGAAAAGGCGCTTGGGAAGTTTGGGTGGGACGTTGACCCTGGCATTTCCTCTCTGAGTTCCAGTGCCAAGGTCAATCCCTGTCTCCCAAGGACATCTTGCGACATTCCCCTCAAAAACCGCGTCCCTCGAGTAGAATGTGTCAAGCTGAGTGATAGCTGAACGGATCTCCCGGACAGATGGTCGAGCTCTCCATTCCGTGTTAAGCATTGTAACGAGGATGTCGTTGAACTCAAGAGAGATAGGTAAAATTTTCAGAAGAAAATGGAGGGGACTATGGCAGTAGGAACGGAAAGTCGCGTCGTTGCATGTAGCAGACTTCCACGGATTACGGCCAGTGACGATATTAAGAAAAACAATTCCAAGAGACCATATATCGCACGACTGAGGGGAGTAAAGTCCTTCATCGGTAACATCGCTTCTTTGACATTCTGTTGCAGTTGTCTCAATGCCCTAACCACAAAAAAAATCAAACAATGCATACCTGGGCTCATATGATACACGCTCCCTGTTTTAAATTCCCCACTTGTGTTCTGGGTGGTGGCCAGCCCGAAGTCCGTCAAAGCTAACCTACAACCATCCTCAAAGCAAACTACATTTTCTGGTTTCAGATCGCGATGGTATATTCCAAGCGAATGGCAGTGCTCGATGGCATCGAGGAGCTGAAGGAAAGCGTCCTTGACCAGAGCGTTGTTTCCAAGATAGCGGCATTTATGTAGAATTTGTACGAAGAGATCTTGATCGGGAGCATATTCCATGATGAAGTAACGATAGATGTCTTCTTCAACGACTCTATGGAGTGTAACAATACCAGGATGAGAACATGCTAATCCATGAAGGGCAATTTCGCGGGTGTGTGATTGGCTTCGTTCATCGGCTTGAATCAAGCATTTCACAGCGTAAGAGCGGCAGTCAAAGCCATGCGCATCGACGGCATGGTATACAACACCATAACCACCAGTACCAATGATTGATACAAGTTTCAGTCTTCCTGAATCGACAAAGGTCCCAACTGGAGGGAAAGAAGACTGCCTGACCTCTGAAATTCCCAGGTTAGCCATGAGGAACTTGCAATTTCTATGCTGTAATTCGTCAATGGCATATTAGCGCTTGATCGATGACTAAAGCATACTAGCAATAGCAAAAATCGCCAAAAAATGAGCCCCCTATGTGAGTTCCCCCAGTCCGTGAAAGAAGACGCGTGCACAAAAGTGAGCTAATTGAGCTCGAGTTCAAGGAGGTTTAGCAGGCGCCATAGCACTGTTAAAGAGACAAGAACTGAATCAAGGCTCCAAAAACAATTGGAGTTCGGAACTAGCTTGGTCAAAGCGCGCGCACCAGACTAATGACGCTACGCCAGATTACGAGTTTGATAAACATAGGGGTTCTGGGCGATCAGTCAGTCGACCAGGATAGAGCGTGACTGGGTGACGAGTCTTGACATCACACTGTCATGTGACTTGAGAGCTTGACACTGCCGTGTGCAGAGTTTGTTGCAACATATTAATTCAGAATTCTCTTCCTTTTGACCCTGCATGTGATCATCGTCACTCAAAACTGCTGAATAAACAAAGACTTGCTCATGGCGAGACTGGTTTCACTCAATGACGATTCTCTTATCTATATTCTTTCCTTTCTTGAGCCACTCCAGCTTATTTCTGTTCGCAAGGTGGGCTCCATGAGCCAGTGGAATGTTCCTTTTAACACTGAGGTAGACATGCAAGCGCATGTATGCACTTACGGCATTACGGATCGTTTGGAAAAATGCATGTCTGGATTATATCATTGGAAAAGGGTACCCCTTCCCAGAATTATCGTTAAATAGACTCCCTGTCTGGGAACTCGAGCGATATGTCTGTCACTCCAGCAGACTTGCAAACACATGGTTATCTGGCAGCTGGATTCCCCGAAGATCATGGTCGAACTCTGCAACAGCGAGCATATCGGTAGCAGATGTCCGCCTTATCCCAGGATCTCGAGGAACCTTATTAATCACCCTCTCCAAAACTATCTGGTCGGTCATAACACTTTGGAAACTGGAGCCTGTTGTATCGCCTGCGTCTAGTGAAAATTGCTCTTTTGAAAAATGTTGTGAGTGGTCACCACGAGGTGCTGTCGTTACTGGGTTTGCTCTCAGCTCGGATCCTCTTTCTGAGGTCAAACTGGCCGTTTCCTCACTGAACAAAGGGTTCGTTTTTGCAATAACTCTATAAATTGGAAAGACTTTATATTTTGAGTCGAACTGAGCATTACTGAAATTCTTTTAGAAATTACGCTATAGATATCCTATCTTTGGAATCACGGGAAAACACATGGTGTTTTCAATCGGTTCAGTCAATCACGACTCCATTTAGACCCATCAGCCTTGAAGGTGATCTTCTGGTAATCGGAGATGACATAAGGGAGACAACTATTTTGAATTGGAAAACGCAGGCTCGTGCCATTCTGGTACATGCGCAAGATGATCAAGGCATTTTACAGGTGATCTCCCCATCACCATCTTCCAATCCTCGGCTCATCTTCTTCCCTCCAGCATGATAGATGTATTCAAGTTGTCTTCATGCCTCAGAATGTCCTCGTCGTCCGCGCACATTCCGTCTGTCTGTTCCCCTTTCCAATTCTCAAGGTTACAGAGGATCTTCCACTTCGCTATCTCCCAATAGCACGACATTCTTTCGGTTGGGTTGACGGTGTATTTGTCCAATTTATGGGCGAAAATCATCTTTCGAAATCCATTTACAGTACGGACAAACCCTTGCCGCTATCAATCCTGGTTCGTGCGGAGACAGACGACCCATGGGCTTCCGACGACTCTTCATTAGAGCTCTATACCCTCCATGTCAATCCTCATTATCAAGAACACCTGATCGATGATGAAACCAGTTGCGCCGTTCACGAGACACCAATAACGCCGTCGATACATTCACCACAGCCATACTGTTTCCCTCCTGTCCTCACCTCGAAAGTCGTTTCCAGGCGTGGCTCTCTGCGCTGTACGGATGTGCTTTTGGGAAGATTAGGCACAGCCCTATGGTTACAGCCGAAGGACAGGTCAGTTTCTGGTCTTTACTGGACTGCCGATGATGCACTGGCTGGACCCCAAAATGCAGAGCGTTCGAAGTATAGATATGAATCGCTAGTTGCTGGTATTTTTCCTGGTACACTGTTTCCAGGTGACTGTCGGACATTGGACAAGGGTGTGTTGAAGGTGGAAGCTCAAATTATACGTTGGAATGAAGGGCAGAGTTGGTCCTCCATTGCATATGACGAGGACGTTGGACGGATTGTTCTAGCCACAGGCTTTGGGGACATTACTATCCTTGACATGTGATTGAATTCATTTGTAGATAAGTTGAGGTATCTACTGAAAAATGCCCTTCAATATTGCAATAGCTATCACTCCTCGCTATGGCATTTAGGTCATGAATTCTTGTGTATTATCCTCTGCGAATATATATGCGCACCTCCTTCCTCTGCTATCATCATGATTTTCTACGTCGCCGTTATTCGTTTGCCGAGGAGACGAGCGTGAGGTGAATGACCAGAGTACATCACTCCCGGATGATACATTAATCGAGAAAGAATTGCTAAGAGAAGAAGTGAACATAAACGAAAAGGATCGTCGCTCGGGATCCGGACTTGTGGTACGAGGCGCAGTAGTAGTGCGGACCCTGATTGGCTGACGTTTCTTTCGTCTTGCCAGGTCATATTGCCGTCGATCCTGAAATCAAATAAGAATGAGAGTGTAGCTGGATATCATATCACAATGCGCGCCTGTTCGTCTGCCAATATCTGACATAAAAATAAGTACGTTGTACGCAAGGGGTCACAGGATACAGCAAACCTCGTAAGCTTCCTGGATTCTTGTGAACCTTCGTGTAGAACCTTCGCTGTCCTTTACATTCTTGTCCGGATGGTGCTCAAGGATCAATTTCTTATACGCGCGCTAGCCATGCGGATCAAAAAATTAGTTTTCTCAAAGGTCACACACCGTCACACACCTTGATTTCCTCCAACGACGCATCTTCAGAAACGTTCAATATCTCATATAAACTCAGCTTTTCCTCCAATATGTTGATATCAACAATGTTGTTTGGCTGTGGAATATGGGGCATGGCAAGAGGTGGAGAGATCTGAAACTTCAGGAAGTAACTAGGGGATCGGTTGGAGTATTGAGGACTCCATAGATATATATAGGGCAGCACCACAGGGAACGTTCGGCAGCCATGTTATGCAAAGTACGGTAAACAACTACGGAATTATTGCTATGTACCTAGACTGACAGTAGCAGCGATTAGAATTATACTGCGAAGGAATGAAAACGCTTCACATGTAGCATCAGAAGGAAATAGATACCGGATGACTAGTTGGATTGGTAACTTGTCAATAGAGATATATACAGGCCGGATCTACTACCTGCATATCAAGCCTGAAGTGACACAGCTCCCCTAGTCGAGTCGCTCGCTCCAAACCACCAAGTTTTACACGAGGAATCCATCGCGATGGGTCTCATTTTCCTCTTTGATTCTGAATCAATGGCAGCCCCAGACAAATTATTCCCATCATCATCCATCTCCTCATCTGATGACGAATCGGAGTCGTGAACAGTGTCGATATTAACATCTCTATAGTGCCGTGAACCAGAAACTGAGAGTAAGAGTGGCTGATGCGGGTGAAACGCTACACTCCCTATAGAATCTTTTCGAAATGTTCACTTGACTTGGAATAGAATAGAGGAAACATAACTCGTACCGGAGTGAGCAGAGAACGAGATGTCAGGCTTCCTTACAATCGTCTCTGAGCTATTCTCCTCATTCGTGGTGACATTAAGATCAAAAATATGAAGGTTGCCGATCTACACCAGTAAAGTTTGAACATCAACACTAGGGTAAGGAGAAATAGCACACCTGATCCCCAGTAGCCAGCCTTGTCCCAGAAATATCCACATCAAAGAACATTTTCTGATTTGTGACTGGTTTATTCGGAATCACATATCTCGCAAACGGGATGTTCACATCGCTCCTCAAGTCCCAAGCTAATATAGTTTCACGACGTCGATATGCGGCGTAGAGTATGTGAGGACTCGTTGGATTGAATCGCAGCTACAGTTAGGTCATAAATCAATGAACATAAGATGGAGAACACAGGACCTACTCACTTGAGTCACAGCGGATCGTTTCCCTCCACCAATGAACGCAAGAGGAGCATCGCTCTGAGAAACATCGTAAACAGCTAAATTTGACAGCGTGGGATTAAGTGTGCCTGCTGCAAAGAATGCATCTGAGTCTGCGCTGTACGATGGTGAAAATGCGATAGAGGACACAATTCCTTGCGAGGTGCGTCAATGATGACAACAAACGAGACGTGATGACACGTACCTTTCAAACCGTCCTTACTCTTCCGAGACGGCGTAGTTGCAATTCGTGATCCTTCACCAGGTTGGGAAATATCAAAAACCTCAATTGCGTCCTCGTGTCCACAATATATCCTGCAATAGTATCTCAATCAAACGAATTCGCATGATTACAGATGAGGTCTACTTGCTTATCCGCACTCAGGTTGAATGTCATACAATGTGGAGCAACAAATCGTTCTCGATGGTCAATAATTTTATACGACGCGCGCAACTATCCTTGTATCAATCAGCATCCGGCGTTTGCAGGAGAAACAAGACCCATACCCTTCCATCCGATGCATCGAGCAATTTAACGGGACTTTCTCGTACTGATGCTAAAAAGCAAAATGACGAGGGGTCAGAGGGCGAGGCG
>Ga0153946_1000796_pt1 | contig 13950 bp, 19 predicted proteins | sample TSNJ030MetaG_FD_104751 | JGI IMG/M metagenome (GOLD analysis project Ga0153946, IMG submission 104751) | Attine ant fungus gardens microbial communities from New Jersey, USA - TSNJ030 MetaG | ecosystem: Host-associated > Fungi > Mycelium > Unclassified | place: USA: New Jersey, Wharton State... | reverse complement strand
CATTTGTCATTGATGACCTAGCTTGTTGCACACGTCTTGTTTTGATATCGCATTGTTCATGATTATGACTGAGTTGAAATTTACAGACAAGCTCAGTTGTAGAATGATAAATAACAGAGTAAATATTCCAGAATGATTCCATGAATGTATATTTATCAATAGACCTAGAACGGAAAGCATTAAGCTGAAATGATGAGTATGTGTTTTACTGTCACTGACCTCTAGAACATAGCGCTCCTCCTCCTTTAAGCCTTCCAGGTATTGACCTGCAGTCGCCGCATCATAATTTTTGGACTTGCCAAGTGCAGCTACCAATGCCTCATAGACATCCGGCACTGGCCATGTTGGTCCACAAAGATAGAAAACACCTTGATCATCATGCAACATTTTCGCTAGCGTCTCCGAGTCCTCCAACATTTTATGTTGAATGTACACTTTTTTCGGCCCATCACGCGAAAATGCCAATCCAGCATGGGTGATGATGTTATCCAAGATCCACGCCTCAACCTCCTCGCCGTAAAGGTATTCCTGCGATTGATGCCGCGAACCAAAGTAGTAATATACAGGACCAATCTCCTCTCCTTGGTCTCTGCGCCACGAGAGATACTGAAGGAAAGCACGGAAGGGAGCGGCACCGGTACCAAGGCCAGCCATTATAAGTGGCTGCTTAAGACTAGCTGGCAACTAACCCTTTTATTAACTGGACTGTTGCAAAAGAATCTTTCTCACGATGCGTACCTTCATCACACTGGGCTTAATTGATACTGTCACCTTTTGACCGATCTTTAGTCCTGCAAGGTAACGAGTGCACTGCCCATAACGGGTGCTACCTGATTCCCGTTATCAATAAATAGGTCGAGGTCGAATATAAAATAGCACAGAGCATACCATTAGATGTAACCCAATCAACGGTCACGACGAGAAGGTCCACCCGGTCTCCGACAACAGCCTGTGAGCTGGCAATACTATAGTGTCTCGGCTTGATATCACCCACTAACTCACAAAGCTTCTCGATGCTAGGTTTTGCACTTGGGTACATCCTCAACACGTCAACAAAGGTAACTGTATTTTTTTCCGAGTATTTCCTGAAGGTAGAAGCGCCCTCCGGAGAACCGATGAACAGTAATGCATAATTGTCGACAGGGTCTCCAGCAAAAGGTGCGAGGTCGGTGTAGAACGATTTGGTTGGTTTACCAAACAGATCTATTTGCTGTCGCAAGGCCTGGAAAATGGTTCGAGTGTGATACTTGTCGCTCCCAGTAATGGGAATAGTGACGAGATGGTTGGGGTTCACTCCATACCAATGACAAAAATCGAGGACATCTTGCTCGTCATTCCAACCATGGACACCAAGAGCCTCGCCAATTGCGTACTTCAGGTTAGTATTTGAAGTATCGAACTCAAGATGGAATACATTGCGGTTGTATTCCAAAGGGGTGAGACGACGATTGACTGTACAGGTTACGAGGAAAGTACGTTCTGAACAATCAGGGCGAAGTGACGGGTTTTGAGCATGTTCCTCATTGTTCGCGTGTGTTTTATCAGGCGCATACACCGGAGGAAAGAGAAAGTGTTTTGCGGCATCATGCCATGATCCAAGTCTTGAGTCGTTAACGAGGGTCTCCCCATCAGGTGGCTCGAAAACTATAGCATTGGACTCAATAGTTCTGAGGACTAATGAAGTACTCTCAGTGGGAGGGATGACGGCAAGCTTGTCAAGAGCTGCCTGTGTGCGAAAGTCAATCTTGCAAACGGGAATACTTTCAATCACTGGATGAAAAGCACTTTCAGCAAGCTTACAGATTGCAGGCTCGCTGGCGGTAGAACAGAGATAAAATCGAAGGCAGGTAAGGTATGTGATAGCGTTCTGGACTGCGTCGTGAGACGGTCCAGATGCATCCGATAGCTTGGTCGTAACATCCTTGGTATTGATCACGAACACAGCTATATTTCTGCCCAAGATGGAAGTAATGACATCAGAAGGGATATTGGCAACAATCTCCTCGGGCGTCCATGAAGTTGTGACCAATACAAACGAATGATCTTTAGCGAGGTCGAAGATATGGTGAGATTTTAGTAGATTTTGGTCAAGAATAGCCAGGAAGTCTGCAGAGCCCTCTGCAGAAGGTTCTAGCGGCATTTCAAGGGAAAGAGGAATGAATTGCTGGTCATTGCGTTCGGACAGGATAAGACGATTGACAGTGATACCTCCTTTTTTGGAGAAAATATCGTGATCGACGAGAAGGCGCGGTTGGGTGGACTCTGTAGTGAAGAGCCTTTCAGCAACATCGAAAAGCGAGATAAGTGATTCTCGTGGATTGTTGATAAATAACAAGCGCTTCGCAGCTCGAGCTTGCAAAGTCGCTGAATCGACGGGAAAAGATGGAACGATGTTATTAATGAATTGAACGAGAGCACCGGTCTTGTTCAAAAGCTGGTGGGTATAGGAGGGGGTGATTTTACAGTTATATACAGCAAGCGGATATGTGCACAATACGCTTAGAACATCACCATAAAGGTTCCCATGCGTCGAAGCATTAGGAACATCATCAAAGACGTGGACGCTCCGGACAGAAGATGGTATGATATGCCTCAGTGCATTCCCATCCCAGGGGCGCAACACATTGACAATGACTACAGCCAGCCCGCTAGAAGGGCTATCCTGTATAAGTGCTTTGAGTGTCACAGCCAAGGGACCATTTAATAACACGAAGGCGGTATGTGCGTTGACATTCCCAGTGAAGTCAAAAAACTGATATCCTGCAGCTGCTATAATCTCGGCTACAGATCCAGTAGAAGGAATTTGGGGCAACGACGTGATGGTGTGACCAAACTCTCGACCGCTGGTATAGTGGTCGAAAAGATGGATAACATGAGATCCCTTGATCTGATAGGAGAGACTGGCGAAGTCGACGGCTTGCTGAGGGGTGCAGGAAAGTAGCACGACAATGCTTTCAGCGAGCAAGGGCCAAGCGGAAGCCAGTGACGCAAGACTTGGGGAAAGAGTCAACGACTCCCCCACGGAAACAACGGTTGGTACCTGGATGACAAGCCTACTTTCTGCAGAAGGGGGAGGAAGATAGGAGAATGAGGGTGTCATCAACGCAAGCCCAGCCGGAGTCGTGTAGGCGGTTAGAATTGCTCTCTTTCCTGCATCTGCACTTGTACCCTGCAATAAACAACCAATCAAGCTCAAGCCTGCACCAGTTCTGGTTTGCAGATCTACTACAGTGGCAGATCCTTCAACTTTTCTCCATGTCTTTGTTAGCGTGCCAAAACCGACCTGCTCGGCCACATCAAAAACATAGATTATAGAGCTGCTGGATTTCCGGGAAGCAATGTATTCCACGACAGTAGATGCTGGAATATGGATGTTATTAAAGACAGTCTCTTGAGAGGCATCCAGAGCTCGTTTAAGGCGTGGAGATGGAGGGGTAGAAAGTGTGATACTGGACGACAGAGGGCTTGACCAGCCAGATCCGTTAATAGTGGCCATCTGAATGTATAAGAAGATGGGCTACTTGTTCTCATTTTCTGACTTGCCTCTTCGGAGGTAATCAATTTGTGCTAACAATCGCGTATTCAATCACGTGGGTAATTAGCTGACTAATAGACTAGGGTCGGATAGTATTGAAAAGGCGATCCCCCTTGCAACAAGTTAGTAAGACTCAGGACGAATGCAGACAAAGCCATGTACCGTATCTCCTAAGCCCGGGCTAATGATGCCTTCAGGTGTCAAAACAGGATCAACCCCAGCCACCCATATCTAACAACATAAAATCATTGGTCCTCTCCGGCAGGCAGAACTGCTCATAAACCCACCTCAAGTTGAGGATATTCTGCGAGAATATTGCGAAGTCCTTCCTCCGAGGCCAAGATGGAAAGCAACTTGATCTTGTTAACTGTTGAAACCCGTGAGTTACTTTTCCTTATTAGGTGTGGGTATCTCACTAGGAATACCCCACTCGATGACCATAGTCAGGGCAGCTTTGGCGGTCCCGCCTGTCGCAATCAGGGGATCCAATAGAAAGACTTGATCACAGGGCGGAGAAGGTGGAAGTTTGGAGTAGTCTGGTACACCCGGCATGAATTAATCATTCATTGAAAATCAAGTCGAGAGTTCTCACATTCAACAGGCTGAAGAGTCGACTTCTCCCTGAAAAGGCCCAAATGATATACGGGTGCATTTCTAATTTTATCAATGCTTGAGTCTCTATTCAGTCGGATTAACAACTGACGGATAAAGAGAGAGCTGGTGATGTGTTCAGCCGCTGGAATCTTTCAGATGTTTAGATGCTCACTAATGCATCTGTCATACTAAGGCCAGCTCGCAAGACTGGTGTCAATCCAATCTTCGCCTTAATTCTCTGTCCCTGAAATGCGCTAACAGGGGTTTGCTAGTCTGACAGTCACTTCAAACTCAAGGTTCATGCCACTTCTGACCACATACACCTTGAAAATATTCCGTTTGAAGGTCCTTTGAGGCCTCATAACCAAGGATCAGACTGATCCTGCCGATACCCTATTGTCTACGTTAACTGCCCCACTTCGATGCTAGATGAAAGCTAACTTGCCTCACGGAAATCTTTCGCAGAGGTCGAGGACTGACGTAGCCTACCAAGCTCGTCGTTGATGATGGGATTCGCAAGTCTGTGGATCTTGTCGGTCATGGTGTGAGGTCAGAAAGGTCAGAGAGTTGTTATTGATGGCAAAAATCGCTCAATGCTTAATGCACTTGGCGTCGAGTCAGATATACTGATACACGAGCTCGACAGATCCAACTATCTTATATATGGAAATCAATCAACCATCCAATCAGCTGAATTGATGCATTTCTCTCATGTCAGCGTCGTTTATATTCGCATGGTTTCAACATATCCCCTCTAGAAACCAGTTCAGTCCACTCCATGTCAGTCCTCGGTTTCCGTGTAGACTTTTTGAATTCAAAAAGTACAAAATGTGTATTGCTCTGATCCTAATAATAAACTCAGTCGTTTGACTGGGTGACAGGGCTGTCTTTACCTTTGATTTGAAGCGAAAGCCAATATTCGTCACGAAACTCTGAAATTTTTCTATATTCGTGAAACGACTCGCGACTTCCGCTATTTTTAACTCTCCTCTAAAATATCAGGTGTAAGTTCAAGCGAAACATTATAGAACGATCGCAGCGTACTCTGGTTTTAGGATCCTCCATGCTTCTCGTAGACATGTCTGCCAATTTGTTCCCATGAGACTCAGTGCACACACAGCCACATCCACTACCTGAGCAAAACTCTTATCCTTACTACTCTCTTCTGAGCCTGGAAGAGGTATGTGCTTGCAGATGTCAGCTTCAATCACATATTCGTCATCTGATTTGAGATCATAAGACAAAACGGTTAGGCCCTTGGGTACCAGTGTCTTTGCAAGGGCAGCGTCTCCACAGCCAAGATCCGCGATTACTGTCTTAGGGGGATAGGAAGCAAGGACTGATATGTAATGTTCTACAGGATTGGTAGGCCATGATTGAACTTGATGGCGGAAACCTATGTGATACTTTCCCCCTTCAAATGGTAAATCAAAAATCAGAACATCGGACATACTTCCTCAAAAACCTTCGGGTCATCGCGCATCAACTGATGTGCTTCAGTACTCCTGGACTTATAGAGCGTTTCGTTAATCATCCTAAAAGCCATGAAGATTCTCTTCGCATGGCATGCAATGAACAGTTCACGGACCTAAACCTGGCACCATCCAGGCTTTGTTTCATGCCTCGTTGCATTGCCGTTAACTTTGGAGACGAGGTAGTCGTTGACTGATCAACTAATTCGTGTTTCTTTGTTTTCTTTGCCGGTCGAACCAACTCATCATCGACAGATATTCGTGGCTTCAATGGCTTAGGTCTCGAGATGTTCGACGCCATGCCATTGCCGGAGCTAGATTTCGATCCTATTCTCTTCTGTGCCTCCCGTTTCTTTTTCTTGAATGAATTCCTTGCTCCTTCGTTATCTTTCGTAATACTTTTCAGTTTCTTGTCCATGTTAACTTCGGAAACTTGGTAGTTATCAATAGAACGTTTACGCTTTTTAGAGGAAGTGGTGTCATTGTCCTGCACGGGAACAGCCCCAACAGACCACCCGGTGACTTCAAACATGGAGATTTGGATGCTAGAAGGTATAGGCGCTGTAAGGAGGCTGTGTCGACTGGGAAGAAAGGATATCGCGAAAGGATATCGGAGTGTTACTTACATAAGTATTTTAAACAAAACCGCTGTCACCGGAGTGTGCTTCACGGTGACACATTGTGAATAGACAGACTCAATGGCTAATTTTTTTCAATGGCTAATTTTAATGGTTAATTTGTTCAATGGCTAATTTTTTTTGCATGGCTCTCGATCATGAATTGAGATATAAGTAGACCGGAGCTCCAGTCATATCCCTTTCCATCACACATGTCTGTCCATTCTTCAGACGATAGTCTCTCATCTGTTTGTGAATGGGATTTTCTAGATGAAGAAGCAATGTTTGTAGATCGACCCATTGAAAATCCTGTAACACCAACTGTCCATGAGTGTCAAAATGCTCCCTTGGTGATGCAATCTGCCTTGAGCAGCCTGCAGCACAGCTCTCAATATGGACTTTTTGGCCAGACTCTATCTGTACAGTGAGCAGTCACTTCATCTATCTTTCTACATCCTCTGATTTACTGTTGGCAGCTCAAAAGGAGCCGTCGATGCTCCTTTAGATAAACGTCTGTACATGAATTCTGTGTGTCCTCCGCTATGTCTACCTTTGCTTTCACTCATTTTATCGTTCGTGCAGAGTGCACCGTTTTCGGCCCTGTTGTGCGGTGTTCAAGGTATCATATTTGCTATGAGCCTCTTTGTATTCGGGTTGAGCATGATATCAGGCGGAGGCAAATCTCATACTCTGGCAACAATGCTGGAGAATCTTCTTATCCCGAAATTCAAACCAATTGGCTTGCTTGAGGAGGCCATGAGTGCCCTCATTCTTCATTTTGGAGAAGGAGGGACCTCATCCCTTCCCAGTGAAGTCACTTGGCTAGGATCCATCTCAAAACCTTACGACATAGAGCTACCGAAAGTCAGAGTGTTTGTCTCACCTTCCAGTATCAAAACAATGTGTGCAACTTATGGAAATGCACTCGGTGACAAAGTTGAGGTTTATCCATTGCATTTTACTCAAGCAGAGTTGGATGCGGCGGCTATTCTATCTATGATGTCAATCAACTCTCCTGATCAGGCACCCTTATACATGCACCTTGTCCTTGTAAGCAATGGTGTTTTCGATCTAATTGAAAATCGAACCATCTAATACCATTGTAGGAACGTCTTCGAAAACTCGGAGAAGACTTCACCTTTTACGCTTTTCAAAATGAACTTGCTGACCTGAAGGAGGAATTGAATCCCCTTCAGAAGGCAAGCCTGGATCAGCGGTTATCCCTACTTTATTCATTCCTGGAACCCTCCAAGGCTAGGTCCAAACGACCGGCTCGTTTTGCAAAGGGTCAACTCACAATTATCGATTTATCCGATCCTTTTATCGATGCAGATTCTGCTTGCAGAATCTTTGACATTATCTGTCGGTTGTTTACACGCATAAATCTTGATGTTGGCAAAGTTCTTGTCATTGATGAGGCGCATAAAGTTGGTAATTTCTTACAAGGTTGGCTTGACAACTTACGTCTCTTCAGTATCTCTCTATGACCAGGGGTGGTTCATCTGACCTGACGAAGAGAATTCTTAGTATTATCCGCCAACAGCGCCATCTCGGAATGCGAGTTATCATAAGTACTCAAGGCAAGCTCCGAATCATTCCTGTTTTTTCTTCATTATCTCAATCCTCTGCTGCAGAACCAACAATACTTCCCCCAGTTGTTATAGATCTTTGCACAGTCATTATTCTGCATAGATTCCAGTCCCCTGCTTGGTGGGAACATATTGTCAAACATGTTTCGGCTGATTTTTCCCTTGGAGACGCATTTGATCGAGTTGTCCGACTCCAGGTAATCTTCAATTTCAAATGATCGGGAAATACATTTACCCACATTGTAGACCGGACAATCAGTCATTTTTGCGCCATCTGGGATCGGCATGTTTTCAAATAACAACGCACGTGATGGTGAAGATATTGGACTTTTTGGGAGGAGATATCTCATTTGCAAAACAAGAAAACGGGTGACCGAGGATGGTGGAGCATCAATTTTGGCAACCAGCTCTTCTACAGTCTGATCAATTCTATTGTTACTTGCTGGGTCTTTTCCATCAGATTTTGGATTATATATTTAAGCATAGATATTGTGTCGAATTTTGTCGCATTGAAATCGCACGTCTCATTTTGATCCTCATTTTGATCCGCCTTCCTGCCTAGTGAACCCTCGAAATGCCTGGTCAGTCCTTTCTAGCCCGGATAAGATGTCTATACAAACTTATTTGCAAGGAGGCTATTTCGCTAGGTTTTGAGGAAGTGTATTCAATGGGCTGAAGTAAGAGACAAAATATGTGTAATGACTAGGTTGTATTTTCAAATGGCTTCTTGGTTGCATCTGGCAGACTTAACACAAATTCCTAGGATACAGAGAGCATTAAGTAGTTCCAGGACCCGCTATCGCAAATTTATGTGCGCCCAGATAGACATTACCGGTTGCCTAAGAATGTATTTTCTGCTAACATACATTACGGGACCAATGTTGTCTGTTCAAATAGCTGATTTACTGCGTCATCAGTAATGGAAGGGTATATATGCAGTAATCATCCATATCCATGTAAGTAGCAGTCTGGGTAGCAGAACCCCTGGTAGAATCACTTCCTATTTTAACTTTTCTTTGTCGCTGTATATAGCTACAGGATTGGAGAGTGATGATGTACATGCTTTTGAGATACAGGTGAGGAAGAGAAATCTCAGAGGTTTCCTAAAGATTTCCTAAAGCAGTAAACGGCAAAGTGTCCCACGAAATCTAGTCCTTGGCATACAGGGTTCATCAAGAGTTTTAGCAACCCTATTCGTTCCTGTGACATGCAGGATCCACTGAGTCAAAACACTGAGCAAATGGCTGCTATTGCAGAGCAAGTAAAAGAGGAACAGTATTCTGAGGAAGTAGCTGATTTATCTACTATCAGGGCATCCGACGTGCATGAAACGGATGAAGACTGGGAAAGTGAAAGGCAGAACATTGTGCAGGTTGGCGAGCAAGTGTCCCACACACCCCTTAATGCACCAGATGATAATGAGGACGAGAGCGAAGAAGACTCCAAAGAATTCGTATATCCCGATGCAGGCTCCGTGCCTCGTAATGAGGCGACACCTATATCTGTGACGATGGAGACACCCTTAATGGAACCTGTTGACTCTAACCAGGCGCCCTTCAAAGAACAAGCTCGCTCACTATCGCCGCCTCCGGAAACTCCTATCGTTGGGGAAACCTCGCCTACAACCCGTTCGCCGCCTTTGACCTCAGAAGTGATTATTCATCCTTCACCTTCTCCAAGCTTCCCTTCTCCCGCACAGCTAGAGTCTCTTTATGCTGCAGCATCTAGCGGCGACTTGCCACTACTCAAGAGGCTCTTCATGCACGCGGTCGAGAGTAATGCTGCCCATCAATTCAGCCTGGCAAATGATGCGTCAATGCGCACAGGATTTACTATGCTTCATGTTGCCTCTAGTCGCGGTCATCTGGAAATTGTTCAATGGCGTGAGTCATCACATCGGCCACTCTTGCATGCGAAATCTAACGTGCCACAGTCATCGAGGATTGTGGTGCAATGCCTGACCTTGAAGATAGAGAAGGAGAAGTATGTTAGGTGAATTCAGTGAACATTTATTAACTCTTGAACTCCTTCTCCAGACAGCACTTCATAAGGCTACTCTCAAGGGCCACATGAGTATCATTCGTTATCTGGTCTTCGTCAAAGCTGATGTCCATGTCCGTGACGCTGATGGATGGACTGCCCTTCACAATGCATGTTCCAAGGTGCAGAAGTCTCGTTTCCTGTCAGACGGGTTGATTGATAAATGGACTAGGGATACCTCGATATAGTCAAGTATCTTTGCGAGAAAGCAGGGGCCACAACTACAGTTGATGGGATACCAGGGGTCGACATTCGTAGCAAAGATGGGTGGACACCTCTAAGTAAGTAGCGAACACCTAAGAGGATCTACCTATCGGTCTAAACAATGTTCAAGTGAATTCGGCATCCAAAGGACACCTCCCCATTGTCCATTATCTGCTCTCAAAGCAGGATGCCAATCCCCTGATTCGAAATAAATGGGGGGAAACTGCCTACGATGCTGCTGCTGCAGTTTTCGAAGTTTGGATCTGCGAGGTGTGCTTTACTATGGTTTTCGTATGAATAGCTAATGGCCTTGGCGCAGGTGCTACAACAAGCAGAAGCGGAGCGTTGGCGGGGGACGGCTACACCTTATGATCCCCTTTTAGTTCACACGACACTTCCTATCATACTCTACGAATACCAAAGGCTCGACCTGCGACTAAAAACTGTTGCTACTTCCGGTGGCCGACCCAAATTTTCCGCTTCTGGTCTCGGGAAGCGGGGTCGTCGAGTTCCCTACGAGTTGAAGCTGCCTAGGCCTGATGGAGCTACTGGTGCCCGTCTAATTCCTGCCTCTAGGAATGGTGTTCTACTCCCACTGCGTGATGCACCTTGGGAGATTCCACGTCCCGTTGATATCGATAGATCTGCTCCTGATATCACAGAAAGGAGCCATTTTTGGCTGTACGCCTTCCCATTAGATCTGAATTGTAGATATGCTCATGTTAAAACAAGGTCTGATTGGACACTCGATGTGACACATCCTGGAGTAGATGCTGAAGAAGGATGGCAATATGCGCAATCTTTTGATGATCCTGATGAGAAATGGACTGGTGAACGGCCTCCGCAATTGGAGAGAGTGTTGACAGGCAACGGAGTAGTCGCGGCTGGTTTTGGCGGCTCATCCTCTCGTAATGCCTCTCTTTCTTCAATACCTGGTCGTTTTACTCTCACCTGGGTTCGCCGCCGCCGCTGGGTCAGGATCATGAGAAGACGTCTAGACATACCCCCTTTACCCTTTCTTGAGCCAGATGGCTCGATGTATCATTTGGATTCAGATGGAACCTTGATACCCTATGTTGAGGAGCTTCAGTCAAATGTTGATGAAAATAGCGGACGAGAACTAGGCACGATGTCGTCTTCTTTCTTTTCCTCCACTCAAGATTATGTTGGACGTGCTCGCTACCTTGTCGGAAATGACTCTTGTAATGATGAAGAGAATAATCCGTTGTCAGCAATTGATGCCCGACGTACTATTGCGAAGCTTGAACGCGCTACCGAAGAATTACGCAATGGCATATTGAGTCAGTGGATTGCTGAGCCGTGGGGTCTATGATCTGAGAGACATTTTAGGTGACGAAGACACAAATCGTCGGAGACAAGCCGAGGTATTGTTGAACACATACAGTCGAGAATTAGAACGTCGTCGATTGGCGGCAAGTGCTCAGGGGTTGATTCTGACTGGTCAAGGTATGTATTGAAACTGATTTCCTGACATTACTCACATAACAATAGGCGACGAAGACGCAAGTTCGGAAGAGGAATTTTGGTATCCTTCTGCTACCCCTCCGATCACAAGGCCGACTTCCAGAGCGTCGCATCGGTCTGATTTTTTCAGTCGGCCAGGAGTTTCCCGCGCTCCGACTGACCTCACTCCCCAGCTCTCTCAAGCCCCCGAATTCCGTGTACCAACCAGGGAAGCTCCTCAGAAGGTCGCTACTCCACATTGGATATCTCCAACACCTCGTCAGCTGACTGCCCAATGGGAGCGAGACGACCAAGTCAGCCAATGTCGAGATTGTCAAAGAAAATTTACGTTCATCCTCCGCCGCGTGCGTGATCATTTATGTTTATCTTCTAGCTTTCTGTCTGATGTATTCTTCTGCAGCATGTAAGTACACAGAACCAGCTCATTGCAAGAAAACGGCAATTCAATCCGTCTTCCAGCATTGTCGCAAGTGTGGCCAAATCTTTTGTGATCGTTGTTCATCCTTCAGGGTCTTGCTTAACCCCACAGACATTGTCCATGATCAGACTAGCCCCGAGCCATCGGGCTCTTCTAGTTCGCAGCGTGTGTGTCATACGTGCTATGAACAGGTCATTGCAGGTGTGCCAAATAGGTTGGCCAACCGTGGGTATCCCATCGAGCGCATAATCGTTGATCAAGAAAGACTGTCCGTTCCGGGGAGTCTGACGCGAAGGGAGTCGAGCTCTCAGCTCAGCGACCTCGCCGAGTATGTTCTAGTCCTTTTTGACTGGAAGTCCAGAATTGACAGTTCTTTGACCAGTTGCCCTGTCTGTAATCAAAATCTAGACGAGGTCGGAGACGCGATAGAACAGGAGGAACATGTCAGGCGGTGTCTGGATGAAGGACATGGCCCTTCTGTCTCACGCTACCTCGTCTATAGGCTTCCTGCCGAAAGTGCCCTTCTTGGTGTCGAATGTTAGTCGTGTGGGTTACCTGATTTCAAAAGCTGACGGTACTATTAAAGGTGTCATTTGTTTGGAAGACTTCGTTAAAGGTCAAGTTTACACTCAAAAGCAAGTTTAAGTCATTTGGGACTGATACATGATTTAGGTTCCACTGTCGCTCGTTTGAGTTGCTTCTGCAGTTTCCACAGTGGTGAGTAGTCATGCCTACCTCACTAGACAAATTCTGAAGGTTGATCCACATAGCTTGTCTGTCCTCTTGGTTACAACGTGGAAAGAGTTGTCCGGTCCATGCCCGCTGAGCAAGAACAAAATTACATTTCATCTTCGACTATGAGGTTTACTATTTACAAGTACATTTGATTTCGTTTGCTAATAGCTAGTCAAAATTGTCCTGAGGCTCACAAAAAAGTGCTGTAGTTAATTCTACTCTCGTCGATACGGATGACGCTGGAAAGATCGTCATAATCCGGTTCAATAATATCCTGACCTTTGCGGCCATCGTCTTGATCGTCTTCAAACCAGGTAGATGGATCGTCGTCGTCCGAGTCCATGTCGGAGTCGTCCTCCAGATCCGAGTCAGTAGGCTTATGATTCCTATGAGATACTTAGAGAATTAATCGGGACAACACCACAGAACTGTTGGACTCACATAAAGGCCAATATACGAGCCTCTCTTTCTTTCATGGTGTAGTACCCTCCATCTACAGGAATACCTTGCCTGCGCTTTTTCTCGCGGATGCGCTCTTCACGTTCCTTGTCTCTCAGAAATGTTTGTCGTTCAAGTTCCATGGCTTCTTGCATGCTGAAATTTGAGGGCGCATCTCCACGATGCGAGCCCAACGCGATGTTTTGACTCTAGAAGTTGTTCTTAGTTTTTGTAACGATATCTGATGCTGACCCACAAATCGTGCCAAAGCTCTCTTCTTGGCTTCGATAATTCTACTCGTAGGAGGTTCTGGTAGGTCGATGATCATATCATCTTCGCCGCGTATCCTGGTTTCCTTCAGTCCTGTGTTGATAGTTTCAATCCCGTCGAGCTCAAGTAACCGAGATTCTATGGCAGCTTGCTCGGCTTGTACCCTGTGAACGTAACTGGAGGTTGATGCTCCACTGTAACACGACAATGTGTGAGCAATAGGTGTGAGTGAAGGCGGTGAAGGGGATATAGCGTACGGTGAGGCCAATATGGTTGTGTTGAGTCTGCGGAGGTCTTGTAACTCGTGGATCGTCATTTCTGCGATGGGACGTCGTTTGGGACGCACCGAGGGGCGAAAACCTGGTGGGACTTGTTGCTTGCATTGAGGTGAGGTTGGAGATCTGGGACTACCCAAAGGCAAGCTTCTTGCATTCCGAGTTGGACTTGTTGCTTGAAAAGACATTGTGGATGAAGGAATGATTTGATTGATATGTATAAAGTGGTCAACTACTGCCATACAAGGTGAGAACACGTTTCTATATCTGGCCGGACT
>Ga0153946_1000795_pt1 | contig 13953 bp, 11 predicted proteins | sample TSNJ030MetaG_FD_104751 | JGI IMG/M metagenome (GOLD analysis project Ga0153946, IMG submission 104751) | Attine ant fungus gardens microbial communities from New Jersey, USA - TSNJ030 MetaG | ecosystem: Host-associated > Fungi > Mycelium > Unclassified | place: USA: New Jersey, Wharton State... | reverse complement strand
TTACTACTGCCCTAATACTATGGTTATACTATCACCCCAAGAAGAGGATCTCTAACCTAAATGCCTTCTTAAGGATGCAGCATTACTCCTCTGCATGTATAGCCCACAATAGGACTTCAGCACAAGGTTTATAAAGTAAAAAAGATACAAGTAGTCTACTGGCAACACCACTCAATTGGCAGGTCAGGTCTCAGACACAATACCTGAGCTTGGTACTGCACTTCCACCAATAGTCTCTAACTGACTATCAAGTCCCCTTAAGCCTAGGGCCTGGCTATATTGTAGTGGTCCTAAGTTGTGTCATCCAGATACCAAGGAAGATGAGAGAGTAAGCTGGCAAGGCTCTGTGATAAGTGGGACCAATGAGAGAATCAAGTTCTAGTATAGTGACTTAGCCTGAGATAACTTAACTACACTCCTGGTTCAAGTTGACAAGAAGAACTCAATGGAGTTCTCATTCAATTCTGTACACTACTTATACATTTACTACATGGTCTGTGTACTACTTTTCCCATGCTCATCATGTGACTCTATCATGTGACATCACCTGACTTTGTGATGCATTACCTGTGACATGTCATGTGATACTTTCTCACACTCCTTGTGTAGTAAGTTCAGAAAAGAAAAGAAAAATAAAATAATGACTTAGCCATTTTGTTAAGTCATGACATATAGCTTTACTCAAAGTTTCTCTTGTTTGATAAGACAAATTCAATGATCCAGACTCCCACTGTCTTTGACCTGCATTGTCTTGGTAAATAGCTTCATCATATGGCCTTTGGTAGCTCATGATAAAGGAGAAATACAAATAAATTGTAAGCCTAGATTTATCTCCATTCCATAGTAGATGCCATTAGGAGAAATTCTGGATATGGTATGTAACTTTGATCAGACTATCCATCAGAGGCTAGAGAATATCTAGGGTAAGTCTGGTAAGGCCTCCTTGCCAGATCTCTGTATCTAGGGAAGTCTGGGAGACCCCCCAAATTTGAAATTTGTACTCAGCAACTTTGTTCTAGGTCTATGTAACACAGATTTCCCTGGGAAGTCATCTAGTGTACCGACACCTAATTTATGATGTTCCTGACCCGAATACCAAACTCTCGAATAGTCAACGTCTGTCTTGCATCACGCAACTCAACTATCTAGTTCCTATGCGGTAATGGTCGCTGCAAGAAGTAAAACTGGAGACGAATTTGTCAAAAACCTTCAAGATCTCAGCAACAAGGCTCATGTTCTTGAACAGCAAATCCAGAAAGCCGGTCCAGGAAACTACAACCATGGGCTGGTTCGTAGTCAACCGTATTCAACCTCACTATAAACTCATACCCAGATTTCAGAATCTTCAGCTAGAAATCATAAAAACTCAGAGACTGATCGATAGAATCAGTTACAATGCTCAGGTGACATTCTGTATTTTGACCTGGGTGGCCTAGAGTCTGATTGCAATCATCGTATATGTAGAATACGGCATCCATTCCTGATGATGATGCACGAAAAGTCGTAAAACTTCTTCAAGAAATAGTGGCTACTGCTGTGAGATTCCTCCTTGATCTCATCTCTAAGGCGCCCAGGTTCTCTTTTCTTGAGAGGCTCTTTATTTACGCAAATTTGGTATCTATTGAGAAGAGTGTTCGCAGCCTTCAAAAAAACTTACTTGACAAATGTCCTGTACGTGTTTTCCAGTTGGGTTCCTCTCGTTTCTCATGGCTTACACTTTTCCAGGAACAATATCAGGACACAGCCGAGGAACTCAAAAATCAAACCGAAACAACGCTCAGTGCTGCCACTGAGGCCTACAGCTGGTGAACCAATAGCGTCATTTGGAAGTTGTCGTGCATTATTGGCTATTTTTCCACATTTCATTGTTCTCCGTAAATAATATCCCGCGAAGTGGTGAAAAAGCTATCCAGTTGGCAGCAATCATTAGGCCATGTTCGTGCTTTTTTACAATTCCTCTTAGACTGGAGCTTCTCCCTTATTGACACGGCGGACAAACAGCTGTCAACTGAAGGTTTGATGTCAAGTGCCTGCTAACGTGTCACACTTGTGACATCGACAACATTAAATAGTCTGGTTGAAGTGAGAGGTTTAACATCCCACCGTCATTGGAAATCCCTGGTCGAGGATCCAAGTCGGAAGGTGAAGAAACTGCGTTAGTAAGTTGATAAGGGAAAGGTTGTGCCGATAGATTCGGAGTAGTAGGAAAGGGGTTAGGACCTTCCCTTTCCCTCTTTAATTCAAAAAACTCAGGGTCGTTAGGGTTAAAATGAGGGGAAGGGGGACTAGAAGAGGGCGCGGATACTGTTTTTGGATCCAATGGTAGTTGCTGCAAGAGACCGCCCGTCATGCTGGTGCCTCTTTCCGGTACGCCTGATTGACCCTGATCAGACTGACGTTCAAATCGACCTTGTCCATTAGCCCTCCGTTCTTCCTTGTTCTTGCATCGTTCTTTGAGCTTTGTTTTTGCCTTAGCAAGCTCTGCATCCAAATCCCTCTTATGGCCTTCTGACATATCTGAAATAATCTCTGAAAATATCGCCGTAGAACCAAGGCCTCCAGAGCTGACGGTAAAACGATCTCGACCTTGCCCCTTTTGAATTTCTGTCCCATTTCTATTACTATCAAGCACTATCTCTTCTGTCAGATCGTCTGAAAAAAGAAAGATTTCAACTCACAAGGTTGGTCTCGTAGCATGTCTGCAGTAACATAGGCTTTTGCAATGGCCTGGTTGGCTATATCTCGCGGATCGTCCTGCATACTGGTTTCATCATCCTCGGAACAGTCGATAATGAAATTGTGAGCGTTTCTGAAGAACCCCATAGGGTTGAAAGAGGGACAAACGGAGTATGAAGAGCTGTGTAATTATGTAGCACAGCCTAAGTCATACGTCAACACGAGGCAGGTACACATGTCATGTCATGAACAAGGACAAGAACAAGAACAGCTGTTCATAAAAAGGCTGTGTAGACAAAGGGCTCGGACAGGTAAGTTGAAGAAATCAATGTGTCTTGTTGAAGCGCTGCTGCCTATCAACAAAATACTATCGCTTCTTCAGATCTACAGGATCATCGGACCGGATAATATGATCTAGAGATGAAAAGCATACCATGGGCCCACATGGCTGCACCAACACGGTTCAATATCATAAAAACCCGAGAATCGGTATTCCTTCCGATACCAATCAGAATTTTGAATTCACTATTCATTGTATGAGACACATGAAATGTAGTACAGTGAGGTCTGATTAGCAAGACAATCGAAACAGGTGAAATACAAAGTGTCACCTGGGTGAACTGGAATGCTGATTATACGCATCTTTATTTCGACATTTGAAACATCATATCTACTACTGAAATTTTCTTGCGTTCTCCGGTGTCCACTATAGTCTTAATACCTTAGTCTGGTCAGAGTTTCGAGGAAATTCGAAGCGGTTCAAATTTCGGTGTCCGTCGTTCCTGCATCGCGCTGATGTTCTCTTTCACGTCCTGGGTTAACGAAGGATTCTTCAGTTCTCCCCCAAACATGTCAAAAAATCGAAAACTTGCATTCGTCACGAGAGCATTCCAGCTCTGCGTATACACCAAATTCTCCTCAACAGGATGATCTCGTCTGATACAAGTTTCACACACACACACACTCTCTCTCTCCATGCCCCAAATTTTTTTTCAAATAAATATTGATGACTCAGTTTCCCCCAAAGACGAACGCAAATGCCCCGCTCATGCTCGGACCAAAATGAAAAAATTATCACACGAATTCCTTCTTATATTACTCACTCACTTGCCTCCCCGTTGTCAAGCCAAAAAAAACAAGATCAAAAACCTCCGATACATGAGAACGGCATCATATCCTCTGAGAAAAAGGGGTCTTTTGTCAGAGTATATATATGGGCATGGGTACATCTCGGAACCGGTAAGACATAATCCAACCCCTTTGATGCTTTAGTTTAGGCAATCTAAAAAAATAAGAGATCTCAGAATAGATAAAGACGTTGTCGAAGGACCATTCCTGGTGCAGTTGTGTATTTATGTATACGGTGTCCTTTTCTCATGTGAACATTCGCTACTTTGTAGATCTCTCTCTCTTCCTCTCCTTGTCCTCCCCTTTCCCACTTTGAAGGTATGGGAAATGTCGAGTTGAGTAGAGGACGAACGGTGTTTTCAATCTCTTTGAGCCTCATCAAATTACTATACTAGGTCACCCTATCAGACGCGAGTTCAGTCAGCCAGGTAGAAAATGATGCATGAATGGGTGACTGACTGTATGTGGCATTTTTTTAAATCTGCTCCATGTATTGTATTTTACGTCAACAGCTTTTTTGCCGTCTCGTCAAGAAGCAAGAAAGTATGATTGGAGAGTAGATGAGTCTCACACAACAGACAAAGAGATACGATTTTTTTTGTTTCCTTTGTGAGAGCTAACAACCTCGGTGAAAACAGGCTCAGTAGGAATGTTAGAATAATTACATAGTCATAAAATGTAGCGCAAAATAAAAATGACACTAACAAGCAGTTATGAGGATTTACCGACCCAGGACCAGTGCTGGTTTGCACTATTGAGTTCCAATTCTCTACATCCTTATGTTGACAATCCACAACCCAAGCTACCACATGCATCATCCTTCCAAAAGATGAAGAAAGGAAAGGGCCATTCTGGTAGAGAGTACCAAGAAAGCGGAATATCAAATACTGCACTAAAATTAGACTATCATTTTATGTCTTAGTGTTCATGTTAGACCAGATGTTTCGTTTTAGATACAGATAAATAGCGACCGTAGAGATGAAATTTGCTGCACGTTTCTCCCCCATTTTGCATTGCTTGTTCATAACCTCTCTCCATGTTCAAATTGAAATTTTTCCCTCACCCCCACGCTCACTTTCTCGCATGCACCTACAAAAACATGAAAACTTTTGAATTCTCTTTTTTTTAAAAATATTATCAATGTTGGAAACGCGATGAAAATCGGAAAATCGGTATCTTCAAGGGAAGAACCCCCCCCTTCCCCTCCCTCCTTAATAGTTCATATCAAAAAAAGGGTCTCACAGACAAATACCAACTCATAAACTCTCTTTCCCTTTCTTGGCATGGCAATTACCCTGGACCCTTATCTTGGTCCACACCAAAACCAAACTCCTAAATTTTTTAAAATATGGAGGCCAGGGTAACTGTTACCTCCCCGTCCTACTGGGAAAAAATCCATATCAGCTTTTCAAATCCATCTATCCAGGAATTATCCACAAATGAAAACCTTGATAATATAGCATAAAAAGCAGCATTTACTAATCCATTCTATCCGTCTCGATCATATAATCGTGGTAGCCTCGTCATCATCATCATCAGCAGCATCATTACACTTCTGTAACAGCCTTTTTATCATGCGATTTTTCATTTTGTGCTGCACTAGCACCATCTAAATTCGAAGATTGATCTTTCCTATGTCCAGGAACACCAACACCCCTAAACACCAGAAGCGAGAGGAGTGCTGCAAATACAGCAAATGCACAACACGTCCATTGGGCTGCTCTATAACTGCGTATGACATCCTCTCCTTCACGCAAACTCGACGTTACGCGATTAAAGACAACGGTCGATATCGTGACTCCTGCGGATGTTCCGAGCTGAATAGGTTGAAGCATAAGTCACATGCATAAGCGGCCGAACAAAAATACTCACCTGGACCATCGTCTGAAACAAGGCCGCAGCCAGACTTTGTTCGTGAGGTAATGATATTTTGGCATTATATAAAGTTCCTGCCGTGAACACAAAATCGACTCCAAAGACAGAAAGAACTGTCGCGGGAAAACCAAATGCCCAGTACGTGGCTCTGGGATTGATGAGGGCGAAGAGAATACACGCGCCTGCGGTGCCCAGAGTTCCCATTGCTAGGTAAAAATCAGGATCCGAAGACGAATAGCATTCACTAAAGACGCACTTATGATCACAATCATAGGGATACGAGCTGCCATGAATCCAACAATAGAGTTACATATAACGCCAACGACGAACATGGGTAAAAGCCGGACAACGACACCCAATGGCCTGAGATTCGTGTAATCCTGGTAGTATAGCTACATGGAATGTTCAGATTAGCCACACATATAGAATTATGGATCTCTCACCTGTACCCAGAAGGTCCAGCCAATGAACGCAGACCACGCTAGGAATGCAATAGCCAACACTGCAGAAAAGCGACCCTTTGCTCTAGCCCAAAGCGATAGTTTCATAATTGGTGGTGGCAATTTGTCGCACCATCTATCAGCGAGCTTATCCAGTCGTCCTCGTCCGGGGTTATCTGATTCATCCACGAGAGACGATGCACGGTTAGCTAGTCTTCGATTCTGCGCCTTTTCCAAGAACCACTGCCAATAGATAAAAACACCGACAAAGAACACGCCAACGACGAGAAGTGCAATGATATCTGTCATAGTCATATTCATTCAAATGAAGAGCTCCAAGGGATCAAACGTACAACTGGTTGACCACCCTCTTGGTGCCCCTTCTCCCTCTCCTAGTACAAACAAGATGAAGACGAGTCCAGCAGTGATTATAAAAGCGCCGAGCCAATCGACTTTTTTCTCATCTACCAGATTTGGAACATCTTTATCGATGGCAAAAGCGCCCCCAGCGAAGCAGATGACATTGATGCCAGCAAATAGGTACAAGGTTGATCGCCAAGTTGCTCTTGATCCAAGTCACGATCAAACGAGAAACCAAGACAAGAACGGAAAACGTACGCTGTCCTCTCCGTTAATACACCTCCCATGATGTTTCCAAATACTGCCCCAACAGGTGCCCCTGCAGCAAACGTGGCGAAAGCGAGAGATCTAGCCCTTGATGGAGGAAATGCATGTGCAAGGATGCCCACCTGAGCCAGGTCTATCAGATAGATGCATATTATCAGGGGAATGAGAATGGCATACCGATGCTGGGATAGTGGCAGCGGCGCCGATTCCTTGAATGCCTCGAAGGATGATAAGCGTGAGGATATCTAAAAGATGAAAATGTAATTTGGCCGACCGCAGGAGAGGAAGACATACTATTTGCGAACCCACAACCGAGTGTAAAGGCTGCAAGGATCACCGTTCCGGCTAGGTAGGCCTTCTTCCGACCATACAGATCTGCTAACCGACCGCAAACCAACAGCAGACATCCCTAGTTTCAGCAGATGTTCAGCAATACTTTCAACGTAAGGTGCTGGCTTACGGAGCTGAGCGAGTACGCGGACACTATCCATTGGAGCAGCAAAGGGTCGGCGTTGAATTGATTTCCAATGGTTGGAAGTGCAATAGAGACGGTAGTGCTGTTGCCTATCTGAAAACAAGTCAGGCAGGCCTTCACCGGCAGACAGGAAGCGAACATTAATGATCATGCTGAGGGTTGCGACCAGAACAATGACGAGAGTGCTGGCTCGACTGCGGTGGACGACATGGTAGCCTTCCTGCCCTGGGGTCGACGCTACGGTTGTCGAACTCTGGCTCCGAGCGGTCATGAGCGTCGTGGAAGAAAACGCAACTACAAATAGGCTGCGTAGAAAGCTGCGATCAACCGGTGCTTACAGATCACTCGGAATGCTGCTCTATCATGAGAATCAATTAAGCAACGAGTGGGGTGGCGTCCAAACCGATGACAAATGAGTATGTGATAAAATAATTAGATGCGTAACATATATATTCAACTTTTGTGGCGCAGCATAAACCGTGTCAGGACTTTGTGCTCGCTCCATCTATACATCCTTTTCACTCCTTAATCTTGGCCAGAATCTCCGAGTCTTTGAACAGGAAGTACTCCTGGTGTGCCATCGTCAGTGAGCATCCACAGACACAAAGATAAACGACAATTCACCTCTTCACCGACCTTGATTTGGTTACCGCCCCACCCAGGAAGAAGAACTCGATCACCGGCTTGGACACTCGTAGGAACAACTTTGCCGTCCTTGTCGGGAGCGCCCGGGCCAACGGCAATCACAGTGGCTTCAGGGAGGGGGTTGTTGGTAGCAGAACTCGGCAGGAAAATTCCGGCCGCAGTTTTCTATCACAAACTATGATGAGTATCATGGCTGGATGCCACCAAATAGCAGAACACGAACTGTCTCGGGCTTGAAGCGCTGGACCAATACACGGTCGAGGAGAGGGAAAAGAGACTTGATAGACTTGAAAGTTGCTTGAGTGGCCTGTCAAGCATGAGGAAAACACTGACTGCACTTTATGATGTACGCACCATGAAGAGCAAAGGAGGTAGTAGTGGTAGTCGAGGCGAAAGAAGGGGTAGACGTGGAAGCTTCCCGATTTTTGATTTCTGGAGTCACGTGTCATCGACGCGTCGAACTTGATTAAGTAATTTTACAAATGGATACGCCATCAAATCAAACTTCCATATTATTAGGAAACAATCTCAGTGATATTGACCCAGTGAGTGGAATGTTCTCCTGGAAATCCAAATTGATTTATGAGAATGCCCATCAGTCAACTATCTTATTGGATCAATTCATCCTTCTCCCTGAAAAGGACACTGGCACTAATTTACACTGTTTCTGTGTCAACCTCACCTACTGTGCGGATCCCTTAACGCACCCCTACCTCATGACAGGAGAATTGCTGCCAAAAAAGCTATTGGCATAACTAGGAACCCTTGACAGCTTGCAACTCACACAGCAAGTCATTGTACAAGAGATGTTCGAAAGGAGATCTACTCGAGAAACCAGGCATTGTAATTGAAGCTCAAAAAATGCAAATGACATTACAATACCTGAGCTATACAAAGGACGAAAGACAGAAACCCCAGTCAGCCAGCATAAGAAGAACAAAGGAGGAAAGGACTATAAAAAGACCTATGCAAACGTCATTAGCGAGATAAGGCAGGACCGGCACTCAGATACGTGAAAACATCAAGACAGACGAGAAGGCAGATACGAAGCAGTTATAGATAAAATATACCATATAAAAAAGTACCATGGTACGCTCAAGAACTACACCCTTCCTCGAAAGACAAGCTCACCACCATCCGCCAGGAATTTTGGACCAACACCAGCAAACCTTGAGCGCTTCCCAAACGCTCTCAAAAACACAACGCAGATAGCAAACAGCGCAACGTAGGTCGATAGCTTGAGTCCAAGTTTAGCTATTCTCCGGATGAGAGTCATTGGACTTTGGGTTTTCAACGTCGACACTGATGTCGAGGATGGCGATGACACAGAGGAAGGACCACTGAAACATATAGAAAGACCCAACATCCCCAAAACACGAGAAACACTTGGCTTGCGTTTCACCCAACAAACATACCCCTTCTCTTCTTGTTCTTTTCCTTTGATCGCCTCCTCTTCCTCTTTTGCTCTCCGTGCACCCTCATTCTCCTTCTCGGATATCCACTGTTCGATACTTTTCAGCCTCCTCTGGACCTCCCTCACCATATCCCTTGTCTCGGCCATACTCTTCTCCAGCTCCGTCTCCTTCCTTTCCAACTCATCCATTCTAGCTACATTGGAAGTCCAATCTGGGCCATCCATGAATCTCATGGGCTCAGGCGTCGAATCGGCTTTATCCAGCTCCTTTGGAGAAAGTGATAGTACCACTGGTGAAGCCTGTTCCAGTTCCTGACTAGCATGACTTGACCGGAGCTCAGAAGATGAGAGGGAGCGAGCATCCCCGATACTCTTAGTCATCACATCATGATCATCTCCATCGACATGTTCAACCGTATTGATGTCAGCCATATTCCAAGCCTTCACATCGCTCAACGGTGTCCTCTTCTTGTTGGTTCTCTTCAGGGCTCCACCCGATTCCAGGCCCAAACTAGCAGGGGAGTCAACTTTGTCTAGCAGAGCTTCAATGCTTTCTTCCATTACTCCTACTTCCCCTCCCTGATCCTCATGCGAGGCGTTGACTCTAGGCAGTGGTATACTCTCTACGAGGGTAATGACTGCACTTTTTGGCTCACGTAAACTTCCATTCCGCGAATTAGCAAGACTTTCGGTCCCGTCACTCCCAACAATTCCCATGTCTGACTGCTTCAGATCTGCCCCATCAGTGCCCGCAGAGGACCCCAGGATAGGGTTCGAGTCATGCACAGGCACAGGTATAGAGAATGGAGCGACTTCCTTCTCCAATAACGCCTCAATACCCATTTCCTCTTCTCTCTCTAGCTCTTTCACACCTTGACCTTCAACAAAAGGAAGCGTACTCGAATTGAGCAAACCCTCAGACGATGATGGTGATGGCGATGAAGGAACAACGGCATGACGATGGTTTTCTCCCCAAGCTTCAACACCAGATAGGCGATGCGAATGTATCTGTGTGGATACTGAGATGACTCGTGTTCGAGGGTGATGATGATGACTTTTGATCTTAGGGACATCAAGACGGTCACTTCCAGTGCCCATATTTTCTTCAGCACCTGCGGTTACTTCACCACCCATCTCGTCTCCAGCAACTAACAGGTTACCCTTCATACTCGGAGCAACAGACTTATCGTTACTCATACTCGCCACCCTTGACCTCGGTCGACTTCCCGGTAGCGACAGGTTGTCCTTTTCTTTCTTTGAACTCGAAGGTACACGTGAACGCGGACGAGAAGTCGAGAATACGCGAGAGCGTGGTCTCGGTTCCAGCAGTTCTTCAAGCTTCTCCTCTAGGATCTTCGTAGGCGACTCACGTCCTCCATGACGTGGCTGAGGCACCAGGATTTGTATAGGCATAGAACTGGAATGGGATAGTTGATGGTGATGTCTTTTCCCCTGCGATTGAACGTGGGATGAAATCTGGTGAGGTGAATGGGAAGATACTAGGTCGGATTGCTGCAGATGTGCAAGCTGTGGTTGGGGCTGAAGCTCCTGGTGATGGATATCATGTTGGACATCAACACTGGGTATCTGTGCAGTGAGAGACGGGCTCGAGTCTGGAACATGGGGTAACACTTGCACGTGGGGAGCCGTGATGATCGACTCTACCGGTATATGAGGCACCTGCATCTGATCAGCAAGTCCCGATACACCCAGGATTACACCGTCATCACTATCACCAACACGCAATTGATCAGTCAGTGGAATCGACATAGCGGGAAAAGCGAGTGGCTGATAGAATTGGCCTGCATGTGGAGGTAATGGTAATGGTCGAACGCCTTCCCCTAAAGAACTCATATACAAAGCATCAAAAGACTGCGGTTGTTGATCTAATGTAAACGCAGTTCCTGATTCGATTTGTCGGTGATCGCTGAAATCATCAGGCAATGATAGGGTTGCACCAGTCCTCTGAGATGAAACAACAGAAAGAGGAAATGAGAAGTCCTGGGAGGAAGGATAAGGTCCGAATGGAGATAAACCACTGCCCTGTGAGATATGCTGCTCTAATGGAGAGGGTGTGCTGTGCTCAGGAGACGAGATGGCTGAGGGAGGTGGGAACGGTAACAATCTGGGTTCCTTCTGGTGATCAGAATCAGCGTTGATGATAGCAGGCGATGCAAGTGTTTCAATTGTTGGTGTGGTCATTAGCATGTCACGCTCGGGATTCAGAACAATGGAATCAACAGGCAGCACATTGATGTATGACGTGGGCCGGGACGGGCCGTTGTGTTCAAACGATGCAACCATGCCTTGGACTCGTCCCGAGCCACTTTCAGGCCGTCCGCGGTGCACCCCTGTAAGGAGAGTTTAAGACAATGTATTACCAGAATGCCATAATGCATGCCTGTATTTGAACCCACGGAAGAGCTCGTCGAAAAGCTCTCATAGTTATCATCTTCCTGTTCGCCGTCCTGACCCCATATCTGTCCGCGGGGAGAGTTCCGTCGTAATTTATGAGCGGTATTCAGTAGCACGCTGCGCAACGGTTGGTTTATTTCATGCCTGGACACGCCGCCAGAAATCAATAAATAATCAAACAGTTTATAAGAGAGCGCTTACTTTTGAAGGTCACTTTCCGTGAGTTGTAAGAATCTCTGACCAGTTATCTTGTGCAAATGTATGAACGTTGCAAGATCCTGGGCGAAAGATGGCGATGAATCACCAGATGACGTGAGGTACGTTGACAATTGAGAAGGTGTCCAGACCCGCGGGTCATTAGGTAGCTCGGCTGTGACAGAGCCTTTCAAGGGTTCTGGTTGCGACAGGCTGTGTCTTGTATCTGACTGCCGCTTCATGTGTCCAATGAATGAAGTCTCGTGGTGGGGTTCAAATTCTGTTTTGGTAGGAGATCCTGAGGAAGCAAAATTGGGCGGGATAGGTAATGGCCGAGGAAGTTCTTCATTAGGAATATGGTTGTACTTATGTCCTTCACTTTGACGTGTTTGATTGACTTTGGGTTTAGTAGGAGATGAAGGTACGAAATGGTGTGTGCTGTGAGTCGAATGCGCAGAGTTGGAACGCGTGAGAACACCAGTGGATGTGGTTTTAATTGCGTAGGGGTGCGGATTCGACCTTGAGTCTCTCTTTGTCGAATTTGAGTTCATAGGAAATGAGAGACAAACAGGAGACGAATACGGTGAGGCTAAGTGACTCTTTCCCTTAAGGGTAATTCAACAACCATCACTAGACCGGATCAACGCCACCTAACAAACTCACACTCAGCTGTCTATGTTCATTTCTCGACTTGAGATTCACCGAGCGCACATAGACGGACCATGTGTTCATAATAGGATATCCATCTAGGGACACACCCAATATGAGATATTCAAGGTCACTGCCCCATTTCCTGTGCCATTGGATGTCCAGCGGAACGAGTTCCCAAGCCCCTGAGTGTATTCATCCTCAACCAATGTGATGTGAAATAGGTGTTCTTGTCAATATTGATATTAAGAGTTTTGTAGGACAAAAATAAGGTGGTTACTGTCATTTTTGTACTGCCTCTTCTACTTGTCTAACTGTTCAAAGTCCCCTCAACATTGGTGCAGTATCCAGATATTAAGACGAAAGCCAAGATCTTACTCACATCAGCAAAAACCCAAAATACTGATTATTACTTTGTGGGATAAATCAGTCATGAATTAGTGAAGTGCTTACTAAGTGAGATTAATCTTTACAAATAGGCCAAAATCAGTGCTTAATAAGTGATCAATAAGTATGGATAAGTTTGAATAGGCTCCCACTAGGTCTATGCCACTTAGTCATCCATTAGTAATGGGATAAGTGCAAATTCAAATTCCAGTTTAATTCACCAACGAAACACCAACTATAATATATCTGAATAATATCAAGGGCATGCCCTCCAAGTCATCTTATAGCCAATCACATAACATTTACTACACCTAGGGGCTTGTCTAGTATATTGGGAGGCTGGCAGCTTCAATTGTAAACAGTTAAGAAGCCATTTTTCTCTTATATTGAGTTGTAAATGCATAGTGTTATGGAATTGCATTGGGACTATAACTATTATCAGCCCTGGACTGATAACAAGTGAATGGTAGAAGAGATAATAGCAATAAAAGATAAGGAAGACAAAGATAATGCAATAAATGATGTGTTAGCACATCAAGATTAGGTTGGACTTCAGACTTGATTGGACTAATTATAGACATTGGACTAAAGGAGAAATGCTGGATAAACCTTGGGATAATTATGGACAAATCTTATTATAACTATAAATATTAGGATAAATGGGGAAACCTTGGACTAACCCATTCATAGACTCTGACTCAACTAGTCACTTACTGTTACTCACTAGTACTTAGAATAGTAGTTCTTGTGATGTTACTAGTCAGAATAAATACAATCCAGAAAGAAAAGGGAATGACAAGTTCTCTCTTTTTGTGGTTCATCTGAAAATCTACTTCTCTTGGAACCCCACATTCTCTTCAGTTTTTGGACTAACTTGTGGAGTGTGACTAAAAGCCTCAATATTCATCCTTTTGATATAACTCTTCTGAAAACCTTAATCTGACCCTTTGTAGAGAGACAAAGAGATATCAAGTGTTGATATAAACTTAAGGTTGAAGTATATATTCACTCTTGTGGTCTAGAGTTTT
>Ga0153946_1000791_pt1 | contig 14041 bp, 14 predicted proteins | sample TSNJ030MetaG_FD_104751 | JGI IMG/M metagenome (GOLD analysis project Ga0153946, IMG submission 104751) | Attine ant fungus gardens microbial communities from New Jersey, USA - TSNJ030 MetaG | ecosystem: Host-associated > Fungi > Mycelium > Unclassified | place: USA: New Jersey, Wharton State... | reverse complement strand
GTGGGTCCATGTGATTATGTCATCACAAGCTAAACTAGAAATTTAACGGGATTTACTAGGCCCACGGGTCCGTGTGATTATGCCAGGACAAGCTAAACTAAAAATGGAAAAGATGATTTCATAATTCCCAAAATTCAGTTATCAGAACCTATACACCACGTAATAAATTGCTGAGTATACATATCAGAACCTTGGTCTACAAAATCAGTTGTAATGCCAACTGCAATGTTGAGTGAAGCACTAATTACAATATTTTATATAGTCTAGTTATAGTACTATCTGGATAGCATGCCCTGGCGGTCCTCATTGCATTACAATTCATACATTGGCTTGGAGCCTTGCACTGGGTTACTTAACCTTGGTCCTTGACTACTTCAAAGTGACTGGGTCCCACTTGTACTCATCCTTAGGAGTGAGCTTTCAGCCACTTGGTTTATAGGCACTGGGCCAAGGTTCTGATTTTTTTCCCTAATTCAGCAGTTTATCACGTAGTGTACATAGACAGTCTGTCAGAGGTTCTGATAACTGCACCAACATTCACACCCAACTCGGAACAACACCAGCCGACCCCCCGAAGCTAGGGTGTAGTCAATAGTGTACCGCTATGTATCTCACCCACCGCGTCTTAGCACCTGCTTACTTGTTGCGGTATACAAATACAGAATTCTGTCTCTCTCTCTCTGATGGCTGAATTCTGTGAATTATGTAATTATATCTTCCATTTTAAGTTTAGCTTGTCCTGACATAATCACACGGACCTGTGCGCCTAGTGGATCCCCCAGTGGGAGCCTCCTTATGTGAGGAGATGAGCAAGCAACACAAGTGCACAGCTGCACCACAGATACTATCCTTAAACTACCTTTGGCCACTTTTGGGGTCCATACCAGCTTTGGCCAGTCACACCCACCTTAGGCATCAACAAACTTTGAACCCTGCATGAAGATTGACATGACAATAAAACCAGTCAGTCCTTTTGGAAGGCAGCAAATCATGTATTCGAGGCAGAAGATTTATTTATTGTATTGACTACTAAAGAAATTGATACTATACCCTGAAGGTGGACTTGTTGTAAGGTGAACTTGGACTTGGGTACATGACGTGTTTTGATGCGATTTCCATGTGTTGATCTACAGACTATGTTAGCCAAATTTTATGGTATTACAACATTACTAAAAGAACTTACCCCTAAAGCAGTTGCTGCTGCCTGGATACTTTTAGATCTCCCAGAATGGAAACCATTCATAGCCTCCTGGATCTTGTTTTCATACTCCAGGTCTTCAGTAGTCTGTTGCTTCTGTCAAGCCTGGTGAGCTGGGGGCATACTAAATGAGGCCATACTTGATGCGTTGATTGGGATCAACCAAATTGAAACTCAGACTTGGCTTGAACGGCAAAGTGTGACGTTGGTCAGCTCCCTACCCAAATTGAGTAACAAGAGCAGATTGTAAGATCGCTGTCCTAAAGCACAGATTGCTAGATATTCTTATATATATGTATAAATTTATCACTCTCAGAAGTGAGTTCTGCACTTTAAATCTTGTTATCTTCGAAAGTGGCCAAAGCTGGTATGGACCCTGAAGGTAGTTTAAGGATAGTATCGGTCGCACAGTTCGCTTCTAATTTGTTGGGCAGAATAAGGGAAGATGAACAGAAGTCCTGTAACAGCTTCCACACCGTGATAGAGGTAATTAATCCATCCAATGACGTTTCTTGCCCCTGGTGGTTTTGAAGCCTTGAAACTCCAGGCCACATTCTAAACGAGTGTCGTCGCTTATCTTGACAAAGATCGCACGTTCATCAAAGAGGTGGTTGAATTGTCCGGGTTAGATCTACGCCATATCCTGTTTCCATTTGCGATGCCAGAGACACGCTGTGTGGGAAGATTTGATTGACGTGCTAGTCAAGTCGCGTTCATAAACGCCAAAGCGTATCATTTTAAAGTTCCAGGTTTATCTGATTGAAGAAAAATAGAGTACACTTTCAACAAGGCCTCCAGCAAAGACATGACGAGCGAGTACCATAAGCAATTGAGGTCATGAAGAAAGTATGTGCACAAACGATCGTACAGACAAAACCTTCACAAAAGAGCAGTGATACTTTATGTAACATATGGCAAGGACCACTACGCATCACGATAGTTGGGAGTCTGAGTCATACCTGGGGTGCAGCATTTGTCTGCCCATCTATACGAACCACGCTCCTGAATATAGACCGGTAATGGGAGAAGCAGCGAATCTGAATACTGAAATATGGACATTCATCTGATCGCCGAACATTGAAGAAATCGCCCAAACCCCATTCGATCCAAAGACAAAGCCAACACAAAATGAATCAAACTCTAACAACGAATGTGTGAACCTATTTGTTTATCTAACAAAAGCCAACCAAATAAACTGATAGGACCAGCACATACACAGCGCGCGCGCTTTCTCGGCAGCATGAATTCTACATTTCCTCGCACACGCGGTCGCACACAATCACGGAACCGTCAATGGACTGCAAACGGCGACAGTACAGCGTTCACACAGAGTAGCAGAGGCAGAGGAGGCGTAGCGAGGGGAAGAAGATACCCGAACTCGACGTTACGGAATGTCCATCACGACGAGGGCAGCAAGCAGGTCGCAGTGCAACAACAGCAAGAGACAGCTCTAGAGAAGGAGCTAGAGGAGCTGCTTGGAGAAGTGGACGAGCCTGAACTAGAAACCCAGGAAGAGCGAGAAAAGTTCTACCAGGAGGTGTGTTTTGTGTGTTTGTGAGCCAAGGACTGAGCAGGAGGATATGTGTGCAGCTTGTAAAGGCGCGGGAGGTAGAGCGCAAAAAGGCCATCGCAGACGGTAAAATGGACGACCCCCTCGTCGCAAAGCGGCTCGAGGACGCCATCACCATCGTCGGCACCTGTCAGCACATGTGTCCCCGCTTCGAACGCTACAGACGGGAACGCGAAAACAATCTATTCGAATGGGAAACGGTGCGCCCCCCCTGCGTGCTCGTCGTCCCACTCATTCTCATTCTCTCACTCAGATCCCCGGAACAAAACGCGTCGACCACAGACGGGCAGTAAAGATGTACGAGCGCGCTGCAGGCGACAAAACACTCCCCTCAGACTTGCGTCCACCCCTCATCCTCAAGGCAAGTCGCTCTTTCCACCTCTTCCATCCCAACTCACTTTTTTCTTTAGAAAACACTCGACTATCTCTTCCATGACCTCCTCGGCCGTGCTAGTTTCTCCCAGACTTATACATTTATCCGCGATCGCTCACGCGCCGTCCGCAACGACTTTACAATGCAACACGAATCCGGTCAAATCGCCATCGAGTGTCACGATCGTTGTGCACGATTCCACATCCTCGCTCTCCACTTTGAACGAGACAAACCCGGTTTTTCAGTCGCCCTCGAGGAACAGCAACTCATGAACAGTAAAATCTCCCTCTCTCTCAGGTCTGTCCCTCACTCACCCTTTGTTCATTAGCTTTGCAGAGTCTCAAAGAGTTTTACACTGAACAACGGCCACGTTATACCTCCCCCAACGAACTCGAGATGCGCGTCTACCACCGTCTCATCCACATCCGAGACCAGCGCGAACGCCACGAAGACCTCCCACCCCATATCGCCTCTCACCCCGTCTTCAAACTCACCACGCTCTTCCGGCGCCACGTCCAAGCCAAATCTGCCCCTATCACCAAGACGTCCTCTTTGGTCGTCGATGAAGAGGGGATGAGGTTGTTTGCTGAGCTTGCGGGGGTGTTGCAAGAGCAGGGGAATGTTGTTATGATCTATCTTGTTGCTTGTATACTTGAGACGTTGTTTGGGAAGGATACGATTGAGGATATTGAGAGTATTCGAGGCCAGTTGAGGATTAGGGATGTTATTGATGGGATGGTTGAGGGTGGTGCTGGTGGTGGTCCGAGCCAAGGTGACGATCAGGATCATGATTTCGATATGGACATGGACGGTATTGAAGAAGAGGAATCGAGTTTTGCGCATCAGCCGGCACCGCCTGTAACGTCAGGGTTTGCTAGTTTTGCCCCGGGTGCACAGAATGTGTTTGGAGGAGGTGGTGGATTTGGATCTCAACGAGTTGATGTTGATGTACCGAGTGAGTGTTGTTTGTACTGGGAGGTGATGTCTGATCCTTTCTTTTACTGTTATAGATCCGTTTGGAGTCGTTGCTCGACCGATGTCTGTATTTGGGTCTCAACAAGCTGATGTACCGAGTGAGTGTCGTGTCATGTCGTTTGTACTGGGGATAGTCTGATTAGACTTTTTATTGTTAGATCCATTTGGAACGACTACTCGATCGACGTCTGTATTTGGGTCGCAACACACTGATGTACCAAGTGAGTGCTATTTGCACTAGAAGTGAATGCCTGAACATTACTATTAGACACTTTCGGAACCGCTGCTCAATCAACGTCTGTATTTGGATCGCACCAAGCCAATGCACCAAGTGAGCGCGTTATCGTGTACTAGGTAACGAAAATGCCTAATCCTAATTCGACTTTTAGATCCTTTTGGAATACCACAAACGACTCTACCAGCACCACAAACGACTCAACCAGCACCGCAAACGACGTTTTCAAATTTTACTCACGCTCATCAACAACAGAATGCGTTGAATCCGAAAGCGCAGGCGTTTGTGTCTGGATTTGGTGCGCCACCGCCACCAATGCCGCCGCCGTCCGTGTTTTTGAATGCGAGTGGGGCAAGTGGTTCTGGGGTTCAGAAGAATGGGGGTGGGTTTGTACCGACGACGTCGAGTACGAGTGGGTTTGGTCCGATGTCGAGTGGTCAATTGAATACAACGGCACCGACTGGTCATTCGAATACGCCGACGCCAATGCCGAGTGTTTCTGCGGTCCATTCGAGTACGAGTGGGTTTGTTCCGATGTCGAGTGGTCAATCGAGTATGCCGATGTCGAGTGGTCGTTTGGATATACCGACGTCGAGTGGTCAATCGAGTACGAGTGGGTTTGTTCCGACATTGACTGGTCAATCAAATATACCGACACCAACATCGAGCGGTTCTGCAGGTTTATCGAATGCGAGTGGGTTTGGTTTGATGTCGAGTGGTTCTGGGGCTCAGAAGAATGTGAATGTGAGTGGTGGATTTGTTCCGACGTCAAGCGGTTCTGCGGTTCGTTCAAATATGAGTGGATTTGTTCCGATATCGAATACACCGATGTCGAGTGTTCATTCGAATACGAGTGGGTTTGTTCCGATATCGACTGGTCAATCGAATATACCGACACCAACATCGAGCGGTTCTGCAACTCTATCGAATGCGAGTGGGTTTGTTTCGACACCGACTGTTTCCGCGGCTCATTCGAATATGAGTGGGTTTAATTCGATGTCGAGTGGTTCTGGGGTTCAGAAGAATTTGGATATGAGTGGTGGATTAGTGCCGACGTCGACTGGTCAGTCGAGTCATAGTGGGTTCGTCCCAATATCGACTGGTCAATCGAGTATAGCAACGTCGAGCGGTTCTGCGGTTCGTTCAAATACGAGTGGGTTTGTTCCAACATCAACCGGTCAATTGAATATACCGGCGTCGACTGTTTCTGCGGCTCATTCGAATTCGAGTGGGTTTGTTCCATTATCGACTGGTCAATCGAATACACCGACGTCGATGGTTCATTCGAATACGAGCGGGTTTGGTTCGATGTCGAGTGGTTCTTGGGTCCGGAAAAATGCGAGTGGGTTTGTACCGATGTCGACTGTGCAATCGAGTATGCCGGTGTTGAGTGGTCATTCGAGTACGAGTGGGTTTGTACCGATATCGACTGGTCAATCGAATACACCAACATCAACTGTTTCTGCAGTTCATTCGAGTGCGGGTGGGTTTGTTCCGACATCGACTGTTTCTGCGGTTCATTCGAATACTGCCTTTTCTGCACCCGCATCTGCCTTTTCACCCATGAACTTTACAGCTGCCGCCGCCCCTGCCACTCAACAACAGCCTCTTCCATCACTCCATCATCCTCCTCAGAAACCCCTCACACCACCTTCATTGCACATCGATACTCAGTCGACTACCGGGGCTACTATGGATTCGAATCCCAGTGGATCGCAAGTGATGCCGGCTTCACCTACTGTTCCTCCGGCGCTGGGTAGACGGATGCCGGTTCCGTTACCTAGTACGCCTAGTGCGTCCCCATCTTCTACACCTCCTCGTTCGTCGCTGTTTTCTGCTGGGGAAATGACGCCTGTCACGCCCACGAGGGACCCAACGCCGTTTGAGTCATCGCAGAGGGTGCCTGATGGGGTGTTGAGTCCTTTGGATGTTTCGTTTTCGTCTGGGTCAACGACGATGCCGTTTCCTGTGGATTCTTCTTCTTCTTCGACGGTAGCGTCGTCGTCGTCGTCGTCGATTTCGGATTATTCGCCAAGGAAGAGAATGCGGAGGAGTAGTGTGAGTCAGAGTTTGCTGGCAAGTGTGTTGGTGAAGAGGGGAAAAGAGGTGTCGGTACCGGTATCGGTGTCGCCGTCTGCTCCTGTTGTGACGACGACGACGGCTGTTGCTGCTGCTGTGCCTTCGTCGTCTTCGATATCCGCCGCTAGTAATGTGTCTCAGTTGTTGAAGAGAGATGATAAAGGAAAGGGAGTGCAAGTGTCTCCGTCTCTTCCTGTTGTGACGACGACGACCGCTGCTGTGCCTCTGTCGTCTTCGACATCAGCAGCTACTACTCATGTGCTTCCCTCTTCGACATCAGCTACTGCTACTCATGTGTCTCGCTCTTCTTCGACACCAGTAACAGAACCGCCATCACTACCTACAACAACAGTTCCTCCAACGACAACGAATCCTGTATCAGCAGATGATGATCTCGCCCAGAGACACTACGCTCAACGAGCGATTTCAAAAATTTGGACCAAGTGGAAGGATCATCATGAACTTAACCGAGCTTGGCTCAAGGCTAAAAAGAATGAGAAGGAGTATCGTGCGAGGAAAAGGATGAAGATGGCGCAAGAGGAAGAGGAGATGAAGAAGAGAGTCGGTGAAGAGGAGGATGAGGACGAGGACGAGGAGTCTGAGACGAGTATCAGTTCTGTGAAGAAGAAGAGGAAGAGAGGGGGGATGAACAGAAAGAGGGAAATGAAGAGGAGGAGGGTAATTTTCGATACACCTGAGGGATATAGAACGGACGCGGAGATAGCTAAACGGTTCAGAGAGGTAAAACTTTTTTTTTTTGAGAAGATGAGCCTGAATCCATTTTTTGCTGTTGTTTAGAACCGTGCAAAGAATGAACTCATTTGGGCACATGGATCGTACCTGTCCATCGTGAAAAAACATGTTCAATCCTTGCTAGCGGGACGTGAACACAAAGAAGAGAGGGGTAGTAGGAGGAAGCGGTGGGATGTTTGGTTATCGCTCAATGACGAAAGTGAGGCTTCAGCGATTTGGATAGAGAACAAGTTTGAGGTGCCCAAGAGTGGGAGGTGGATTAATGATGAGGATGTGTTTGAGATTCCAATTGTGGAAGGGAATGTGGAAGAGAACAAGGAGGAAGAGCAGGAGGGAGATGGAAAGTACACGGGATTGATTGTGTTTGAATGTACGCCGACGAATTTGATAAAAGACGATATTGAAAAGTAGGTTCTTGTCGTGTTTTCTCTCTTTTTCTCTTGGGAGAGATTGATGTTGAATTTTGAACAGGAAGTATTGTGAACTGGATGATTGCGCCAGACTTCGTGATATCGTGGATATTCTGTCTTCAAAACGACATTATGCCCCTTCGTTGTTGATTCTCAGATGGGTCAACGAAGAACGACAGGACAAGGACAAGGCGGTGGTAAATGATGAATTTATGAACATGGTAAGATTGCTTCCCCCCTCTGGTTAATTTATGTATACGGTGTTTCTTTTTAAGGTAAAGAACTATGTAGACGCGTCGGTCTTTTCGGGACATGGAACGATGGAGATGGTCACGACGGTTAATTTGGATCAGACGTTGAGTGAAACGTTGCAAGGGTTCGACTTGGATGTTCAAGGTCGGTTGGTGAAACCAATGACCGTTCGAAGTGAGTGCTTTTCTCTCTCTGTGTGTGTGTAGGTACTCAATGGTATTTGCTAATCATAGGCATATTTGGCGTTTTTGAAAAAGAGGTGAACGAGTTTTTATCAACGTGGATAAATCAAAGTTGGATTGATGGTCGTTGTAAGTGGTTTTCTTCCCTCCGCTGATTTTTTTTCTGAAACCATATGGATGTTAGTTGATTGGATGTTTTATGCCCGTCTGGTGCATGCAACTGTTGGGGTCATGAACGAGACGAGCGCGTTGGTGTCGACGATGTTATCATCGACGACGAAACTCAAGTCCAGACCTAAGCGAAAACGCCCTTTTCCAAGGTTTGATCTGGAGGGTGTGAAGAATAGCCAGTATGTCGATCATTTTTTTTTACCGATGAGGCGTTTTTTTGACAAAAAACCTTGTTTCTTAGGACCGCGTATGAGATGGCTTTGCAGTGGATATCGCGTATTCGTGATCAACCTTATGCGGAAAGGATAGGTTTAGATCTTCAATCACATATCAAGCTCGATCAAGGTAAGCAACATCAATTGTATTGAGCGTTTTGTCTTTTTAACATTATTTCGGGATTGTTTTTCTTCGACGAAACAGTGTTTCCAGTTCGAGCGTTCATCCAACATGTACTCGAACTCGTCGTCATTGCAACCGAAAGACACGTCGGAGCAGAGGAGAAGAAAAAGTATGATGTACCAATTCGTGAACTTGAAGCTGCTTTGGCATCATTTGGGAAGGCGTTGTCGTCGGAGTATCGGGGAAAGATGCAGATGGCGTTGAAGCAGAAGCATGAGAGGGAGTTGCAGAAGCGCGAGAGGGAGTTGCGGAAGCCAACCCCGACTCCGCCTCCGCCTCCGGTCCCGTCCCCCAAACTGAGACTGAAAAGAGGGAGGGGAGAAGATGATGATGAAGGTGTCGATAATGTTATTGAGGATATTCTGTACGTCTTTTTGTACCCTACTCTCCTCACTTTTTTTGACCCGATGACGTACAGATCAAGAGCTAGAGCTAAGCGGCCGAAGACCATCACGTCTTCACAAGATCGTCCGGCAGCAGGAGATACCGGTCCTCCTTCACCAACACCCGCTTCATACCCGAGTGGTGGTGATGAAACGCGTTCTCCTTCGTCTAGGAGGAAAACGAGCGCGACGCTGAGAACGCATATGGACTCTCTGATCCGTGGTTCTACCACGGTATCGCCATCGCCGTCATCAGCAGCAGTAGCGCCCCCGCAAAAAGTGACGGTGGCGATGTTACGTGCGTTGACGAGGGAAGTGAAGAACAAGTATGGATCAACGACGTCGTCGTCGTGATGCGTTCTTCCCCGTGTCCTGGCAAGTTTTTCAAAAAAAATTATTTTTTTCGTTCTAGACATATAGATAGTCCATTAATACCGTTTGAACTCTTCTCAAACATAACAACTATTTTATTTCTTTTGTATATCAGTAGATGAAGGGCTTGACTCTTAACATTAAATTACGCTTAATCTGTATTTACTTGCTTTCTTGCTTTGCTTTGCTTTTTTGTAAACAAGGAAAAAAGAACGATTCATTTGGAAATCAGCACAAGTAAAAACACAGTTGAAAAAAGGAGTGTGGTCAATGTAAATAAAAGCCTGTCCGTAAGGACTGTCTTTAAGGTTAATACACCTGCATGCAACACGAACTTAGGAAAAACTGCCTTCAAAACCTGTTAGTACGAGTGTGACAGAAAAGAGCATGAAGCTTACTTTGCGCTATCGACCGCGCACAGACGGAGAAACGCAAAAAAAAGAATGACAATAAGAACAGAGCGTCAAACGTACAATTACATCTTGCCAGGCCTGATAAAGAATGTCAAAGTTGGGAGTGTACGAAATAATCTCAACCACCAAGTAGCCAGAGAACGAAAGGAGAATTGTGGGCAAATTTCGGATTGAAATTTGATACTCATCTGAGCAGAAGGGGTTGGAAGTGGGGGTAGGGGAGAATTAAGAGAACGCCAAAGCGACCCATGTGAAAACAGCACCCATTGTGAGAGCAGTCGCAGTCTGTGCAGCGACAGCAGCAATTTTACGAGCACGTTTTCGTGAAGAGGGTCGATCGTGGCTATAATGCGGCACATGGTTACCGTTAACTGGTTCTTCAGGATGGGCAATGTCATTAGAGTCGTTATAACAATCATCTTCATTGTCCAACTGACGCTTGCGTTTCATAGAAATAGATGGAGCGCCCTAGCGGAGACATGAGCGGAAAACTAAGTAGAGGAAGATCAAAACGAGGCCGACCTCACGCTGCATGGATTCACGCAACTGACGAAGAAGCTTTAACTCAGCTGCAACCTCTCGTTCTGTTGTCGCTCGTAGGATGTTCATCTCTAATACCAAGACGGCATAAGTCAAAATCAACTAGAGACAATAGAGGCATACCATCAATTGAATCCTTCAAAATGGTCAAGTATTCTTGCGCTCCCTCTCTCTCCTCTTGCATCTTTTCCGCTTCGTTGTCCTCATGCATGTCCCGCAAATCAAACCTCCTCCTCAATTCATCGATGCTTATCTGATGAATATCATTATCATTGACTAGATCATCAATGCGCGCCTGAATGTCCGAGATATCCCCAGAAGTATTCCCTTCCATTTGGTTCATGAACATGTTAAGTCGGGTGGTCAAATCATTTATTTGGTCTTCAGCCACTTGGAATTTCTCCGCGACAGCGTGAACATTGGTGTTGAACTTGGATTTGTACTTTCTGCGTTGAGCTTGAAGGATATCAATCTCAGTCTAGACAAAGACTAACTGAGATACTTCGATAGAATCAAAAAAAAAGGATGCCACGCACCTGGATTTGAGTATACCTAGCCTGCAGCTCCTGATATTCACTTTTGGTGACAAACAAGGAAGGATCTATAGCCGGATTTTGTTCTTTCTGTTTTCCTTGATCAGATGTGGCAAAAGAAGGCGAAGGGCTGTCCTTGTTCTCGAAAGATACAGGCCCATAGTTGTCCTTGTGTTGTGTGTTAGCAGCAACAACAGGCATTTCCGCAGTATGATCAGCAATAAGCATTTCATTATCCACCGGTATTGGCGTGGGGTCTGGGGATGTCGACGAGACATCGGTCCATGCATGCACAGCGAAAGGTACCTGCTCTGGAGGTGAAGGTGATGGACTTGCGAGATCCATGGGTGAGTCGGACCCAGAAAAGTCGATAACATGATTTGTCTTGACAGGATTGATTGGTGGAAGATCGATAAATTGATCAGGTAGATCGACTGATGGATAGCGAGGCGTAAAAGAAACTCGGCTTGTTGGAAGTGACCACAAAGGAGGAAGGTCCGAGGGAGATATTATAGACGATGATAATGATCCAAATTGTCGAGATCGTTCATCCGGCCTTGGCGAAGCATCACACTGGGATTGTACTGTTGGAACGGGAGGCGTGGGCAAAAAACGTTTGAGGACCTCAAAAGCTTTACCAAGGTGAGACTCTGTCTTTGACTGTGACTCTGCTTGGGGAGCATCTGCAGGAGTAACATTAACATGAGATGGAGGAGGTATCTCTTCACAATCAGAATAAACATCAGATTGACCATTATAGGCCTCATCAGATGAAGACGATGAAGGAGAGGTGGGGGCACATCGACTAGAATAAGGCCTATCGGCCAAGGTGTCAGGGACCACCAAGGGTTTGATGGTGGCAGTGGATGAACCACCGTGCAGCAGTTGGACTCGGGCAACAATGGGCCTGACCATCTCTGCATTTCTGCCCACAGTCTTGCCAAAGGTAATGATATCTCCGTCAGAGAGTTGTATCGGTATCTTACTTGCCAACATCTTCGACGATGTCTCACCCGGCTTGCGGATATGGGTACCGTGATGAGAATCGAGATCGATGATAAATACCTGACAGCCGTCAGCTGGCTGTCGATGCTGGCCAACGGAGGCAGAAGCGCATACATTTCCACTATTCATGAACACGATCTTTGCATGCCGGCGGCTCACGACTGCGCAGCGGAACATGGCCCTGGCGTTCTCCTGATCGAGCGCTCGAGACTCGCCCTCAGTGCCAGGACGGCGCCCAACAAGGATGGAGGAAGATTCATCTCGTTCAAATCTGAGAGTATGTGGTTCACTTTCGTCTGACCTCTCAACATAAAGCACAATTCCTGTGCGATTCATCAAGCCATAGAAAACCCTCAGATTGATAAGGACATACCGATGACAGTGCGTTGCAGGCAGCGGGGCGGATCCTTGAGCTTGATACGGGAACCTAGATATTGGATATCATCATCCAGCATGATAGCTGACTACAACACGTATATTGGCCTAGGCGATGAGGACCTGGGTGTGGAAAGAAACAAAGTCAGCTGTGGCCACAAGCTGCCCCTATATATTTCGACGGCCGGCACCAAGCCCAGGCCTTCCATTTTAGGCATGTTTCGGGCCGCGTGGTGACTCGACCTCAAAGGTGTGTGCATGTATTTCAGCATTTATATACCGTCGTCTTCAAGGTAAGCACAAGCTCCAAGTTTCAGCGACGATCTGACACAATTAGCAATGATTGGCCTACAAACATCAGGTCAAAGCATGTGCATCCATGCTCAGCCCAGATCAGCTATCACGGATGTTTTGATGATTCAGACCTCTGCAGACTTCAAACAAAACTCTAGCTCCCCAAAACAGAGCTTTTATGACAAGCGCATTTGTACTATTGCAGATTTATCCACTGTATGAGGCATCGTCTTGTGAGTCAATGCTCACATGACAGAAAATCCCATCACTACACTCCACATACTGACAGATTACCCCGGAAAATCTCTGACATTCTCGTCATCGTGGATAGATGCACGTAATCAACAGAGAGATTCCGCCTCACCATCCTGTCTCAAGCGCTTCACCAGACTCACGCGAGGTCCCGATTGAGCCATTACAAGCTGAGAATAGAGTACCCCGCGAATCAAGTACAGATGGTACCTTGATTAACCCAGACGAACTCAAACTCCCAAATATCTCATCGCTCACTATCGTGATTATTAGTAACCTGCTTCTCCAGGTGCGGTCCACAGAGCTATCCCTTGGCTGAGTCTCATCATCGCCTAGTTGTCTTTCTTTATCATTATCCCTTCTTCCAACGACTATGCTAAACATCTTGGGGGTGATTCCACTTTTTCCGGTGTCGTTATCGGCATTCCTACTGTATTCTCCGCCTTGGCACTTGCCCCTCTAGTTCGATATGATAAAGGCATGAGTATTCTTATTCTGGATTTTACATGAATTGCTGAACGGGACTCTCAGGAAGATACGCCCTCCCTCTCAATGTGAGCTGTGCAGCTTCCATCATCGGACACGTCCTCTACGGCTGCGCTTATAAGGCCGATTTTCTATACCTTATACTGATCGGCCGTATCGTCAATGGCTTCGGGTTCACAATGTGGATGTATTGCAAACGCTATTGTTCCGACGCCCGAATCGTCGGTGTCCGTCGACGGACGACGCTCGCTAGCTTTCTCGTGATGGGTCAAGGACTCGGAATGAGTCTCGGCCCGTTCGCTGGTGGTCTGCTTTACAAAGTCGGTTTTGGAAATGCTATATTTAACGGGTTCACGAGTCCTGCTTGGATGATGGCCGTCGTATGGTGCATCTTCTGGGTTTGTGTGCGACTGTTCTATGTTGATGTCCCCAAAGAAGCTCATTGTGCGGGCCAAATCGACCAATGCACTACTTCCTCTGCCTCTAAAGCTTCGGGAGCCCTCCTCTCTGACGGTATAACGCCGGAAGAGAAAATGACTACGCCTAAACCCGCATCCACCTCCTCGAATACACACACACCCAAATCAAAACATTCTTTCCTCCGTAAATTCCACATGTCTCCCTCCCAATGGGGCGTCCTTGCTTGTATGTGTTGGTTTGCCATGACTTGTTTCTTCATCCTCGGAGCTTGGGAATCCAATCTTCCCGTATTTGGCGCATCCAGACCCGAATTCCACTGGTCACCCACTGCCGCAGGGAATTTCATCGCGCTCGGTGGCATCACCGCCTTC